>ERZ772865.1563-NODE-1563-length-22634-cov-8.254351_pt1 | contig 22634 bp, 19 predicted proteins | sample MGYA00512133_ERZ772865 | MGnify/ENA primary metagenome ERZ772865 (study PRJEB29015, sample SAMEA2737722) | human gut metagenome | biome: human gut; feature: human-associated habitat; material: faeces | place: China | collected 2012 ...
GTCGAGGCTTTTAGACCTGCGCAATCGGATTCACAGACAAGTGAGTGGTATGGTTATTTCGAAAACGTAGTCTCCATGAGAAGAGTAAGAATGGAAAGCTGGGTATGCTTTTTTGGCGGGAACATATGGGAATCGAACCCATCCGGGACGGGATTAGCGCCCCACACTGGTTTTGAAGACCAGGAGGCACACCAGCACCTATCTGCTCCCATGTTTTCTTCGATGCTGACCACCGCCGAAGCGGAGCAACGCTCCGGCGGTATGTCAGTCATGAAATTTGAGCTTCAGGCGGCGGCAGTCGCCCTCTCGAACCGTGATCTGCCGTCGGTCGCAGGCTTCTAAAAACAGCAAAGCGTATTTCCGGGTGGTGTCGAAAGCGTCCCGGACCTCTGCCAGCGTGACAGCGCCGTGGTCAGCACACAGCGTCCGCAAGATATCCAGCCCCTTTTGGAACACCTCCCGGTGCCAGCACAGCTCCGGTGACAGCCGTACCAGCTCTCCGCCGGTGAGCAGGCTTTCCAGCACCTGACGAGCCTCCTCCCGGCGCTCCGGAGGAATACTGTCCAGCACCGCTTCGATGGTGTCCGGCTCCGGGCCACCCCGGAGGAAGCGCTCCAACAGCGCGTCCCGGAGGGCGGTTTGCCGCTTGGTGAGCCGAATGGAAAACTCCGCCAGCGCCCAGCGGTTTTCGGCGCGTTTCATTCGCCCCTCCGCTCGAAAAACTTCCAAAAGCGCATCGCCCTCAGCAGGAGTGATCTGCCGGAACAGCTTTTGCCGCAGCTCGGCGGCGGGCATCCCGGCGTGAAGGGGATGCTTTTGGTGGTAGGCGGACAGCAATTCCCGGCAGCGGTCCCAGAGGGTGTCCAGCGCCGAGGCCGCCGCGTAGCGGCCCGGCAGCGGCTCCGCCAGCATTCCCTGATTCAGCAGGTCTGCCAGCAAGGATACAGCAGCACCAGTGTCCAGACCGGAACGCTCCGCCAACTGGCTGCTATCCGGCAGTGAAACATCGAATTTCTCCGCAGCTTGCAGCAGCCGTTGACTGCCGGAGCCCTGTTCCCGGAGAATTAGGTTGTCCAGCACCGCCGGGTCATGCCGTTTGTGGCGAAGGGGCCGAGGGTCCAGCACCTTGCCGCCGCCGATGGTCTCCACCGGAGAGTAAAATCGAATGACAAACCGGTCCCCCTGCTTGACGGCCATTGGCTCCGTCAGCCGCAGCTGGGCAAGGCAGCTTTCTCCGGGGCGCAGTTCGTCCCGCTCCAGCAGCACCGCCTTTGCCAAATGAACGGAGGTCCCGTGGTACAGATGGACCTGGGAGCCGTTTAAAACCGTGCGTTTGGCGCTTTCCAGACACCGGAGCCGCACATCCAGCATCCGGGAAGGCCGGACGCTGCCGGGTCTTACCGCCGCATCCCCCCGGTGGACCTCTGTTTTTTGCAGATTTGTCAAGTTGAGTGCCGCCCGCTGACCGGCATAGGCGGCGTCTACGCTTTCGCCGTGGACCTGCAAGGTCCGCACCCGGCTTTGCAGCCCGGAGGGGACCAATTCCACAGCGTCCCCCACCCGGACAGCCCCTTCAGTAAGGGTGCCGGTGACTACGGTGCCGAAGCCGTCCACGGAAAAGACCCGGTCAATGGGAAGCCGGAAGGGTGCCAGCGCGCTTTTTTCCCGCGCCTCCTGTACCAAGCGGTACAGGGCGTCCCGCAGTTCCGGGATTCCCTGACCGGTGACGGCGGAGACTGCCAGAATGGGCGCGCCCTCTAAAAAGGTGCTCTCGGTCAGCTCCAACGCCTGTCCCCGAACAAGTTCCAACCAGTCATCATCTACTAACTCCGCCTTGGTCAACACCACCAAGCCGCCTTGGACGCCCAAGAGAGACAGAATATCCATATGCTCTACGGTCTGGGGCATAACACCTTCGTCCGCGGCGATGACCAGCATGGCAAGGTCAATGCCCCCCGCCCCGGCCAGCATATTTTTGATGAATTTTTCGTGGCCCGGCACATCCACGATCCCTGCTTGCGTGCCGTCCGGCCAGTCCAGTCTGGCAAACCCCGGCTCGATGGTAATGCCCCGGCGCTTTTCCTCCGCCAGGCGGTCCGTATCGGTGCCGGTGAGCGCCTTGACCAGAACGGTTTTGCCGTGATCTACATGGCCCGCCGTGCCGATGATGACGTGTTTCATGAAGCGATCTCCCGAAAAGCCTGAAGGATCTCGTCAAGATCCGCCGGGAACAAAGCCCGCATATCCAGCAGACACCGGTCATGGGCAATGCGGACGATGATGGGGACTGGCCGCTGCCGCAGCTGTGCTTCCAGTGCGGCGGCGCTGTCCCTTGGGGCGACAGCCACGGCGAAGGAGGGCAGCGTCTGGGTGGGGACTGCCCCGCCTCCCACCGGGTTTTCCGTGGAAACCACCTCGGTGGTCACGCCAATCCCTCCCATGCGGCGGCAGAGCGACTCTGCCTGCTGGTGCAGTTCCTCCGGTGTTTGGGCCAGCATGGAGAGCACCGGGATCTCCTGAAGGGCGGTGCCGTCCGCATATGCTTGCAGAGTTGCTTCCAAGGCGGCCAACGTCAGCTTGTCCACCCGCAGGGCGCGGGCCAGAGGGTGACGCTTCAAAAGGTCGATATAGTGCCGCTTGCCCACGATAATCCCCGCTTGGGGACCACCCAGCAGCTTGTCCCCGGAGAAGGATAATACATCCACCCCGGCCTTTACGGAAGCTTGAACCGTCGGCTCATCCCGGAGGCCCAAGGGTGCCAGATCTACAAGACAGCCGCTGCCCAAGTCCTCAATGACCGGAATGCTGCGGGAGCGGCCAAACTCCGCTAAGGCGGCGGGGGACACGCTCTCCGTAAAGCCCACGATGCGGTAATTGCTGGTGTGGACCTTCAAAAGGGCGCGGGTCTGCTCGCCGATGGCGTTGGCGTAGTCGGAAAGGCGGGTCTTGTTGGTGGAACCAACCTCCCGGAGCACCGCGCCGCAGGCGGCCATCACATCCGGCATCCGGAAGGAGCCGCCGATCTCCACCAGCTCTCCACGGGAGGTAATGACTTCTCCTCCGGCGGTGAGGGCGGAGAGGATCAGCAGCACCGCCGCCGCGTTGTTGTTTACCACCATGGCGGCCTCCGCCCCGGTGAGGCGGCACAAAAGCGGCTCTACATGGGCGTACCGCTGCCCCCGCTCCCCTGCTGTCAGGTCATATTCCAAGGTAGAATAGCCCTGAGAGACCCCTCTCGCTGCCGCTAACGCGCGGTCACTCAGGCAGGCCCGGCCCAGATTGGTGTGCAGAACGATCCCGGTGGCATTGATAACGCCCCGGAGGGAGGGCAGGCGGGATGCCCGGCACGACGCGCTGATTTGAGCGCAGAGGGCCTCCGTGGAGGGCAGCTCTGTGACGGTCCCCACCAAAATATCGGCGCGGAGCCGGTCCAGCGTCCGGCGAACCGTCTCCGTCACGGCGGAGGTCTCCACCTCCGCCGCCAGCATTTTTAGGGCGGGCAGGCGGAGCAGGTCGTCTACCTTTGGAATTTGACGCAGCAGTGTATCCATGAGAACCTCCCTTGGCGATTTACGGCTTTTCCTTATCATACTGGATTTCCAACGGGTTGTAAAGCACCCCGGAAAGCAGAAAAACGCGCCTCCCGAAAGGAGGCGCGCTTGCTCACTTGCTGAGATAGTCTTTCAAAAATTTCACGGCCTCCACATAGCCTTGGAACCCCAGACCTTTATAGGTTTTGACGCAGGCCATGCCGGCGTAGGAGACCTGACGAAACGGTTCCCGGCTGTCCACATCGGAGATGTGGACTTCCACGGCAGGGATGGCCACGGCCTTCAGTGCATCCAGAATGGCTATGCTGGTGTGAGTGTAGGCGGCGGGGTTGATGATGATGCCGTCATAGACGCCGTAGGCCGCCTGGATGGCGTCCACGATGGCACCCTCGTGGTTGGACTGGACGAAGCCCACCTCGATGCCCTCGGCATCGCAGGCGGCGCGGATGAGGGCCAGCAGGGACTCATAATTCTGGCTGCCGTAGATGGCAGGCTCCCGCAGACCCAGCAGATTCAGATTGGGCCCGTTGATGACCAGAAGCTTCATAGCAGCGCCTCCTTAATGGTTTGTACCGTGACCTCCAGCGCCCCGTCATTGGACACCGTCACGTCGGCAAAGCGGCGGTACAGCGGCTCCCTGCGGGCGCAAAGCTGAGCGAGGTCTGTGGTTTGGGAAATGGGACGGCCCTCCGTTGGCAGCTTGGCAAGGTCGCGGGTCAGGCGGAAAATGGTGCCGTTTTGATGCAGCAGCGGGTAGTTTTCCGGCCGGGTGACGCAGCCGCCGCCGGTGGAGAGGATGATGCCGGAACGCTTGCCCTGCTCCGCCAGAATCTCTGTTTCCAGTTTCCGGAATGTTTCCTCCCCGGACCGGGCGAAGATCTCCGGGATGGACATTCCGGCCCTTTGGGCGATCAATTCGTCAGCCTCCACCACCTCCCGGTCCAGCGCTTTGCCCAGAGCGGCGGCCACGGCGGATTTGCCGCTGCCGGGCATTCCGATGAGAATGATGTTCCGCAGTCGGTGGTTCACGGTGCGCTCCACCCGCTCCAAGGCTTCATCGCCGATCACCGTGCCGGTGAACTGCTCGCTGGAGCGCTTGGCCTGAGCCACCAGCATGGAAAGCCCGCCTGCATGGGGAATCCCCAACTCTTCTGCCTGTAATAGCAGAGCGGTCCGTGCCGGGTTATAAACGATGTCCAGCACCCCCTCGCAGCGGGGAAAACGTCGCAGATCCACTGCCGCCGCACCGTTATGGGGATACATTCCCACCGGGGTGGTGTTGGCGATGATCTGGGCGTCGGCGTGTCGGTCCAGATGGTCATAATCGTCCGGACCGCTGCGGGAAATGACGGTAACGTCAGCGCCCAGCTGCTCCAGCGCAGCCTTCACCGTGACGGAGGCCCCGCCGCTGCCCAGTACCAGCGCTTTTTTTCCAGCGGGGTCGATGCCGCTGCTGCGAACCATGTAGAGAAAGCCGAACAGGTCTGTGTTGTCGCCGTACAGCGTACCGTCAGGCCGGCGGACGAGGGTGTTGACGCTTTGCAGCCTTTCCGCCGCCTCGGACAGCTCTGCACAGTAGGGCACCACCGCCTTCTTGTAGGGGATGGTGACGTTCAGGCCGTCCCAGCGGTTGGAACGCAGAAAGGCATCCAAGTCCGCCTTGGAGACCTCAAAGAGCCGGTAGTCATACTCCCCTAACTCGTGATGGATCATGGGGGAATAGCTGTGGCCCAGCGTTTCCCCCAGCAGTCCGCACCGCAGCATCAGACCACCTCGCTGTAACTGCCCAGATAGGAAAATTCCTCGCACAGAGAGGGCAGCTCGCCCATGAGCTGCAAAAATTCCGGGGCGTATACCGGCGTTTCCAGATCAAAGTAGAACATGAATTCAAAATTCCGCTCCGGCATGGGGCGGCTTTCCAGCTTGTTCAGGTTCAGGCCCAGGGCGTAGAACCGGGAGAGCACCCGGCACAGGGAGCCGGGCTCGTGAGGCAGCACCGCCATGAGGCTGGTGCGGTCCGCACCGGGGTAGATCTCCAGATTCTTGGAGATGCAGATGAACCGGGTGAAGTTGCTGCCCTGATCCTGCACCCCGGCCTCTAAGCATTCCAGCCCGTACAGCTTCATGCAGGAGCGGGAGGACAGGGCGGCGGCGTGGCCATCTCCCTCCGCCACCTTCTGGGCGGCTACGGCGGTATTTTCACAGGGGATGATCTTCACACCGGGGAAGGCCTGCAGATACTGCTCGCACTGGCTCAAGGCCTGCTGGTGGGAGTAGATCTCCGTGATGTCGCTCCGCTTGGTGCCGGGCTTCACCAGCAGATTGTGGTCCACCTTCAGCCGCACACTGCGGACGATGCGGAAATCGTGCTTCATCATCAGATCGTAAATGGCATTGACGCTGCCGGCGGTGCTGTTTTCCAGCGGCAGCACACCGTAGCGGCACAATCCCCTTTCGATAGCGGCAAACACCGCCTCAAAGGAAGCGAAGTACATGATGTGAGGCAGCTTGAACAGCTTGTCGCAGGCCAGCTGGGAATAGGCCCCCGCCACACCCTGACAGGCAACGGACACGTTGGAGGGAAACAGGTTTGGCGTCTGGTCAATGGCGGTCTGAATTTCCGTGGTCAGCGGGGATGTGCTCCCCAGCAGCCGTCCCTGATAGCAGCGGCTCAGTTCAAACAGCATGGTGTAGAGAGAGGCGGTGTAATCCCGCATATCCTCCGGGGCCTGCGCCGCTACATCCAGCAGCTTTTCCCGCTCCCGGACAGGGTCCAGCACCGGCAGGCCGTGTTCCTTCTTGTAGGCGGCGATGCCGGCGGCGGTATTCATCCGCTGGGCGAACAACGCTACCAGTTGGCGGTCGATCTGGTCGATCTGAGCACGATAATCACTGAGTTCCATAGAGATTCCTCCCTTTTAAGACTGGCCCAACAGGGCATCATATATGGCGATGGCTGCCGCGGCTTCGATGCAGGGAACGGCCCTTGGCACGATGCAGGGGTCATGACGGCCCCGGATCCGAAGCATTTCCGGGGTCAGGGTGCGCAGGTTCACGCTTTGCTGTTCCTTAGCGATGGACGGCGTGGGCTTGAACGCTGCCCGGAAGGTCAGGGGCATCCCGTTGGTGATGCCGCCCAAGATGCCGCCGCAGTGATTGGTTGTGGTCCTGACTGTGCCATTTTCCACCACAAAGGGGTCATTATTTTCACTGCCACGGAGCCGCGCGGCCCCGAAGCCACTGCCGAACTCGATGCCCTTTACGGCGGGGATGCCAAAGACGATGGAGGAAATACGGCCCTCCATGCCGTCAAACAGCGGCCCACCCAGTCCCACGGGCAGACCCAGCACGGTACATTCCACGACGCCGCCAACGGAGTCTCCCTCCGCCTTGGCAGCGGCGATCTCTGCCCGCATGGTCTCCCCTGCGGCGTCATCTACCACAGGGAAGGGCTTGTTCGCCGTGGAAACGGTCAGAGGAGCGACATCCTCCACCGTGCCGATGGAGGCGATGCGGCTGATGACTTCAATGCCCTGCTTTTTCAGCAGTTGCAGGCAGATACCACCGGCGATGCACAGGGGGGCTGTCAGCCGCCCGGAAAACGCGCCGCCTCCGGCGAAATCCGCGTGACCGCCGTACTTCACTCCGGCGGTATAGTCCGCATGGCCGGGGCGGGGCACCGCGGAAAGGCCATCATAGTCCCCGGAGCGGGTGTTGGTGTTGCGGATGATGGCGGTAAGTGGAGCGCCGCAGGTGACGTTTCCCACCAGACCGGAAAGAAATTCCGGCTGGTCCGCTTCCTTCCGAGGGGTGGACCAATCGTTGCGGCCGGGGGCACGGCGGTCCAGAAAAGCTTGGAGGGCCGCCATGTCGATGGACTCTCCGGCGGGCAGACCCTCCAAGGTCATGCCGATGGCCGGGGCATGGGACTGGCCGAAGATGGTCAGATGCAGAAATTCTCCGTACCGGCTCACAGGCCCCCTCCTTTCAACGCGTCAAAATCTTCCCAGAAATGGGGGTAGGACTTGGAAACGCAGGCCATGCCCTGCACAGTGACCGGGCTTTCGCACAGGCAGGCTGCCACGGCGGCGGACATGGCGATCCGATGGTCGCCGCAGGAATCGGCAATGCCGCCCCGCAGACGGCCCGTGCCGTGGATCAAAAGGCCGTTGGGCTGTTCCTCCACACTGCCGCCCAGAGCCGTCAGCAATTGAGCCGTGGTGCGGAGCCGGTCGGATTCTTTCAAACGGAGCCGTCCGGCGTTGAAGATCTGGGTGTCCCCCTCCGCCCCGGCAGCGGTGACGCACAGCACCGGGATCAGGTCGGGGATGGGGCCGGCGTCGATGGCCACGCCCTTCAATTCTCCCCGGCGAACCGTCACGGAGCCGTTCTCCGTGGAAACACGCGCACCCATGGCGGCCAGAATGTTCAAAACGGCCCGGTCCCCCTGAGAGGAAGCCAGATCCAGTCCGTGAACAGTGACGCCCTCCGGGGACAAGGCGCCCATACACAGGAAGAAGGCGGCATTGGACCAGTCTCCCTCGGCAGTGAGACGGTCCGGGAAACGAAGGCGCTGTCCGCCGGGAATGTGCCACGACCCTCCGGTTTTCCGCAGAGAGACACCGCCCCGGCGGAGGATGTCCTCCGTCATGGTGACATAAGCGGCGGATTCCAGTCCGCCGGTAACGGTGAGGGCGCTGCCCTCATTCAACAGTGGCAGAGCCATCAGTAAACCGGAAATGTATTGGGAGGATACATCCCCCGGCAGAGAGAACTCACCGGGGCGGAGCCGTCCCCCGCAGTAGAGCAGGTCGTGGTTCTGCCGGATGGTCATGCCGTGATCCGTCAGGACCTGATCCAGCGGATGTAAGGGGCGCTGCGGCAGCCGTCCTTCCATGTGGAACACGGCATCTGCTTCCAAAACGCCGGTCAGCGGCAGAAGAAACCGCAGGGTGGAGCCGCTTTCCTGACAGTGCAGATGACGGGTCCCCTGAGGCCTCTGGGTGATGGGCCGCACCGTCAGGTCCTCACCTCGAAGCCAGATCTCAGCGCCCAGGGCGTTGAGACAGTCCGCGGTGGCGGCAATGTCTCTGGAAATGCCACGGCAGCGGATCGCCGTCTCGTTTTGGCTCAGAGCGGCGCAGATCAGCAGCCGGTGGGCCTGAGATTTGGAGGCGGGGATGTGAACGGCTCCGGTACGGAAGCCAGGCTGAAGAATTTCAATCATCGCAGACCTCCCGCCTTCAGCCACCCGGCCACCTCGTCGGCCGGGACCGGCTCCACACGGCAATGGCCCACCCGCTCCGGTACGATGAATCTGGTCACATCGTCCGTGCGCTTTTTGTCGGCCTTTGCCGCTGCCAAAATGTCGGTCAGGGGATAGTCGGTCTCCGTGGGGAGACCATACCGTTCCAAAACGGCCAGCAGCCGGGGCAGCGTCCCCGGGACGCAAAGCCCCTTTTCCACGGCGGCCCGGGTGATGATGGCCATACCGATAGCGACGCCCTCCCCGTGGAGCAGGGTGAAGCCGCTGCAAGCCTCTACGGCGTGGCCTACGGTGTGGCCCAGATTCAGCAGTGCCCGCTGGCCCCGGTCAAATTCATCGCCCCGGACCACGTCCCGCTTCATGCCAACGCACACGGAGATCACCCGCTCGAACTGCTCCCGCACAGGGGTTTCCTCCAACTCCCGGAGAAAGTCCTCGCTGTAAAGCATGGCGTATTTGATGATCTCGGCGCACCCGGCCCGGTATTCCCGCTCCGGCAGCGTATTCAGCAGGGATGGATCGCATAGCACCAGAGAGGGCTGATAGAAGCAGCCCGCCTGGTTCTTACCGTGCTCCAGATCTACGGCGGTCTTGCCCCCCACGGAGGAATCCACCATGGACAGCAGCGTGGTGGGCACCTGAATATAGGGAACTCCCCGCTGATAGGTGGCGGCGGCGAAGCCTGCCAGATCCCCCACCACGCCGCCGCCTAACGCCACGAGGAAATCGCTGCGGGTGAAGCGGCGGTCGCAGAGGAAATTCAAAACCTGTCCGTAGGTGGAGAGTGTTTTCTGTTGTTCCCCATGGGGGAACAGGAAATGATCCACTTGAAATCCGGCATCCGTCAGAGCTTTTTCGGCGGCAGCGCCGTAAAGCCCGAACACCGCGTCATCAGAGATCACAGCGGCACGGCGGCCAAGACCCAAGCCCGCCGCCATGGTCCCCAGCTGGGTCAGCAGACCCGGCTCAATGACAACGTCATACTCGCGGGAGGCCGCGATATGGATGGTGGTCAACGGCCATCCACCTCCTCTTTTCGTTTCCGGCCCTCGTCCAGCAGACGGACAAGGCCGGGGAGATCGTTATGTACCATGGCATCCTGATACTGACGCAGGTTTGCCATCAGGGTATCCAGTTCCGCCATGAGAAAGTCCTTGTTTTCCAGGAACAGCTCCGCCCACATTTCCGGGGCCAGCCACGCCACGCGGGTCATATCCTTGTAGCTGCCGGCGGAGAAGCCCTTGTGCAGTCCCGCCGTGGGGCTTTTGATATAGGCGTTGGACACCACATGGGCCAGCTGGGAGGTAAAGGCGATCATCTCGTCATGCTGTTCCGCTGTGGTAATGGAAAACCGGCCAAAACCCGCGGGTGCCAGCAGCTCCTTGACCCGGCTCAACAGGTCAATGTCGTTGTGATCCGCCGGGACCAGCACCATAGGAGCGTTGTGGAACATGGTGGATGTGGCGTACTTGAAGCCGGAGTTGTGGGTGCCCGCCATGGGATGTCCACCCAGATAGGTGAAGCCGTATTCCTTCGCCAGCGGGAAGCAGGCGTCGCAGACCAGCCGCTTCGTGCCGCAGCAGTCGATGACCACCGGCTTCGGGCCGATATGCGCGCCGTGCTGCCGCAGATAGTCCACAGCGGCGGAGGGATAGACGGCGATCAGGATCAGATCGCAGGAGGAAAGGGTATCTTCCGACAGGGGACCGTCCACAGCGCCGGAAAGAACGGCAAAGTCGGAAACGGACTGATCCGTGTCAAAGGCCAGGACTCTATGGCCTGCCTCGTGGTAGGCCTTGGCAAAAGAGCCGCCGATCAGTCCTAAGCCCACGATCCCGACGGTCATGCGGTCACGACCTTCCGGATCTCGCGGATCTTGCCCATCAGGACGTCAAACTGCTCAGGCCGCAGGGACTGGGCGCCGTCACACAGGGCATGAATGGGGTCGTTATGGACCTCAATGATGAGGCCGTCAGCATTGCAGGCGGTGGCAGACATAGCCATGGGGGAAACCAGACGGTTGATGCCGGTGGCGTGGCTGGGGTCCACGATGACCGGCAGGTGGGTCAGCTCGTGGAGCATGGGGACCGCTGCCAGGTCCAGAGTATTGCGGGTGTAATCGTCAAAGGTGCGAATGCCCCGCTCGCAGAGGATGACCTGTTCGTTGCCGCTGGCCATGATGTACTCGGCGCTCATCAGCAGTTCCTTCAGGGTGTTGGCAAGGCCACGCTTGAGGAGGATGGGCTTGTGAAGCTTGCCCAGCTCCCGCAGCAGGTCGAAATTCTGCATATTCCGTGCGCCTACCTGCAATACATCCACGTCCTCAAAGAGGGGCAGGTCCACCACGCTCATGATCTCGGTGACGATGGGCAGACCGGTCTCCTGCCGGGCAATTTTCAGCAGTTCCAGACCCTCGGCCTTCAAACCGGCGAAATCATAAGGAGAGGTGCGGGGCTTGAAGGCGCCGCCCCGGAGCATATTGGCGCCGGAGGCCTTCACCGCCTTGGCCACCGCCACGATCTGTTCCTCAGATTCCACGGAGCAGGGACCGGCCATGACGCAGAAGTTTCCGCCGCCGATCTTCACGTCGCCGACCTCTACCACGGTGTCCTCCGGGTGGAATTTGCGGTTGCAGCACTTAAACGGCTCAGTGACCCGCTTTACGGAATCCACAATGTCGAGACTGGCTACCAGGTCCATATCCACCTTGGTGGTGTCCCCCACCAGTCCCAGAATGGTCTGGTACTCGCCCTCGGACACATGGATGTGCAGCCCCAGATTCTGGAGCCAATCCATCAGCTGTTCACGGTTTTCCTTGGTAACACCTGGCTTCAACGCAACGATCATAACGGTTTCCTCCTATAAATTTGTTCTTGATGAGTAATGAATGAAAAAACGCCCCACAGGTGTAACCTGTGCGGCGCAAAAATCGGCTTGGGGGCCCTTTTGATTGCAACACAAATTACCCTTACTATGCGTGCATAGTAAAGTAGTAATAGGTGAAGAACATAGCAGAAGTCATAGTAGGTATCTCTCCTGATCTCATAAGGCTTTCCAAGATGGTTACAATGTAGCACACCCGCGGACCCCTGTCAACAAAGGGCAACGAAAAAAGTACACAATTTTATCAGTTTAAAGTGGCTGTAATTCCCGGCGAAATCACAGACGGCGGGAAATCAAAGCTCCCTCCGGCCCTCCAAGGCCCGGGCCAGGGTCGCATCATCGGCAAATTCCAGATGGCCGCCCACGGGGATGCCATAGGCCAGCCGGGTCACCTTGATATCAAAGGGCTTCAAAAGCCGGGCGATATACATGGCGGTAGCCTCCCCCTCCGTGTCCGGGTTGGTGGCCATGATGACCTCCTCCACACCGCCCTGAGCCACCCGCTCCAGCAGTGGCTTGATGGCGATGTCATCGGGACCGACGTGGTTCATGGGACTGATGACGCCGTGGAGCACATGGTATTTGCCGTTAAACTCCCGGCCCCGCTCCATGGCCGCCACGTCCCGTGGGTCCGCCACCACGCAGATCACAGAGTTATCCCTCTTGGGAGAGGAACAGATGGGGCACAGCCCCCCGGCGGTAAAATTGCGGCATACGGGGCAGTAGGTGACGGTGCGCTTGGCGGTAACGATGGCGTCCGCAAACGCCTGAGCGTCCTCCTCCGGCAGGCTCAGTACATGAAAGGCCAGCCGCTGGGCGGTCTTTCCACCGATCCCCGGCAGACGGGCAAATTGTTCGACCAGCGCCTCCAGCGGCGCGGGAAAATACTCCATGGGTCATGCTCCTTCACGAGCCGCAGGGCAGAGCCTTCCACCCTGCCCTGCGGAGATTGATATGGTATACGGTGTTGAAAATTTGGATCAGTCTTCGTCAGGACATCCCCCGGGGGGGGGAGTTTCTCTTGCCCTTATGGGACAATTTACCTTCCGTGCCTGATGAAAGACACGCTGTACCCTGCAAGTGTGCGAGTGTCCCACGCAAGCGAGGCGCCGTATCCTTGTCGGTATGGGATTCCAATCATTTTTGTCAGGACATGTGCCTGACGAAGGATACTCTACACCCCGCAAGTGTGCGAGCATCCCACGCAAGCGAGTGCGCGCGGCGGGGTGATGGGGTGGTTAGGAGGGGAACCTGTTCCCCTCCTATTATCCAAGATCCATGGCGAACAGCGCCGCCGCGCCGCCGGTGTGGACGAAGGCGATGTGCTCCTGCCCGTCGAAGTAGCCCTCCTTCACCAGCATCAGGAATTTGGCCCAAGCCTTGCCGGTGTAAACGGGGTCCAGCAGGATCCCCTCCTGCCGGGCCAGTTCCTCGATGTAGGGGGTGTCCTCGGCGTTGGGGATGGCGTAGCCGGCGCCCACATGGTAGATCATCCGGAAACGGCTGTCCATGTCTGTGGGGACGGGCTGGCCCACCAGCCCGGCGGCTTCTTTCACCAATTCGGATACGATCTCCTCAAAGGGGTCGGTATCCACGCCCAGACCTGTGGCCTTGGCCTGCGGGAGAAACAGGGAGGTACCCAGCACCAGACCGGCGGTGGTGCCGCCGGAGCCAGTGGCGGAGGCCACATGGCTGATCTCGATTCCGGCCTCCTTGGCCTGCTCCGCCAGTTCCCGGACGCACTCGGCGTAGCCGATGGAGCCCAGTGCCGTGGAGCCGCCCACGGGGATGATATAGCCCTTGTGCCCCTGGCTGGCCAACACCTCGCAGCGCTTACGCATCTCGGCGTAGATGTCCTCATAGCTGTCGGTGTCCATAAATTCCACCTGCGCGCCGAAAATATCGTCCAGCACCAGATTGCCCTTGCGGTCCGTGACACCCCGCTTTTTCAGGATCAGGACACAGCGCAGCCCCAGACGGGCGGCGCAGGCGGCGGTGAGCATGGCATGATTGGACTGGGCCCCGCCGGTGGTGAACACGGCGTCGCAGCCCTGCTTCTGGGCGTCCGCCAGCAGATATTCCAGCTTGCGGACCTTGTTGCCGCCCAAAGCGACGCCGCACAGGTCATCCCGCTTGATCCAGATGCTCTTGTTGTAGATCCGGCTGATATTTTCCAGCCGGTAAAAGGGCGTAGGATACACGCCCAGCCTGAGCTGAGGCAGATTATTCCAATGACTCATACGCTCATTTCCCCCGGAGTTCCTTGATACGGGCAGGAATGTCCTCCGCCTTGTAGACGGCGCTGCCCGCCACCAGCACGTTGGCACCAGCGTCGATGCAGGTCTGGCAGGTGTCGGGGGCTACGCCGCCGTCTACCTCCAATTCGCAGGCGGGGTTCCGCTCATTGATGAGCTTGCGGATGGCGGCCACCTTGGGCATCTGGTCCGCCATGAATTTCTGACCGCCGAAGCCGGGCTCCACGGTCATGACCAGGATCAGCTCCACCTGATCGATATAGGGCAGGACTGCCTCCCAGGTGGTCTTGGGCTTCAGAACGATGCCCGCCTTCTTGCCCTTGGCGTGGATCTTGTCGATGGCGGCCTGAATGTTTTCCGGGAAATCCGCCTCCACATGGACCGTTACCAGATCGGCGCCGGCATCGCAGAATTCCTCCACGTACCGCACCGGCTGCGTGATCATCAGGTGAACATCCAGGAACATATCCGTGACCTTCCGGATAGACTTCAGCACCGGGATGCCGATGGAGATATTGGGCACGAACACGCCGTCCATCACGTCTACATGGACGTAATCGGCGTCGGCAATGCGGTGAATGTCTCTCTCCAAATTCGCAAAATCGGCGGAGAGGATAGACGGAGAAATTTTAATCATGGAGATGACCTCTTTTCTCTAAATTTCCGGCAGATGGGCCGGAGATGTGGGACATGCTTCGTGGCAGACGGCGGCGGGGATGCATAGGATGGCACAAGCGGCATGAGCGTCCCCGTTGATACGCCCCGCAGTGTCCGCCCCCGGGTCTGGCGCCGCCGCTTTTCAGATAGGGGGCCGGCGGCAGCGCCGGCCTCCATTAGGGCGCAAAACAACTGCAATTTCGATGACTGTTTTCAGCCATAGTGTAGCAGACATGGGCGGCAAAAGCAACGCCGGGAGGAAAATTTGTGCCCCGCTCCTTTTATTGACCAACGATAGTGCCTATGCTATAATCACCTTGTATGAAGGAAAGGAGGTGGCTTATGCCCGCTATTTCTGTGATCGTACCGGTCTATCAGGCGGAAGCGCTGCTGCCCCAGTGCGTAGAGAGCGTTTTGGCCCAGACCTTTTCCGACTGGGAACTGCTGCTGATTGACGATGGCAGCCGGGACGGCTCTCCGGCTCTGTGCGACGGCTACGCCGCTAAGGACCCTCGTATCCGCGTGTTCCACAAGCCCAACGGCGGCGTGTCCACCGCCCGGAATCTGGGATTGGAGCAGGCCACGGGGCCGTACATTGCCTTTTTGGACGCCGATGACGCCTTTGAACCGGCGGCGTTGGAGACCTTGTGGTATCTGCGGGAAAAGGCCGGGGCAGACAGCGCCGGCTGCGCCCACTACAACGTGACGCCTGATGGGGAACGGCGGACAGAGCTGTTGCTGCCGGCAGGAATCTATGAAGAGACCGGCATCCGGGAAAAGATCCTCTGGCCTCTGGCGGGGGACCGGCTTCAACCGCCGGTGTTCAACGGCTTCATCTGGCGTTTCCTCTTTGACGCCGCCATCCTCCGGGACAACGCCATTACCTTTGAGGGGGCCTATCTGGAGGACGAGCTGTTCCTGATGGAATATTTCGCCAATGTGCACCGTCTCGCGGTGACGGACAAGCCCCTGTACCGCTATCTGGAAAACCCCGCCTCCGCCACCCACCGCTATATGCGGGACTATCCGGCGGTATTCGCCCGGTTTTTGGAGCGAAAGGCGGAGATCGTGGAGAAATACGGCCTTGACGCCGCCCGGCCTCAGTGGCGGGCCAACACAGTGTGGGCAGGGCTGCTGATCGCCGTGGGCAACGAGTATGTGAAGAGCAATCCGAAGCCCGTCCGGGAAAAGCGGAAGGCCGTGGAAGCCCTCTGCGCCCAGCCGGAGTTTGCGAAAGCCATCCGGGAACTACGCCCCAAGGGCTTGGGCCGCAATAAGCAGATTGTGGCGGATCTCATCGGCAGCGGCCGGTTCGGTACGCTGACGGCGCTGTACCGCCTGAAAAATCATATGTAAGGAGCAACTATGACACTTTGGCAAACCAGCCTGACCTATCAGATATGGGTCTGGCTTTGCGATGTCTATGAGGACAGTACCCTCCACCGTTTTCTGGCGGCAGCCGGCCGCTGGTGCAGCGGGCAGATCGAGGAGAGCCGCATTCTGCGGCCGTTGTGCCGGGAGGGGATCGTGGCCCGGTCTTGGCGGGACAGCTTCCTGTGCCGGGTGCTCAGTGCCCTGGTAAACCTGCCGGGGACACTGCTTCACGCTTGGTACAAAGCGTGGAATCTGACCTTTGAGGACAGCTTTTTCGCACGACTGGCCTTTGACATGGGAGACAGTGCCTCCATTGCCCAGTTCTGGTGCATCGCGGCGCTGTGGTGCATCCCCTACGAGCGCTGGAACAACGCATACAGCTTTATGACCGGCGTTTTGCTGCTGCTGCTGTTTTACGCCGGGGCTATGCGGACGGGCCGCCGTCTGGATGTGGCCCGGATCGGCTTCTATCCGGCGTTGATGCTGGCTGCCGTGACGCTGGCCGTGACCTTCTCCTATGCGCCGGGGCTGTCCGCCCGTTTTTTGATCTACCATGTGTCGGCGGCGCTGCTGGTGGTCATCACCGTCAGTGCCGTGCGGAATGGGGAGGATCTGAAGCGGCTGTGCGCCGGGGCGGCTGTCTGCGTGGGCGCAACAGGCGCTTATGGCATCGTCCAGCGAATTCAGGGTGTGAAGGTAAATCCCTCCTATGTGGATCTGAAGGTCAACGCCGGTATGCCGGGGCGGGTCTTTTCCATTTTCGACAATCCAAACACCTTCGCACAGGTGCTTTTGCTGCTGCTGCCGCTGGTGCTGGCCCTGTTCCTTACGGCAAAGCGCTGGCAGTGGAAAGTCATCTGCGCCGGTATCTTCTGCGTGGGCGGCATGGCCATGGCCATGACCTATTCCCGGGCAAGCTGGGTGGGGCTGGCTGTCGCTATGGCGGTATTCGTGTTCCTCTGGAAACCGAAGCTGATCCCAGCCTTTATCCTGCTGTGCGTACTGGCGGTGCCCTTCCTGCCCACCACGGTGCTGAACCGCATCCTCACCATTACCAATACGGCGGACTCCTCCACCTCCAGCCGGGTGTCTCTTTACAAGGCGGCCATTGAGGTCATCCGCCGTTCCCCCCTCACCGGAGCGGGCCTCGGCACCGCCGCCACCCAGACATACATCCGGGAATTCAATCTGTATCACGACAAGGCTCCCTTTGTCCACTCCCACAACTTTTATTTGGAGGTCTGGATCCAGATGGGCCTGCTGGGCGTCACCGGTTTTGTAGGTTCCATGCTGTGGAACATCAAAAACGCCGCCCGGGCGGTCCGGCATAGCGGCCCCTCCGTGGGGAGGACGGTAGCAGCCGCCGCTGCGTCTGCCATGTGCGGCGCGATGGTCTGCGGTCTGGCGGATTTCTTGTGGAACTATCCCCGCGTGCTGGTCATTTTCTGGTTCACCTTCGCCATGGCCATCGCCGGCGTCAAGGTCTGCACGGAAGAAGCAAAGTAAATGATAAAAACGTTCGCCGTATGGACCTCCATACGGCGAACGTTTTTATAGGGTGCTTCCCTGAATCAGATTGTCTCTCAGAAATGCCTGATGAATGGCGTTCAGTACCCGCTTTTTATCTCCGCTCCACAGGGGAGCCAGCAGGTCCCGCTTCGCGCCGTCCCCGGTAAGGCGGTGGATGACTGTTTCCGGTGGAAGATTCCGCAGACACAGCTCCAGAATGGAAATATATTCCTCCAATTCCAGCGTCTGTACCCGGCCTGCCTGCCACTCCGCCGCCAGATCCGTGTTCCGGAGGACGTGGAGCAGATGGAGTTTCACGCCCTCCGCCCCACTTTGACCGATATAGCGGGCGGTCTCCGCCATCATTTCCGGTGTTTCGCCGGGAAGACCCAAAATCTGATGGACAATGACCGTCACGCCGATGGCTTTCAGGTCCTTCACCGCCCGGTCGAATACCGGCAGGTCATAGCCCCGGCGGAGATACCGGGCGCTTTCCGGGTGGATCGTCTGCAAGCCCAGCTCCACCCACACCGGCTTGATGCGATTCAGCTCCTCCAATAGGCCCAGAATATCCGGCCCCAGACAGTCCGGCCTGGTGGCGATAGATAAGATCACCACATCCTCCGGTGCCATGGCCGCCTGATACAAGGCCCGCAGGCGATCCGCGTCCCCGTATGTGTTGGTAAAGGACTGGAAGTAGGCGATGTATTTCGCATCGGTCCCGGCCTTGGCGGCTACCCGCAGTCTGGCGGCGGCCAGCTGATCCGGGATGGCTCCGGCCTCCGCGAAGGCCCCCGCGCCGTCGCAGAAAATGCAGCCGCGCGTGTCCAGCGTCCCGTCCCGGTTGGGGCAGGAACACCCGGAGGACAGGGCCAGCTTGTAGACCTTGCAGCCGTATTCCGCCTTTAGCCGGGAGTTCAGGTCATTCCAGTACATATCATTCCGCTTTGGGGGCGGGGTAGGGGATGGAATAGGGCTGGCTGCCCCGTTCCGCCAACTTTTCCTCCAGCCACGCCTTCACCTGCTCCACGCCCTCCTCCGTCCACGGGAAGGTCTGGGATTCCACATCCTTGGCCAGCTCGAAGCTGGTGTTCTCATAGACCCAGACAGTGAGAGTGCCCTTTCCGTCCGTCCAGCCCTCCCGCTGAAAACGGTAGCGGAAGGTGCCGATGCTGCCGGGGTAGATGGAGGCCTTGGTGAAAAAGGCCACGTTCAGATGATCAAACTGTCCCATGATTACCTCGTTTTCCCGCTCTGCGGCGTCCTGATTTTTTCCACAGCAGTATAGCATACTTCACCGGGTTCCGCAACAGCCCTTGCACCGGCGAAAAAAACAGGGTATACTGTTTTTGACTATGAATATGCCACACAAGAGGAGACTGCCATGAACATTCTGGTGCTTTCGGATTCCCACGGAAATATATCCAATATGGAGGAGGCGGTTGAACGGGAAAAGCCCGACATGATCCTCCATCTGGGGGACTGCTGGCGGGACGCGGAACGGCTGGCGGAACGGTATCCGGACATTCCCATGGAGCACGTTCCCGGAAATTGTGACTGCCGTCCGGAGGAGCCGGCGGAAAAACTGCTGTTTTTAGAGGACTGCCGTGTGTTGATCTGCCACGGCCACACCTGCGGCGTGAAAACCTCCCTGCTGACAGCGGGCTTGAAGGCAGAGCAGGACCATTTAGATGCCTTTCTGTTTGGCCATACCCACAAGCCTTTGGTGGACAAGCGGGGCAGAACGCTGTTCCTGAATCCGGGAACTGTGGGCAAGGGCCTGCGGCCTACCTACGGTATATTAACGGTAGAGGGCGACCGGATTGACGGCCGAACCGTGTTTTTGGATAGCGAATCATAAAACCAACAGATACGATAGGTAAAAATATAAGCAGAATTGATATCTGAAAGTGCATTTTTTAATTTTACAAAGGTCAACCTATCTGTTAAGATGAATAAGCTGGGGCAAAAAGCCCTGTGCTTGAAGCTAAAATCATGTGTGCCGCCATGTGGCGGCGGATTGGAGTTATTTATGAGCCGTATGGTCGGTACTGTTTCCCGGGGCGTCCGGGCGCCTATTATCCGCAGCGGCGACGATCTGGTGGAGATCGTCACCAAGTCCGTTTTGGAGGCTGCCGCCCAGCCGGAGGATGGCTTTGCCATCCGGGACCGGGACGTAGTGGCCATGACCGAGGCCATCGTGGCCCGTGCTCAGGGCAACTACGCTTCCGTGGACGATATTGCCGCCGACGTGAAGGAAAAGCTGGGCGGTGAAACGGTGGGCGTTATTTTCCCCATCCTCAGCCGCAACCGTTTCGCCGTCTGCCTGCGGGGCATTGCCAAGGGTGCGAAGAAGATCGTCCTCATGCTGAGCTATCCCTCCGACGAAGTGGGCAACCACCTGATCGACCCGGATGTGATGGACGAAAAGGGCGTGGACCCCTACCGGGACGTGCTGACTCTGGAAAAGTACCGGGAGCTGTTCGGCTACACCGTGCATCCCTTCACCGGGGTGGACTATGTGGCCTACTACATGGACCTGATCCGGGAGAGCGGGGCGGAGGCAGAAGTGATTTTCGCCAACGACGCCAAGGCCATCCTGCCCTATACCAAGAATGTCATCAACTGCGACATCCACACCCGCAAGCGCACCAAGCGCCGCCTGATCGCCGCCGGTGCGGAAAAGGTGTTCTCTCTGGACGAGATCCTCACCGCCCCTGTCAACGGCAGCGGCTATAACGAGAACTACGGCCTGCTGGGCACCAACAAGGCCACCGAGGATACGGTGAAGCTGTTCCCCCGCGACTGCCAGAGCATGGTGGAGGCCATTCAGAAGAAGCTGTATGACGCCACTGGCAAGCACGTGGAGGTCATGGTCTATGGCGACGGCGCCTTCAAGGATCCCGTGGGCAAGATCTGGGAGTTGGCGGACCCTGTGGTGTCCCCCGCCTACACCGCCGGTCTGGAGGGTACGCCCAACGAACTGAAGCTGAAGTACCTGGCGGACAACGACTTCGCCGGACTGAACGGCGAGGAGCTGCGGGAGGCCATCAAGGGCCGCATGAAGGAGCTGCAGGCCAAGCGCTCTGCATCCCAGCCCCTGAATTATCCCAGCGCGGGTTCGGCCTTCAAGCGCCCGAAGCAGGGCTATGCTGCCGCGCTGATCGATCAGGCGGGGCTGCGGGGCTACCGCGTGGGCAACGCCGCCATTTCCGAAAAGCACGCAGGCTTTGCCGTGAATCTGGGCGGGGCTACCGCCGCAGAGGTCCGGCAGCTGCTGGAAGACGTGGCCAATATTGTTGAAGAGAAGTCCGGCATTCGTCTGGAGCCGGAAATTCGCATCTGGTAAAGAGAAAGAGGGAACGCCATGCAATCCTTTTCCGCTTCCGCCAAGGCAGAGATATGCCGGGAGTACCCCCAGGACGGCTGCTGCGCACTGGCGGAGTGCTTCGGCATTCTGCTGTTCTGCAACTGCTTTCAGGACAGCCTGATTAAAATTATTACGGAAAGCCAGGACTTTGCCAAGCTTCTGCCGAAGCTTTTCCGCAAGGCCTTCGGCGTGAGCTTTGATACCCTCCCGGGGGAGGAAATCAAGGGAAAGCTGGTGTTTCAGATCACAGATCGGCAGAAGATCGCCGCCATTATGGAATCCTTCGGCTTTGCGCCCAAGGATACGCTGGCCCTGCACATCAACCTGCCGGTGGTGGAGGAGGACTGCTGCAAGGCGGCCTTCTTGCGGGGGGCATTCCTGGCCGGGGGCAGCGTCACCAGCCCCAGCAAGGCCTACCATCTGGAATTCACTACCACGCATAAGAGCGTCGCCCGGGAGTGCGAGACCCTGATCCATGAGACCGTGGGTTTTCCTGCCAAGGCGGCTGCCCGGGGCGGGGCCCAGGTGCTCTATCTCAAGCACAGCGACCTTATTTCCGATTTCCTTACCTTCCTGGGCGCGCCTGTGGCGGCCATGGGCATTATGGAGGCAAAGCTGGAAAAAGAGCTGAACAACAAGGTGAACCGCTGCTGCAACTGTGACGATGCCAATACCTCCAAGGTGGTGGAGGCAGCCCAGGAGCAGCTGGGGCGATCCGCGTTCTGCGGGACCGTGGCCTGCTGGAAGAGCTGCCCCAGAAGATTGCTCAGGCGGCCCAGGCCCGGGAGAATAACCCGGAAGCCTCTCTTTCGGAGCTGGCGGCCATGATGGAGCCGCCCATTACCAAGCCGGCCATGAACCACCGGCTGCAGCGCATTGTCTCCATGGCAAAGGAGGTCACGCAATGAGCTTTGTACATCTGCACGTCCACAGCGAGTACAGTTTGCTGGACGGGGCCTGCCGCATTGACGGCATGATGGACCGGGTGAAGGAACTGGGCCAGACGGCCGTGGCCATTACGGATCACGGCGTTATGTACGGCTGCATTGATTTCTACAAGGCGGCCAAGGCCGCAGGCATTAAGCCAATTATCGGCTGCGAGGTCTATATGGCCCGCAGGAAAATGACGGACCGGGTTCACGGATTGGACAATGACCCCTACCACCTGGTTCTGCTGTGCGAGAATCAGAAGGGCTATGAGAACCTGTGTTATCTGGTGTCCGAGGCCTTCCTGCACGGCTTCTACGGAAAGCCCCGGGTGGACCTGGAGCTGCTGGAGGGGCACCATGAAGGGCTCATCGCCCTGTCCGCCTGCCTGGCCGGTGCCATCCCCCAGGCGCTTATGAATGAAAACTATGACGAGGCTAAGCGCATGGCTCTGGAGCTCTCCCGTATTTTTGGCCCGGAGCATTTTTATTTGGAAATGCAGGACCATGGCATTGACAAGCAGCGCCCCGTGAACCAGGGTTTGCAGCGGCTGGCGCGGGAAACGGGGCTGCCGCTGGTGGTCACCAACGATGCCCACTATCTGCGCCGGGAGGATGCCAAAATGCAGGACGTACTGCTGTGCATCCAGACGGGAAAGACGGTGGACGACGAAAACCGGATGCGCTTTTCCTCTGATGACTTCTATCTCAAAAGCGAGGAGGAGCTGCGCGCCCTGTTCCCCGGCTGTGAGGAAGCCTTTGACAACACGGTGAAAATTGCCCAGCAGTGCAACCTGGACTTTGTGTTCCACGAATACCATCTGCCTGCTTATCCGGTGCCGG
>ERZ772865.1577-NODE-1577-length-22511-cov-5.562834_pt1 | contig 22511 bp, 6 predicted proteins | sample MGYA00512133_ERZ772865 | MGnify/ENA primary metagenome ERZ772865 (study PRJEB29015, sample SAMEA2737722) | human gut metagenome | biome: human gut; feature: human-associated habitat; material: faeces | place: China | collected 2012 ...
CACGATTCGTGGCAAAAGTAGAACTTAAACAGCCTATCGTACAGGAAATTTCTGAAAACATCAAAGATGCACAGTCAGTAGTAGTTGTTGACTACCGTGGACTTACTGTTGCAGAAGATACTCAGTTACGTAAAGCATTAAGAGAAGCTGGTGTTTCTTACAAAGTTTATAAGAATACATTAGTTAACCGTGCTATTGCAGGAACTGAATTCGAAAGCTTAAAAGAGTCTCTTGAAGGACCAAGTGCATTCGCTATTTCTAAAGACGATGCAACAGCTCCAGCAAGAATCTTAGCAAAATTTGCAAAGACAGCTCCAGCTCTTGAAATCAAAGCCGGTGTTGTGGAAGGAACTTTCTACGATGCAAATGGTATGAAAGCTATCGCAAACGTACCATCAAGAGAAGAACTTCTTTCCAAATTACTTGGAAGCTTACAGTCTCCTATCACCAACCTTGCTCGTGTTCTTAACCAGATCGCAGAGAACGGTGGTGCAGTAGCTACAGAAGCTGCTCCGGCAGAAGAAGCAGAAGCTCCAGCTGAGGCTTAATCAGCAAACAGAGATCCTGTCAGACAGGAATGAAATCAAGAATCACCGGTAACAGCCGGTCAATAATTAAATTTTAATGGAGGAAATTAAAATGGCAAAATTAACAACAGCAGAATTTATTGAAGCTATCAAAGAGTTAAGCGTATTAGAATTAAATGATTTAGTAAAAGCTTGTGAAGAAGAATTTGGCGTATCTGCAGCAGCAGGCGTTGTAGTAGCAGCAGCAGGCGGAGAAGCAGCAGCAGCTGAAGAGAAAACAGAGTTCGACGTAGAGTTAACAGAAGTTGGACCAAACAAAGTTAAAGTTATCAAAGTTGTTCGTGAAGCAACAGGATTAGGATTAAAAGAAGCTAAGGACTTAGTTGATGGAGCTCCTAAGATCCTTAAAGAAGCAGCTGACAAAGCTACAGCTGATGATATCAAAGCTAAACTTGAAGCTGAAGGCGCTAAAGTTACTCTTAAATAATTTCATTATTTTTGAAGAATTAGCTATTTTAAAGCCATGGTGTATGTACACCATGGCTTTTTGTGTACTTTATGCAAAAATATGTTATTTTTTTATTTTTGTCGGTAAAAATAACGAATAACCATTGCTTTCACTGAAAAAAGAATGTACAATAGTGATAATACGAAAATAGAAAAGGTGCGGACCACATGAAGAACAAAACGCAGGAAAACGAAAAGAAAACGATAATTCCAAAACAGAAAAAACAGCGGACAGCGAAAAAGGAGAAAAGCGCAGTGACAAAGAAAACTGCTAAAAAAACCAGAAACAGCAGTATGGCAGTGAAACTGGTAGCGATTCTTGTACTGATGGTAGCTGTGACCATGGTATCAAATGTGATTAACTATGATGCAATGGTGAAGATGAACCATTCGATCAAAGATGTCACAGACGGCAAAGTGCCGGATCTGCAGAATGCTTACAACATACAGTATAGTCTTGAAGCAGTGCAGAAGGATTTCTATCGTTATCTTGCTACAACAAAAGGTGAGACAAGCCATACAGAAGCCAGAAATGATTATGCAGCGGACCGGGAGGCTGTGGCTGATCTTGTGCAGCAGATGTATGATGCCACAGAGGGTGACGGACAGAAGCAGATTATGCAGAAAATCTATGATGGTGTGAACAACGTTCTGGAACGTATGGACAATGCCATGGAAAAATACGACGATGGAAAGACTGGAAAAGTTTCCATCGAAGTCAATGTGATCCGTGTCTGCATGGAAGAGGTGAATACTTATATTACCGGAATCCAGCAGAAGAGTGTGAATGAGATGGATGAGGCAACAGCCCAGTCACATGCTACCTATCAGGCAGTTTCCAAGGTGTGCGTTGGAATGGCTGCGGTATCTATTCTTGTTGGAATAGCTGGAATTCTTGTTATTCTGATCGGCGTTGTGAAACCAATGCGCGCAGCAACCAGCGATCTCATGAAGATGATCACTGAGATCGATGGGGGAAGTGGTAATCTTACTACACATCTGAAGGTCAGAGGCAATGATGAGATCGGACAGATGGTTCGTGGATTCAACCAGTTTATAGATGTATTGAGAAATCTGATCGAGAAGATAAAAAAAGGTTCCGGAGAACTCGAACATACAGCTGCGAGCGTTGACAACGGAATCCGCGCAGCGGGCGATAAGATCACAGGCACATCTGCGACGATGGAACAGCTGGCAGCCAGCATGGAGGAAGTATCCGCAACCGTTATTAATATTACTGAAAACATTGAGAGTATCCGAAAAGACATCACAGTTATGGCGGATAAGACGGGAGAGGGACTTGAACGTGTGGACAGTATCCGCCAGAAGGCAGAAGGCATGAAGGCAGATGCAGCTGCAAGCCAGGTGTCAGCATCCGATATGGTAGCACATATTTCGGGAGAACTCTCCACTGCGATTGAACAGAGCAAACAGGTGGAAGAGATCAATAAACTTACAGATGAGATTTTGTCAATTTCTTCACAGACAAATCTTCTTGCATTGAATGCTTCCATTGAAGCAGCAAGAGCCGGAGAAGCCGGAAAAGGCTTTGCGGTCGTTGCAGATGAGATTCGGAAGCTTGCGGATGAAAGCAGAAATACAGCTAATGGAATTCAGAATATCAGTAAGATGGTAACAGAATCGGTAGAAAACTTAGCTGGAAATGCGGGCAAGATGCTTGATTTTGTAAATCAGGACGTCTTGAATGACTACAAGGGAATGGTTGAATCCGGTGAGACTTACAATGAGGATGCCGTACAGATGAATGAGATGATGCAGGATCTTCAGAGTGTAGCAGAGAATCTCCGCCGGGCTGCAAATGAGATTTCGGAGGCTGCAGATGGCGTATCCAATGCAGTGAACCAGAGCGCAGCGGGCGTGTCTAATGCGGCAGAGTATACTTCTGAACTTGCAGGTCATATGACCGGAATTAACGAATCTGTCGAGAAGAATGTGAACATCGCAGAATCATTGAAGAATGAAGTCGCAGGATTCCAGTGTGAATAAATGATAGCGACTGCAGCTTTGAAATAATACATAAGACAAAATAGAAATATAAGACACTATATATAGAAGAAACAGATACACAAAATACTACAAGTAGGTATCTGTTTCTTCTTTTTATAAATACTAATAAATTTATTAGAAAAAATGAAATTTGTCTTGACGATTTTACTTGACTTGATATATAATATACGTTGCACTATTGTGGTGCAGTAGGCTTATAGCCATAAGATGTGAGTGTTCACATACCGTATATACAGGCGGTAGATGCAATACAACAGGCAATTTGTTTGTTGAGAATAAAAACGAGAGGTGAAACGTCAATGGAGAAAAACAGAATACGTCCGGTGAAAGCCGGAAAAGGCATGCGTATGAGTTACTCAAGACAGAAAGAGGTATTGGAAATGCCAAACCTTATAGAAGTTCAGAAAGACTCCTATAAGTGGTTTTTGGACGAAGGCTTAAAAGAAGTTTTCGACGATATCTCTCCGATTGCAGATTACAGCGGTCATCTGAGTCTGGAATTTGTGGATTTTACATTATGCGAAGATGATGTAAAGTACACAATCCCTGAGTGCAAAGAAAGAGACGCAACATATGCAGCACCTTTAAAGGTAAAGGTAAGACTTCACAACAAAGAAACTGATGAAATCAACGAGCATGAAATTTTCATGGGCGACCTTCCTTTGATGACTGAAACTGGAACTTTCGTAATCAATGGTGCAGAGCGAGTAATCGTCAGCCAGTTGGTTCGTTCCCCTGGTATCTATTATGGTATCGCTCACGATAAAGTGGGTAAACAATTGTATTCTTGTACTGTAATTCCAAACCGTGGAGCTTGGTTAGAGTACGAAACAGACTCCAATGACGTATTTTACGTTCGTGTAGACAGAACCAGAAAAGTGCCGATCACAGTATTGATCCGTGCACTTGGTGTTGGAAGCAATCAGGAAATCATCGATTTATTTGGTGAGGAACCTAAGATCGTTGCAAGCTTTGGCAAGGATGTTGCTACAAATTACGAAGAAGGACTTCTTGAATTATATAAGAAAATCAGACCGGGCGAGCCGCTTTCAGTCGAAAGTGCGGAGAGCCTTATTAATGCTATGTTCTTTGACCCAAGAAGATATGATCTTGCAAAGGTAGGACGTTATAAGTTCAATAAGAAGTTAGCATTAAAGAACCGTATCAACGGACATGTTCTGGCAGAAGATGTTGTTGATGTGACAACTGGTGAGATCATCGCAGAAGCAGGTACAGAAGTAACCCGTTCTTTAGCTGATGATATCCAGAATGCAGCAGTGCCATATGTATGGATACAGACCGAGACAAGAAATGTAAAAGTTCTTTCTTCTATGATGGTAGATTTAAGACATTACGTTGACTGTGATCCAAAGGAACTTGGAATTACAGAATTAGTTTACTACCCGATTCTTGCACAGTTAATGGAAGAAAATCCGGATGTGGAAGATTTAAAAGAAGCAATTAAGAAAAATGTACATGATCTGATTCCAAAGCATATTACAAAAGATGATATCTTCGCATCCATTAATTATAATATGCATTTAGAGTATGGTATTGGTCATGATGATGATATCGACCATTTGGGTAACAGACGTATCCGTGCGGTTGGCGAATTATTACAGAACCAGTACAGAATCGGACTTTCCAGATTAGAGAGAGTTGTCCGTGAAAGAATGACGACACTTGACCTGGATGGTATTTCTCCACAGAGTTTAATTAACATCAAACCGGTAACTGCAGCAGTGAAAGAGTTCTTCGGTTCTTCCCAGCTGTCTCAGTTCATGGATCAGAACAACCCTCTTGGTGAGCTGACTCACAAGAGACGTTTATCTGCATTGGGACCTGGTGGTTTGTCCAGAGACCGTGCCGGATTCGAGGTTCGAGACGTTCATTATTCTCACTATGGACGTATGTGTCCTATTGAGACGCCTGAAGGTCCTAACATCGGTCTGATCAACTCACTGGCAAGTTATGCGCGTATTAATGAGTATGGTTTCATTGAAGCTCCATACCGTAAGATTGATAAATCAGATCCAAAGAATCCTCGTGTCACGGATGAAGTAGTCTACATGACAGCGGATGAAGAGGATAATTACCATGTAGCACAGGCGAACGAGGCACTTGATGCAGAGGGACATTTTGTTCGTAATTCTGTATCTGGTCGTTATCTGGATGAGACACAGGAATATGAGAAGACCATGTTTGATTACATGGACGTATCTCCTAAGATGGTATTCTCTGTTGCGACTGCATTAATTCCGTTCTTACAGAACGATGATGCGAACCGTGCGCTGATGGGATCAAACATGCAGCGTCAGGCAGTACCTCTTCTTACAACAGAAGCTCCTGTTGTTGGTACAGGTATGGAGACAAAAGCGGCCGTTGACTCAGGTGTCTGCGTTGTTGCAAAAAAAGCAGGTACAATTGAAAGCTCTGAGTCCAATCAGATCATTGTAAAAAATGATGATGGAACAAGAGATGTATACAAACTTACAAAGTTTTCAAGAAGTAACCAGTCAAACTGCTACAATCAGAGACCAATCGTATTCAAGGGTGACCATGTAGAGGTTGGTGAGGTTATCGCAGACGGACCATCTACTTCTAACGGAGAACTTGGACTTGGTAAGAACCCATTGATCGGATTTATGACCTGGGAAGGTTATAACTACGAGGATGCTGTTCTTTTAAGTGAGAGACTTGTACAGGATGATGTTTATACATCCATCCATATTGAAGAATATGAAGCAGAAGCACGTGACACCAAATTAGGACCGGAGGAGATTACTCGTGACGTTCCAGGTGTCGGTGATGATGCATTAAAAGACCTTGATGAAAGAGGTATTATCCGTATCGGTGCAGAGGTTCGTGCCGGTGATATCTTAGTCGGAAAAGTTACTCCTAAGGGAGAGACAGAACTGACAGCAGAAGAGAGACTTCTCCGTGCAATTTTTGGTGAGAAGGCAAGAGAAGTACGTGATACTTCCTTAAAAGTTCCTCACGGCGAATATGGTATCGTTGTGGAAGCCAAAGTATTTACAAGAGAAAACGGAGATGAGTTATCTCCAGGAGTAAACCAGGCAGTCCGCATTTACATTGCACAGAAGAGAAAAATCTCTGTCGGTGATAAGATGGCCGGCCGTCATGGTAACAAGGGTGTCGTTTCCCGTGTATTACCTGTAGAAGATATGCCATTCCTTCCAAATGGTCGTCCTCTTGATATCGTATTGAATCCATTAGGTGTACCTTCCCGTATGAATATCGGTCAGGTCCTTGAGATTCACCTGAGTCTTGCTGCAAAAGCATTGGGATTCAATATTGCAACACCGGTATTTGATGGTGCAAAGGAAATTGATATCCAGGATACACTGGAATTGGCTAATGATTATGTAAACTTCGAATGGGAAGATTTTGAAGCAAAATACAAAGATGTACTTGGCGAAGAAGTTATGAAGTACTTATGGGACAACAGAGACCACAGAGCACTGTGGAAAGGTGTTCCAATTTCCCGTGATGGAAAAGTTCAGCTGCGTGATGGACGTACCGGAGAACCATTTGATTCACCTGTAACAATCGGACACATGCATTACCTGAAACTGCACCACCTGGTAGATGATAAGATCCATGCACGTTCTACTGGTCCTTACTCCTTAGTTACCCAGCAGCCACTTGGTGGTAAAGCGCAGTTCGGTGGACAGCGTTTCGGTGAGATGGAGGTTTGGGCACTGGAAGCTTACGGTGCAGCATATACCTTACAGGAAATCCTTACAGTGAAGTCTGATGATGTTGTAGGACGTGTTAAGACTTATGAGGCAATTATCAAAGGTGATAATATTCCTGAACCGGGAATTCCAGAATCATTCAAGGTATTACTGAAAGAGTTACAGTCCTTAGGACTTGATGTCACAGTATTAGATGACGAAGGAAATGAAGTTGAATTAATGGAAACAAGTGAGTACGGTAACACCGACCTGAACTCCATTATTTCAGGCGATAAAGATTTCGCTTTTGAAGACAGTGAATCATTCTCCAAGATGGGATTCACAAAGAAAGAATTTGATTCTGAAAACGAAGAACTTGTTGACGTAGAAGAAGAGGAAGACACCGATGCAGATGATGACTCTGATTTTTACGATGATATGCCGGAAGACAATTTCGAAGAGTAAATAATCAATAAGCATTTAAGGTCTGTGCATCCGCACAGACCGATAAAGAGAGTCGATTCTGTAAAGTAGAGAAAGGGAGTGTCATAGATGCCAGAAACAACAAATAAAGAGGCAATTAACCAGTCTGTTTCATTTGATGCCATCCGTATTGGTTTAGCATCCCCGGAAAAGATCAGAGAATGGTCCCGCGGTGAAGTTAAAAAACCGGAAACAATCAACTATAGAACATTGAAACCGGAAAAAGATGGTCTTTTCTGTGAGAAGATTTTTGGACCTAGCAAAGACTGGGAATGTCATTGCGGTAAATATAAGAAAATTCGTTACAAGGGCGTTGTCTGCGACCGTTGTGGCGTTGAGATCACAAAATCCAGCGTTCGTAGAGAGCGTATGGGACACATCGAGCTTGCTGCACCTGTATCCCATATCTGGTACTTCAAAGGAATTCCATCCCGTATGGGATTGATCCTTGACTTATCTCCAAGAACATTGGAGAAAGTTTTATACTTTGCTTCTTACATCGTATTGGATGCAGGCAATACTGCATTACAGTACAAACAGGTACTTTCCGAAGGAGAATACCAGGATGCAAGAGAACAGTACGGCAATGCATTCCGTGTAGGAATGGGTGCTGAGGCAATTCAGGAATTATTACAGGCGATTGATCTGGAAAAAGATTCTGCTGAATTAAAAGCAGAGTTAGAAGATGCAACTGGTCAGAAACGTGCCAGAATCATTAAGAGACTGGAAGTTGTAGAAGCATTCCGTGAATCTGGAAACAAACCAGAATGGATGATCATGACCGTTGTACCGGTTATCCCACCAGATCTTCGTCCAATGGTTCAGTTGGATGGTGGACGTTTTGCTACCTCTGATTTGAATGATTTATATAGAAGAATTATCAACAGAAATAACCGTTTGAGAAGACTTCTTGAGTTAGGAGCTCCTGATATCATCGTTCGTAACGAGAAACGTATGTTGCAGGAAGCTGTTGATGCCCTGATCGATAACGGTCGTCGTGGACGTCCGGTTACAGGACCAGGAAACAGAGCATTAAAATCCTTATCCGATATGTTAAAAGGTAAATCCGGTCGTTTCAGACAGAACTTACTTGGTAAACGTGTTGACTATTCAGGACGTTCCGTTATCTGTGTTGAGCCAAAATTAAAGATTTATCAGTGTGGTCTTCCAAAAGAGATGGCAATTGAATTATTCAAACCTTTCGTTATGAAAGAACTTGTTGCCAACGGATCTGCACACAACATCAAGAGTGCTAAGAAAATGGTCGAGAGACTCCAGACAGAAGTTTGGGATGTCTTAGAAGACGTTATCAAAGAGCATCCGGTTATGTTAAACCGTGCTCCTACACTGCATAGATTAGGTATTCAGGCATTCGAGCCAATCTTAGTAGAAGGTAAAGCAATCAAGTTACATCCATTGGTATGTACCGCGTTCAACGCCGACTTCGATGGTGACCAGATGGCTGTACATCTTCCATTATCTGTAGAGGCTCAGGCTGAGTGTAGATTTATGCTCCTCTCACCGAACAACCTGTTAAAACCATCTGACGGTGGTCTTGTAGCAGTTCCTTCACAGGATATGGTCCTTGGTATCTACTATTTAACACAGGAGAGACCGGGCGCTAAGGGAGAGGGCAAGATCTTCAAGAGCGTCAACGAAGCAATCCTTGCATACGAGAACGGAGCAGTAACACTTCACTCCAGAATCAAAGTCCGTATGACAAAGACAATGCCGGATGGAAAAGAAATCACAGGAGTTGTTGAGTCCACATTAGGACGTTTCATCTTCAATGAGATCATTCCTCAGGATTTAGGATTTGTTGACAGAAGCATTCCTGGCAATGAATTAAAACTGGAAGTAGATTTCCTTGTTGCCAAGAAACAGAACAAACAGATTCTTGAAAAAGTAATCAATATCCATGGTGCTACCAAGACAGCAGAAGTTCTGGATGCTGTAAAAGCTATGGGTTACAAATATTCCACAAGAGCAGCGATGACCGTATCCATTTCCGATATGACGGTTCCGCCAGAGAAACCTGCAATGATCAAAGCAGCTCAGGATACAGTAGACAGAATTACAAAACAGTACAAACGTGGTCTTATCACAGAGGAAGAACGTTACAAAGAAGTTGTTGAGACATGGAAGGAGACCGATGATGAGCTTACAAAAGTGCTTCTGGAAGGTCTTGATAAATACAACAACATCTTCATGATGGCGGATTCCGGAGCCCGTGGTTCTGATAAACAGATCAAACAGCTTGCTGGTATGCGTGGTTTGATGGCTGATACAACCGGTAGAACAATCGAGTTGCCTATCAAATCCAACTTCCGTGATGGTCTTGATGTATTGGAGTACTTCATGTCTGCGCATGGAGCACGAAAAGGTATGTCCGATACAGCGCTTCGTACAGCCGATTCCGGATACCTTACGAGACGTCTTGTAGACGTATCACAGCATATGATCGTTCGTGAATCTGACTGCTGTGAAGGCAAGAACAGAGAGATTCCTGGTATGTGGGTAACTGCATTCATGGATGGAAAAGAAGAGATAGAAAGTCTTCAGGAACGTATTACAGGTCGTTTCTCCTGCAATACAATTTGTGATAAAGATGGCAATGTCATTGTAAAGGCAAACCATATGATCACACCAAAACGTGCAGCAGAAGTTATGAGCCGTGGTGTTGATGAGAATGGCAATCCAATCGAGAAAGTGAAGATCCGTACCGTATTATCCTGCCGCTCCCATATGGGTGTATGTGCAAAATGTTATGGAGCAAACATGGCTACCGGTCAGGCAGTTCAGGTTGGTGAGGCTGTTGGTATCATCGCAGCACAGTCCATCGGTGAGCCTGGTACACAGCTTACCATGCGTACTTTCCATACAGGTGGTGTTGCCGGTACCGATATCACACAGGGTCTTCCTCGTGTCGAAGAAATTTTCGAGGCAAGAAAACCGAAGGGACTTGCCATTATCACAGAATTTGGTGGCGTAGCTAACATCAAAGATACTAAGAAGAAACGTGAGATCATCGTTACAAACAATGAGACTGGTGAATCTAAGGCATACTTAATCCCTTACGGTTCCAGAATCAAAGTAATGGACGGCGCAGTACTTGAAGCTGGTGACGAGCTGACCGAAGGTTCTGTAAATCCACATGACATCTTAAAGATCAAAGGTGTTCGTGCCGTTCAGGATTACATGCTCCGCGAGGTTCAGCGTGTATACCGTTTACAGGGTGTTGAAATCAACGACAAACATATCGAGTTGATCGTACGTCAGATGTTGCAGAAAGTCCGCGTTGAGACAAACGGTGATTCTGATATGCTTCCGGGAACATTAGTAGATACTCTTGATTTTGAGGATACAAATGAACTGCTTGAGAGTGAAGGAAAAGAAATGGCAGAAGGAAAACAGGTATTACTTGGTATTACCAAAGCTTCCTTAGCTACGAACTCCTTCTTATCGGCAGCTTCCTTCCAGGAGACAACAAAAGTTCTGACAGAAGCAGCTATCAAAGGAAAAGTTGATCCACTGATCGGTATGAAAGAAAACGTAATCATTGGTAAACTGATCCCGGCTGGTACAGGTATGAAGAGATACCGCAATATCAAGCTGAGTTCGGATATTGATGAGAACGAGGAGATTGCATTCGATGATTTCGACGATTTTGATGACACCGATGTGGCAGATGAGAATTACACATTAGAGGAGAATGCGCCGGAAGAGTCCGAGGATACAGAAGAATAAAGCGCAGATTATATCTGCATTACAGAATGGGGCGGCCAGACAATGTTTGGCTGCCCCATTTTTTTAGAAAAGATGTTAAAGAACCGTGAAAAGATGTCGATAAAATAGATAAGGTATAATTTAGAGTTTCATAAAATGGGACGAACGCTAAAGGGATAGATCAAAGGAGATGGCGCGTATGTACAAGGATGTATGCAAGAGAATTTCGGCGTTTATGCTGACAGTATGCCTGATTGTGACGATGGTGGAATGGCCGACGACTGTCTGGGCAGGACAGGGAACGGTAAACACCTATCAGAACGGAGACGGGGTACTGGCGGGAGCACCGTGCGAGACCCAGGCTGTAGCTGCGGTATTTACAGCGAACCGCAATGCGGACGGAGCAGAGCTGTTAGACAGTATTGACTTCTACGCACATGTGGATGATGGCGGCAAGGCAACGGCTACCGTGGAATATTACAAGGATGTAACAGGCATGGCGCCGGATGCGGGAACGAGCATTTTCCAAAAAGAAGTCAGCGTGAAGGAAGGAAAGAATACTTATTCCGCAGGGCTGGCGAATCAGGTAATGGAGAATGGTTCCAGGTTTTCTGTGATCGTCCGGTTGAGCGGGGCGTCCTTTTATGTATATGGCGGTACGGCAGAAGGAGAGAGCTATATTCTCGGCAGTGCCGGCTGGCAGGATATGTATACAGTGAACGGACGCTGTGCGGCGATAAACGCATACACCTATAATGTGACTGCAGCATCCGGGAGAAGTTCCTCCAATGCTGCAAAACAGGTGGCACCGCAGAGCAGTAATGTGAAAAAGAGCGCCGCCGTAGCACTGAACAAGAACAGCATGACCATCGGTGAAGGATGGACGGATCAGGATCTCACACTGCAGAATGCCACGGGAACCGTAACGTGGGTTTCCGGCAATGAAGCGGTGGCAAAAGTAAGCAGTACAGGTAACCCGGCAACCATTGAGGGTATTGCCGCAGGAAGTACGACGATCACGGCAGCCTATGCAGGAGAAAGCTACACCTGTAATCTGACAGTCACACCGAATCTCTCAGAGGATGCGGTGACAGTCAGCCCGGAGAATCCGGTATACAACGGCGGACAGCAGATCCCATCCGTTGCGGTACAGGTGGGAGATACCATATTAAAAGAGAACGATCAGTACCAGCTTTCCTATGCACAGATGGTTGGTGGCGCGGCAGCAACGTTTGATCCTGCCACGGACACAACCGCGCTTGTGAATGCGGGAACCTATTACCTGTACATTACAGGACAGAACGGTTACAGCGGAAAGATTCAGAAGGAATACGTGATCGCACAGAAGGATATATCAGACGCGGCAGTGGAAGTGACACTGCAGGACGGTATTAACTGGGATAAGGTGCTGGCTGACGCGGCGGCAGATCCAGATAATGCATCTGCCACACTTGTAGCCTGCATCCAAGAAGTAAAGGATACGGCGCGTGCAGATGCGGATGCCGTAGACGGCGTGAAAAATCTGGTTGAAGGAACAGATTACACGATTTCCCTCAGCAAGACAGGAAGAGGAATTACACTGACCGGTACCGGCAACTATACCGGAGAGAGATATTGCGGTGCACCGCGCAATGCGGCGGACGCGAATGTTGTTTTTGACAAGACTTCCTATGTATATACCGGAAGTGAGTGGACGCCGGCATTTCAGCTTCTGGTGGACGGGGAGACCATCTCCCAGGCGGATTACGATGCGGTATATTCCGACAATGTCAATGTCGGACAGGCTACATTGACGATTACCGGAAAGAATTCTCTTTACGGAACAAAGACGGTAAATTTTGAAATCAAGGCAAAAGATATCGGCAACAAGGATCAGGAAGAAGTCGGCATGACGGTGTCTGTGACGGCTGCTGCGGCAGGAGGAGCGGACAAGGAGCCGGTCATCACTGCAACCTACAACGGCATGACGCTGGAAAAGGGAACGGATTACACCGTCGGAACAGATATTATCAATGCCGGAAACGGAACCTACCGCCGTGTCATCACCGGTAGCGGAAACTATCAGGGAACTTACACTGTGGAGTATCAGGCGGCAGGTGCTGATCTCTCAGATCTGATCCAGAAAGTGACGGCAACGACAGTCACTTATAACGGCAATGCACAGACACCGGAACCGGACATTACGTGGAAGAGTGGCAATAACGACCTGGGACTGGTTGAGGGAACGGATTACTCCGTTACTTATGCAAGCAACACGAATGCAGGAACAGCAACCATTACGCTGCAGGGTATGGGAACATACGGCGGTGCAGTGATCGGTAAATTCACAATCGAGCAGGCGGACATGTCAAAGGCCGTATGCTATTATGTGGATACGGATGGTTCCGAGGTAAGCACTGCAAACTATAAGATGGAATATTCTCCGGACGGCGCGGACGTGAAGCCGAAGGTGGTTGTAAAGTTTGCGCAGGGCGCGGACATGGTAACGCTTCCGGAGTCGGATTACAAGCTGACCTACTCTGCAGATACCAAGATATTTGCAGGTACGGCGAGCGTTGAGATCGCGCCGAGCAACTCCAACAGCAATTTTAAGGCCGGTACAACGAAGCGTCTGACATATACGATTGCCCAGTGCAATCTTACAAGCACGAAGATTACAGCCAGCATTGACAGAGAGCTGTTTGATTATACGGGAGCAGAGATTGCGCTTCCGACAGAGAGTGTTGTATATCATTCCGCATCAAAGACAGATCATACACTGAAAAAGGGAACAGATTATACGGTGGCATGCTCACCGACAACGGTAAAAGACATCGGTACCTACACGATGACGATTACCGGAAGCGGCAACTATACAGGCGTTGTTACCAAGACGTTTGAGGTTACAGCGGTAGATATCCAGACACTGATCAACGACAAGAACCTTAAGGTAACCAACAGCGCGGACAGGATGGTGACAGGATATGACGGACCATACTGGGCAATGCTGTGGTATTCCAGCAATAAAAACGATAACCAGCTTGAGATTTCACTCACGGATAACCAGGGTAACACGCTGGTAAAAGGAACTGATTACGAATTAAAGTATGACGGCATCAAGGATATTTCAAAAGAAGGAAGCACTGCTTCGGTAACGATTACCGGAAAGGGCAAATTCTATGGCAAACAGGAGATCAAGTATCTGCTCGCATCCAAGCTTGATGAGGATTATGATGTATCGGTGAATCCGGCAGAAAACCCGGTATACACAGGAGATCCGATTACGCTTGCTGCGGATGAGATTTCGGTATCGGACGGCGGATTCGGACTCTGGAAGAGCGTCCTTGAGCAGGGAACAGATTATACGGTCAACTACAGTGACGGAACCAACGCGGATCAGGCGATCAATGCCGGGGAGGCGACGGTTACAGTAGAGCAGATCCCGCTGGAGGATCAGCCGACGGCAAACGGATGCTATGTGTACAGCGACGGCGCCACAAAACTGAGTGCAACCTTTACGATTCGTCCGAAGGACATTGCAACCGGTGTTTCCTACGAGGCGATCAAGAAAGCGTACGACGGAAATGCAGTGACCCTTACAGAAAGTGAGATAAAGCTTACTTATAATAAGAAGACATTGACTGCGCCGACCGACTATTCGATCGTGGCTGGCAGCTACGCGAACAACGAGAAACCGGGACCGATGGCAAATGTGACCATACAGGGTAACGGCAACTACACAGGAACGAAGATTATTGTATTCACCATCAGCGGAAAATCCCTGGACGAGATCATCAGCTGGAAGGTGGATGAGAACGAGACGACCTACACCGGCGAGCGTCTGTATCCGAAGATCACCGAGCTGACGCTGAGCGATGGAACAAAGCTTACGACAGCCGATGAGATCGAGAAAGTGATCGCGTATGACGAGTCTTCCTACGCGGACAACCTGAATGCCGGCGAGGCATCCATCACCGTTTCCGGTAAGGGAGATTACTACGGAACAGATGACAGAATATTGACATTTGCGATTCTGCCAAGAAGCCTGGACAACAACTGCACGCTTGGCGGATTAAAGTCCAGCTACACTTACACTTCGGAAGAGATTACACCGGTACCTGCGGTACAGTGCACAGATCTGAAGAAAAAGCTCGGCGAGGATGATTACAAGATTTCCTACGAGAATAATGTGGATGCCGGGACCGCGACGATGACGATTACCGGAAAAGGAAACTATCAGGGAACCTTTACGAAAGATTATACGATTGCGCCGAAGAATCTGGCAGAGCCGGAGGTAAAGATCGCACCGATCGACGCGCAGGAGTACAACGGAATGGCTGTCACACCGGCACCGTCGGTAAGCTACGAATTTGGAGACGGAACCTATGCGTTAAGCCCGGTCAACGATTACACGGTGGCTTACGCGAACAACAAAGGAACCGGAACCGCAACGGTGACAGTGACCGGAACCGGCAACTTTACCGGAAGCAAGACGGCAGAATTCAGAATTGGCCAGCTCATCACAAACGAGAGCAAATTTACGATCAGCTGCCCGGCACTCACCGACGGCACACAGTATGTTTATGACGGAAGTGCATTTGAGCCGGAGGTGACGGTAACACGGATCGAGGGCAACAAAAAGCTGGTAAAAGATTCTAACTATTCCGTGACATATACGGATAATATCCACGCGGGAACCGCAACGGTAAGCGTGGAAGGTCTGGGAGGATACGTCGGTGTATGGCAGAAGACTTTTGCGATTGCACCGAGAGATCTTACGGACAGCAGCGTAGAGCTCTCTGTCGGCGGAGTGACCGATGGAAGTTATCAGACACAGTATACCGGAAGCCCGGTAGAGCCTGAAGTGGAGCTTACTTATGACGGACAGAAGATCAGCACGACGGATTACACGGTATCCTACGGGGCGGATCATACCAACCGCGGAACCGTGACGCTGACGGCAACGGCAAAGGACGGTACGGACTTTACAGGATCGAGAAGCACAACCTTTACGATCACACTTGCAAGTATTGGCAATGGCGGATATACACCGGCAAACGGCTTTAAGATCGGAGCGATCGAACCGCAGCCGCTGGTGGACGGAACGGCAACACCGCAGCCGAAGCTGTACTATAACGGAACAGAACTTGTCATGGGTACGGATTATATTTGTACTTATGAGAAGAACGACAGCATTGGCTCCGACGCGGTTGTCATTCTCAAGGGAATCGGCAATTACACAGGAAGCGTGAAGAAGACCTTTAAGATCTGCGCAAACATTGCGGACGCCGAGATTACCGTTCCGGATGAACTGTGGTTCAAAGATTATGTGAATGCCGGAGAGACGAACATTGCAATCGGCGATAAGAACATCACGTTTGACGATCAGATCAGTGTTGTGCTGAACGGAACAACACTTCAGAAAGATACCGACTATACGCTGGTCTATGCAGACAACAGCTGGGTCGGCAACGCAGTAGTTACCATCAAGGGTATGGGAGGCTTTGCGGGAAGCGTGGAGAAGACGGTTCCGATCAAAGCGGATCTTTCGGAGGCAGGCATCCAGGTGGCAATCGGAGATCAGCAGTATACCGGAGATCCGGTGGAGGCAATCCCGAGCATCAGCTACTACGGAACAGAGCTGACATCCGGAAAGCACTTTGTGATTCATACATACGAAAACAACGTGAAGATCGGTGATAAGACTGCGAGCGTGACGGTAATCGGAAATGAGAAAAACGGATTTACCGGAACACTCACAGAGAATTTCAGCATTGTTGCAAATGCGGGAATTCTGGAGGTAAGCGGTGTAGAGAGCAGCTACCTGTACCGCGGAACACAGATCCGCCCGCAGGTTACCGTTAAGATAGGGAACAAGACACTGTCCACGTCCGATTATGATGTGACCTATGGAGAGAATATCAAGGCGGGAACAGACGGCGGAAGCATTATGGTAAAGGGTAAGAACGAGTATGCTGGTCTGATCAAGCTGGTAACCTTTGATATTAACCCACTTCAGATGGACGACCTGAAGGTGCTTGACGGAACGCAGAACGCGATCGGAAGCAGAGAGTACACCGGTAAGGAGATTGTGCCGGAGTTCTCATTGAAGACAACCATCGGATCAACGGATTACATTCTGCCGGCAAGAAGCTATACCATTGCAAAGAAGGCAGACGCGGATAATACGAATGTAGGAACCGGTACAGTCGTGATTACCGGTGATGGAAGCAACGTAATCGGAAGCCGTGAAGTATCCTTCCAGATCGTGGTGAAATCATTGGCAAAACCGTCATCCGGCACCGACCTGATTGCGGTAGAAGTGATTCCGGACAGCTTTTCTTATGACGGAACGGAAAAGAAGCCGACTGTTCTTGTGACATATCAGTACGGAACAGAGGTTGAGGTACGTCAGCTGACAGAGGGAAGCGATTTTACCGTTGCATACAGCAACAATATCAATGCAGGAACAGCGACAGCGGTGATTTCCGGTATCGGAAATTATACGGGATCCCGCACCGTGGAATACACGATTACAGAGAAGAGCTTTGACGGAGCGATTGTCACGTTCCCGAACGGAACTTCCTATCCGTATATGGGAAGCGACAACGGGGTGGAACCGGAAGTGCAGGTAACACTGGACGGCAATGTACTCACAGCGGGTACAGATTATGAGGTATCTTATCAGAACAACAAGGCGTGCGGCACAGCGACTGTGACCGTGACCGGAAAAGGAAGCTATGCGGGAAGCGTAACGGCACCGTTTACCATCGTAAGCCACGATATTGCGGCGGCGGATGTGACGGTGGATCCGATTCCGAATCAGGCATACACGGGTCAGCCGGTAATTCCGGAAGTCAAAGTGACCTGCGGCGATTACACCTTAAAGCAGGGTGAGGACTATACACTGAGCTTTGACACGGACAACACAGAGATCGGCACTGTGCTGATGCGGATCAACGGAACCGGCGGATTTACGAATTACCGCCAGACCACATTTCATATTGCGAGCGACATCAGTCCGGCGGAGATTGTAGGACTGCGTGACAGTTACCCGTTCACGGGAAGCGCTTATACGCCGGATGATCTGGGCATTACAGAGGTACGCATCGGCGAGACGGTTCTGACAACAGACTCCTACAGCTTTGCATTTGACAACAACAGCGATGGCATGAGCGCCGGAACGCAGACCCTTCTTCTGATCGGTCAGGGAAGCTACGGCGGAACCAGGAAATGCACCATCGAGATTACACCGAAGGACATCACCGATGAAGATGTGGTGATGAGCGGATTTGAGGACACGGTATCCTACTCAGAGCAGATTACACAGAATGTAACATTCCAGTGGGGTGAGATCGCACTCGTAAGAGACACCGATTATACCGTGACATGCAGACCGGCAGGAGTGGCAGGAATCTACGAAATGGAGGTTGCCGGAACCGGCAACTATACAGGAACCGTTACAAAGCAGTTTACTGTAGACCAGACGCCGATCGACGGACTGGAAGTGAAGGGTATTTCTTCTACTTACACATATACCGGAAAAGCAATCACACCGGAGCCGGAAGTATGGGCAGACGGTGTGCAGCTGGAAAAAGATAAGGATTACACGGTATCCTATGAAGACAACATCAACGCGGGTGTAGCGAAGCTGGTAATCACAGCAAGCGGAACCCATTATGCAGGTACTAAGGAACTGAGTTTCCAGATTCTGCGCAAGAGCATACATCTGTGCGACATTGGTTCGATTCAGACACAGGTATATACCGGATCTGACATCAAGCCGACCGTGACGGTGGAAGATGACGGCAAAGCCCTGGAACTTTTAAGCGACTACACACTGATGTATTCCAACAACCGCAAGGCAGGTACCGGTGTGGCGGCAGTTGCAGGAAAAGGCAATTACACCGCGACAAAGAACCTGACGTTTGACATCAGACCGTGCGATGCGGGCGCGGCGGTTGTGACAGGCGCATCCGCAGACAGTCTGTCCATCAGCTGGACGGGCGACGGTGCCGTGACGGGATACGAAGTATACCGTGCCGGCGCAGATGGAAAGTGGCAGCAGGTAACGCGTACCAGAGACGCTTTCTATACCGATAAAAAGCTTGCGGCAGAGACAACATACTCTTATAAAGTAAGAAGCTACCTGGTGGCGGACGGCGAGACTTACTACGGTGAGTTTACCGGAGCAGTTACCGGAACAACCACAAAATAAAGATAGAGAGGAGGGAGAGCGGTTCCGATCATGGCGGCATATAAGATAGGGAATTTTACATTTGACACAGAAGAGGAATATGCCCGAGGGCTCGAAGATGCGAAGAAAATCGAAAAGATACAGAACACCGTCGATCTCAATGAACCGGAAACCGCTCTACGCCTCTATTGGCTGATCCGAACAGGGAAGATCAAGTTCGGCAGCAAAGTCGGCAAGAAATTTTTTCTGGATATTGCAGATGTCGTGGCAAAATCCGCGGCAAAAAATATAACGCAGGCACAGGCGCCGGAACAACAAGCGGGGGAGGAACCCCGGCAGGTGGCGCAGGACCGCAGCAGAAAGATTCTCGGTGCGGTGTGTGTGACGGCTGCGATTCTATGTTTTGGCTGGTATTTCTGGTCAGATTACACGAATCACCGCGGCAGTCAGGCGAATGAGTATTTGAAGATGCTAAAAGAAAATCCGACAGAAGCCGCAGAGATGGTGGACAATGACACCTTTTTTTCGGAGGATGCACCGGAACTTGCGGCGGGATTAGACCAGACGGAGCGGGAGAACGAACCGCCTCCTCCGGTTCTGCCGGAATATGAAGCCATCGTGGCGCAGCACAGTGATTTTGCCGGATGGATCACCATTGACGGGACGAAGATTGACTATCCGGTCATGCTTACCCCGAATGACGGGGATTATTATCTCAAGCGCAATGTAAACGGGGAGGACGATATCAACGGAACCTTGTTTATGGATCCGAGAACGGATCTGGTGCAGCGCAGCACCAATATTATTATCTACGGACACAACATGAAAAGCGGTGCGATGTTCGGAAGTCTCAAGAAGTATCTGGATGAAGATTACTGGAGGGAGCACGCGCAGATCAGATTTGATACAATTTATGAGAAAGGCACCTATGAAGTGTTTGCCGTCTGTCTGGCAAAGGTGCAGTACCGAAATTCACAGGAATTTCGTTATTATGATTTTATACAGGCGGATTCCGAGGAGGCGTTTAACGACTACCTCGATCATATCATACAACTCTCGGTGTTTACCGGAACAGATCTGCCGGTCTACGGGGACGAGCTATTGACCCTGTCGACCTGTAACAATTTTACAGAAGACGGAAGACTGTTTCTGGTGGCGAAGAAATGCAGGGAAGCAGAGTAAAAGCGTGGGATCGCGCGTGAGGTTTACGGGCGGGCTGCGGCGAAATAAAGGATGATGGGAGAGAGTGCTAATGAAATACCGGATAAAACGAAAAATAGGTTATGTGCTGGTCGTTGCCATGCTTGTGGTGATGATCTATCCCGGAGAGCTCAGTGCAGCGTCCGGTCAGGAGGACGGATTTGTCATAAAAGGGACAACCCTGCAGGGGTATGTCGGAGCGGAGAACGCAGTTGTCATTCCGGATAACATCACGAAAATTGATGACGATGTATTCCTCAATACGACGATCACATCGGTGGAGATCCCGGACAGTGTGACAACCATCGGAGATAACGCATTTGCAGGATGTGAATATCTGACCGAGGTTACGGTTCCGGACAGCGTGACAAAGATCGGAGACAATGTGTTCTACGGCTGTACCAGTCTGGAAAGTGCAACGTGGGAGAGCAAGGAAGGAATCGGCGATGGCACATTTGCAGAGTGTGCGGGACTGACGGACTTAAGTATTTCCAAGGAACTTCCATCGATCGGAAAAGAAGCATTTAAAAATTGTGAGTCCCTCGAGAGTATCGTGATACCCGAGGCGACCAAAACCATTGCGTCGGACGCATTTGACGGATGTGTCAACATGCAGTCCATTGACGTGGAAGAGACGAATACTTACTTTATGTCATACGACAATGCACTCTACACGGCGAACGGGGTTACGTTATACCGCTGCCCGCAGGGGGCGAGAACCATCGAGGTGTATGACGGTACCAAGATGATCGGTGAAAATGCATTTTACGGCTGCAAGCTTGGAAAAGTCACACTTCCGGAGAGCGTGACAACCGTGGAAGATGGTGCGTTTGACGGCAGTGAGATTCAGACACTCTGCCTTGGCAAAGCCTTAGAAACGTTTGGCGAGCAGAATACTTCTTTCAAGATCCACTCGATTGAAGTGCCGGGAAGCGCTCCGGCTGCACCGAAGCTGGTGGAGACGTACGGTGCGATTGTGGTGACGGATTATAAGCCGGACGACACCGAGGATACGGAGAAACCGACCGAGGACACGGAAAAGCCGACGGAAGACACGGAGAAACCGACCGAGGATACAGAAAAGCCGACGGAGGATACGGAGAAGCCGACCGAGGACACGGAAAAACCGGCAGATGACAATAACAACAATAACAACGACAATAATAACAGCGGTAACAACAATAACAGCGGCGACAACAGCAATAACAATAACAGCAGTAATAACAATAGCAGCAATAACAGCAGCAACACGAGCAGTGGTAATAACAGCAGCAGTACGGGCAGCGGAAGCGGCAGCAGCGGAAAGAGTAACGGCACATCATCTGGAAGAGGCAGCAGAAGCGGCAACGGCAGTGGAAGAGGCAGCGGTGCGGTAAAGGGCAGTGCCGGAGCGGCAGGCGCACAGAGCAGCGGTACCGGATCGGCGGCAGCGACGACGGCGGAGACACAGGGAGATGTGCAGCCGACAGCGGCGGAAGTGCCTGCGACGACCAGATTTGCAGAGCAGGGAACCGCATATATCACCGGAAATGAGGAACTGAAGGGCTGGGATGCGATTTACACGCAGATGACGGTGGCGGATCCAGGTTCAACGATCTATATTACCATGAACGGCACCACGGTTGTGCCGAAGGATATTCTGACACTGGCGGCAGATAAGCAGCTGACGCTGGTTCTGGATATGGGAAATGGAATCTCATGGACGATTGACGGAAGCAGCATTGACACAAGCGTTGTAGCAGATACGGATTTTGGCGTGGAACTGGGAACAAGCAATGTGCCGGCGAACCTGCAGAGCACAGTAACCGGAAGCGGATGGTCAACGCAGATGCATCTGGCGCACGACAACCTGTTTGGCCTGACGGCGCAGCTGACCGTAAATGTCGGTGCGGCGAACGCCAATAAGCTGGGCACTTTGTTCTATTATAATGTAGATAATCAGATCCTGGAGTATATGGGACAGTCTGATACAGATGCGGACGGCAATGTGTCATTTTCCTTTGTGCATGCGTGTGATTATGTCATCGTAGTGGATGAGCGTCACTCGGATTCAACGGCGCAGGCAACCTCCGGGTTTGTGATTACACCGGCAGGCGGAAGCCAGGCGGAAAGCCAGCCGGCAGAGACGACGGAAGCGGCGGAGACGGAGCAGCCGGCGGATAATGC
>ERZ772865.1601-NODE-1601-length-22343-cov-12.458498_pt1 | contig 22343 bp, 19 predicted proteins | sample MGYA00512133_ERZ772865 | MGnify/ENA primary metagenome ERZ772865 (study PRJEB29015, sample SAMEA2737722) | human gut metagenome | biome: human gut; feature: human-associated habitat; material: faeces | place: China | collected 2012 ...
CCATGAATTATCTCCTCACCCTTTTGCCTTTAACATCCAATAGAAAAGTTCTTTCTGCCGTTTTTTTATTGCTTCGAGTAATAATTTTCGCAACATTTTTTCTTTTGTCAGCGGAGTCTTATTTATAACTTCCTGCAACACTACATCGTTTATAACTGTTTCAAGCTACTTTAACTGTTCTTTTTTAGGCTGCTCTGCCCCAACGATCATCTTCATTACCTTCATTTTTGCACCTTTACTTTTAGAGATATTCTTTTATCAACCATAATGGGGTAATCCATCTCCACTTCACGCACCATGTCACAAATCTATACTTTATTGGCATTTGAAAAATCGGATACGTACTGATTATTTTTCTAATAGTTGTATCATTTATCATTATTCGTATGTTTTTCTTCGCTACTGTAGAGTTCTTATTACCAACCATTTCGCTTTTTATACACATACGCAATCTTGTCAATAGGTGCCTCTCAAGCCTCAATTTACAATTCTCGTATATTCCACACTCTTTGCTACGTCTAATCAATTCATAATATAGTACTAGTTCTTTAGCAAATCTATCTGTTTTATATGTCTGCGTTAGTGACTTCTCGTTAACAATATAATGATAAAATTTTTGATTAATAACTGCAGCCCTCTCACAACTCATCATAAAATCAATATTAAAAGGAATATCTTCAGATATCAAATCTCGTTCTGAAACAAACTGCAATTTCAAACCATCTATTATTGCTTTCCTATATATATTTCTCCACACACTGCAGGAAACATACTTTGAACCGTCATCCGAAGGATTTAAACCCAACTGTGTATATAATAATTTCTCTCGCAATTCTTGTTGATTATAAACCCCCTCATGCATAGGTGGCACATAGTTTTGATTCAAGACTGCACCATCCGTGCGTTCCTTATAATTGTCGACGCGAACAAAATCTGCATCATATTTTTTTGCAAGTGCATAATTATCTTCTAAAAGTCCCGGCAGATAAATGTCATCATTATCACAAAATGCAATGTATTCTCCGGCCGCTTCTTTTAATCCTGCATTTCGTGCAGAACAGATCCCGCCGTTTGTCTTATGGATAACTTTTATTCTGGTATCTTTCGCTGCAAGCTGATCGCATATTTTTCCGCTTCCATCTTTTGATCCGTCATCCACAAGGATTAATTCAAAATCCGAAAAAGACTGTTTTAAAATGCTCTGTGCCGTTTCCGGCAAATATTTCTCCGAATTATATACCGGAACAATTATACTGATTTTAATATCTGGCATATTTCTGTCTCCCATAGTTTATAATCCAAAGATCTGTGAGTTTTCCTTTGCTTCCAAAATGGCACGGAAAATATAAAAATCAGATGGATTTGTAATCTTGATATTTTCGGTCGGCCCTTCGAGTGTGTGAAGAGTATGTCCAAATTCTTTCATCAGACTTGCAGAATCAATCCTGTCAGTTTTATTTTCTTTTATCGCCTGACGATGCACATCAAGAATATCTTTCAGGTAAAAACTCTGCGGTGCTTTTGCTGTATAACAGCTTTTGCGGTCGATGATATTCGTAATCTCCTGTTCACCGCCAACCTGAATGATCGTCTCTGTTGCCGGTGTTACCGTGATCGCATTTCCCTTTTCTTTTACCATATTGATATTATCATGGATTAATTTTCCGGATATCAGGGGACGTACTCCATCATGGATCAGAATGATGTCATCTTCATTCTCTGAAATTTCTTCTGCTGCACAAAGTCCATGATAGATGGATTCCTGACCGCAGGAACCGCCCGGCACAATTTTCTTTACCTTTGTGATACGATCCCGGTCCAGAAGATCTTCCAGATATTCAATATAGTCTTTCAGACATACAATCACAATTGCATCAATCGCTTTACATTTTTCAAAATGCTCGATCGTATGAATGATGATTGCTTTTCCGTTCATCTCAAGGAACTGCTTTGGCAGACCTTTTGTATTCATCCTCACTCCGGAACCTCCGGCAAAGATCAGTCCGATATTCATTATTCTTTATTCTCTTTTAATTACATCACTAAGTATAGTGGATAAAAAAGCAATCTGCAAGAAACTAAGCAAAAACAAAGCCCGGCCCGGCAGACAGCCGGTACCGGGCAGAGCAACAGAAATTATTCGCCAAATACCTTGATGTAGTCAGCCTTGAACTTTTCAATGCCGGCATCGGTCAGCGGGTGATGCAGCATCTGTTCAATGACCTTGTAAGGAACGGTGGCGATATCAGCACCAGCCAGAGCGCAGTCCGTTACATGGATGGGGTTGCGGACGGAAGCGGCAATGATCTGGGTGTCAATGTCGGGGTAGTTCAGGAACATGTCATGAATGGTTTCGATCAGTTCAATGCCGGGCTGGCCAATGTCGTCCAGACGGCCCAGGAACGGGCTGACGTAAGTAGCGCCTGCGCGGGCAGCCAACAGCGCCTGGTTGGCGGAGAACACCAGCGTGCAGTTGGTGGGAATGCCCTTGGCGGACAGTGCCTTGATGGCCTTCAGGCCCTCAGCGGTCATGGGGATCTTGACGACCATGTGCTTGGGGTCCAGGGCATAGATGGCTTCGCCCTCAGCAACCATGGTTTCAGCGTCCACTGTGGTGGCCTTTACTTCGCCGGAAATGGGGCCATCCACGATGGTGGCGATCTCTGCCAGGGTCTCGGCATAATCGCGGCCTTCCTTGGCAATCAGACTGGGGTTGGTGGTAACACCGGCAATAATGCCCATGTCATTGGCTTTACGGATCTCATCTACATTCGCAGTATCAATAAAAAACTTCATGATTTTGCCTCCTTTTATGTGGCATTTTATTTGTCCTTTGCATTATATCACAATATTCTATAAAATGGAAACATTTTTAAGGCCTGCGCAAAAGTCCGCAAGGAATGAGAAGGCCCGCGAAAAAAATGAGAAATGCCGCGCTGGTTTCGGCTCCCAGCCCTGCCAGACTGCCATAAAAAACACCCCGCAGCAAGAGATTCGCTGCGGGGTGTCTTTATCAATTTGTGCGATGCCCATTAAAGCTTTTCGCCCCGCTCTTTTTCAAAAAGGCGGGAAAAGCGGGAATTATTCGTACAGGGGGAAGCGAGCGGTCAGGCTGGCAACGCGGGCAGCAATGTCGTCTTTCTTGCCTTCAAAGTCAAAGATGCAGTCTGCGATGCAGTCGGCAATCTCTTTCATCTCGGCGGGGCCCATGCCGCGGGTGGTCACAGCAGGGGTGCCAAGGCGGACACCGCTGGTCACAAACGGGCTGCGCTTTTCACCGGGAACGGTGTTCTTGTTGGCAGTAATGTGTACTTCGTCCAGGTTGTGCTCCAGCTCCTTGCCGGTCATCTCGGAATCGGTCAGGTCAACCAGCAGCAGGTGGTTGTCGGTGCCGCCGGAAACCAGCTTCACGCCGCGGGCGGTCAGCTCGTCGGCCATAGCAGCGGCGTTCGCCACAATCTTGCGGGCATAATCCTTGAACTCCGGCTTCAGTGCCTCGCCAAAGCAGACAGCCTTTGCAGCAATCACGTGCTCCAGCGGGCCGCCCTGGGTGCCGGGGAAGATGGCGGAGTTGATGCGCTTGATCAGGTAAGCGTTGTTGGTCAGGATCAGGCCGCCGCGAGGACCGCGCAGGGTCTTGTGGGTGGTGGTGGTCACAACATCAGCATAGGGCACCGGGTTCTGGTGCATGCCGCCGGCAATCAGGCCGGCAATGTGAGCCATGTCCACCATCAGCATTGCGCCGTAACCGTGGGCGATCTCGGCCAGCTTTTCAAAATCGATAGCGCGCGGATAAGCGGAAGCACCGGCAACCAGCAGCTTGGGGCGAACCTTGGCAACCTGCTTGGCCAGGGCATCGTAATCAATGCGGCCGTCCTCGGCAGAAACGCCGTAGGAAACAAAGTTGTAGTTCTTGCCGCTCATGTTGGCGGGGGAACCATGGGTCAGATGGCCGCCCTGGGAAAGATCCATGCCCATGACGGTATCGCCCAGGTTGAGCAGGGCAAAGTAAACGGCCAGGTTGGCCTGTGCGCCGGAATGGGGCTGCACGTTGGCATATTTGGCACCAAACAGCTTGCAGGCACGGTCAATCGCAATCTGCTCAACCTGATCCACAAACTGGCAGCCGCCGTAATAGCGGTGGCCGGGGTAGCCCTCGGCATATTTGTTGGTCAGCACGCTGCCCATGGCAGCCATAACGGCAGGGGAAACAATGTTTTCGCTGGCAATCAGCTCAATGTTTGCCTGCTGGCGGCCCAGCTCACGCTGCATGGCCGCACCCAGCTCCGGGTCATACCCCGAAACAAAACCAATGGTGTCCATCATGTCCTTGTACATAATACTTGCTCCTTTCAGTGTTACCCTTATATACTGAAAACGGGGCCCCGCCCCGGGAAAACGAAATTAAGTTAGGAGGTAGGAAGAAAGTTAGGAGGTAGGAGTGAGGAGTTATTGCAAGGCAAAGCCCGCCGCCGGATATGAAAGGAAAATTGTAGGGAACGGTCTTGACCGTTCCGTGGGTTTCGGATTATTGGTCTTTTGCCTGGTAATTTCATTGGTTTCGGAACGGTCAAGACCGTTCCCTACAGAGTATCCCAATATTCCGGCAAACTTTTCTGGTGCCCACAACCAAAAACTCCTAACTCATCCCTCCTAACTCCTAACTGATTAGATGCTTCCTTTCGTGGAAAGCACGCCCACAATGCGGTCGTCATAGCGGACGGCGGCGGAAAGGGCTTTGGCGAATGCTTTGTACATGGCTTCCAGCTTGTGGTGGTCGTTTTCGCCGTACAGCACCTTCAGGTGCAGGTTCATCATGGCGCTGTAACTGACAGCGTAAAAGAATTCCCGTGCCATCTGCACATCCATGCCGCCGCAGCTCTGCCCGGCAAAGCTGGCATCATAAACAAAATACGGCCGTCCGCCAAGGTCCACAGCGCACAGGGCCAGCGTTTCGTCCATGGGCAGCATGCAGCTGCCGTAACGCACAATGCCGGCTTTGTCGCCAAGGGCCTCACGGATGGCCGTGCCAAGCGCGATGCCGCAGTCTTCAATTGTGTGGTGACAGTCCACGTTCAGGTCGCCATCACAGTGTAATGTCAAATCAAACAGGCCGTGGCGGGCAAAGCCGTCCAGCATGTGGTCAAAAAAGCCGATGCCGGTGTGCAGGTCGGCTTTTCCGCTGCCGTCCAGGTCCAGGGTGACGGTAATGTTGGTTTCCCGCGTTTTGCGGGTCACGGTAGCAGTGCGGCTCACGGTTGCATCTCCTTTGCATGGTCCGGCCAGTGGGTGCCGGAAACAAAATAATCCGCATATTTGGTCGAAAGTTCTTCCCCCAGCCGCATTACGCCGCCGTACAAATGGCGGGAACACTGCGCCCGGATGGCGGCGGTATCATTGCGGGCAATGGCATCCAGCAGAACATCATGTTCCGCCACAATATCGCCAAAATTGCCAACGGCCACAAGGTCCAGCATGCGGAACCGCGAATAGCTGTTCTGCGAAGTCTGGATCAGCTGCCACAGCTGGTCTTTGCCGGTGGCAAGAAACCAGCTTTCGTGCAGGCGGCTGTCCAGCTCATAAAACATCCTCGGGTCTGGGTGGGGTTGGGCCGCCAGGCGGCGCAAAGTATCGTTGCGGGTTTTCAGCTGGGCCAGCTGTTCGGGGGTGCAGGCAGCGGCAAAGTCTGTCATCACGGCGGACTCCACCGCGTTGCGCAGGTAGATCTGCTGGCTGATGGTGTCAAAATCCAGCTGGGTGACCCGCGTGGATTTGTAGGGGGTGACTTCAATCAGCCCGGCAATGCGCAGCTCCTGCAAAACGCTGCGCACCGGCGTGCGGGAAACCCCGAACTGCTCGCACAATGCGTTTTCCCGCAGGGTGGAGCCGGGCTTTAATTCCAGCAACATGATCTGCTGGTACAGCGTTTGGAAAATGTCATGGCTGGAAAATGCCTGCATGTCCGGGAACCTCCTTCTCTTTAGTATACTAAAGAATATAGCACCGTTACCCCCGTCCGTCAACGATACACCCCAACATTTGGATGATTGTCTGATAAGAGTTTACGATTTTGCAACACATTCCGGCACTTTGCGCGCTACAATAATGTAAACAAACCATAAGGTGTACCTGAAAAGTCGAAAATTCAGCCTGTTTCTACAACCACAGCTGGATTTTGCGTTAAAAACCTTGGAATCCATAAAGGATTCCTGCGGCTTTTGCCTTAAATCCCGCTTGTGTTTGCGGAATAATTTTGCTTTCAGCTACACTCTAAGGCGGAGTTTTGCGCCTTAGCGGTGCTCCCTGTGTGACAAAAGCTGGCGAACCCCTGTATCTGTTGCCGGCTTGTGTGAAAGGACCAAAAGCAACATGGGTAAAATCATCGGAATTGATTTAGGAACAACCAACAGCTGCGTGGCTGTGGTGGAAGGCGGACGCCCAACCGTTATCCCCAATGCCGAAGGCCAGCGCACCACCCCGTCGGTCGTTGCTTTTGCAAAAAGCGGCGAACGCCTTGTGGGCGATCCGGCCAAACGCCAGGCTGTCACCAACGCACCGCGCACCATTGCCAGCGTTAAGCGCAAAATGGGCAGTGATGAGCGCATTCCCATTGACGGCAAGTGCTTCTCCCCGCAGGAGATCAGCGCCATGATCCTGCAAAAGCTGAAAGCGGATGCAGAAGCTTATCTTGGTGAACCGGTGACAGAAGCCGTTATCACCGTGCCGGCTTATTTTAACGATGCCCAGCGCCAGGCTACCAAAGATGCCGGGCGCATTGCGGGCCTGAATGTAAAGCGCATTATCAACGAACCTACTGCGGCCGCCCTGGCTTATGGCCTGGATAACGGCAAGACCCAGAAAGTGATGGTGTACGACCTGGGCGGCGGTACATTCGATGTTTCGCTGATCCAGATCGGGGATGGCATTGTGCAGGTGTTAGCCACCTGCGGTGATAACCATCTGGGCGGCGATGACTTTGATGCTCGTGTGGCTGACTGGCTGGTGCGGAACTTTGCCGCTGAAAACCAGGTAGACCTGACCCGTGATCCCGTTGCCATGCAGCGCGTGCGGGAGGAAGCCGAGAAAGCCAAAAAAGAGCTTTCCGCTGCCACCCATACTGAAATCAACCTGCCGTTCATCACCGTTGGCCCCAACGGCCCGCTGCATTTGCAGGCGGAACTGACCCGCGCCAAGTTTGATGAGCTGACCGCTGACCTGGTGGAGCGCACGGCACTGCCGGTGCGCAATGCCTTGCGGGATGCCCACCTGGCCGCCAACGACCTGGATCAGGTGCTGCTGGTAGGTGGTTCCACCCGCATCCCGGCGGTGCAGGCCAAGGTCATGCGGATGATCGATCTGGAACCGTCCAAAACGCTGAACCCGGACGAGTGTGTGGCCCTTGGCGCTGCGGTGCAGGGCGGACGCCTTGGCGGCGAAGGCCTGGCTGCTGGCGGGCAGGACCTGCTGCTGATGGACGTTACCCCGCTGACCCTTTCGATTGAGACGGTAGGCGGTGTGGCAACCCATCTGATCGACCGCAACTCCACCATTCCCACCCGGTATTCCAAAATCTTTACCACCGCCGCGCCGTTCCAGAGCACAGTTGAAATCAAGGTGCTGCAGGGTGAGCGGGAGTTCGCCAAGGATAATAAGCTCATCGGCAACTTTACCCTCAAGGGCATCAAACGCGCCTGGGCCGGTGTGCCGCAGATCGAAGTGACCTTTGATATTGATGCCAACGGCATTGTGACGGTGAGCGCCCGTGACCTTGGCACCGGCAAACAGCAGAGCATTACCATCACCGGGTCTTCCAACCTGAGCGAGCAGGAGATCCGCCGCGCCATGGACGATGCCGCTGCCTTTGCCGGGCAGGACCAGGAGCGCAAAGCCGCCATCGAGGCCCTGAATGCCGCGGAAGCTGCCATCTACCGCGCCAATTCCGCCCTTGGCAGCAAAGTGGGCAAGGAGCTGGATAAGGATACCAAAAACCGCATCAAAGAAGCGGAAAAGAACCTGGAACATCTGACCCGCCACAAAAAGCCAGAAAAAATGACCCCCCAGGACACCCAGGCCCTGAACGCCGCCCGCGAAGCCCTGCAAGCTCAGACCAAGGACCTGGTAGCACGGTGGGAAGCAACGAGAGAAAAGTAGGAGTTAGGAGTTTTTGGGCCACAGGTGCCAAAAAATCCTGCCTGAATATTGAAACAAAATGTAGGGAACGGTCAAGACCGTTCCCTACGATTACTTTATGGGTTTGCGGCGGGCATTCAAACCACCGCTTAACTCCTAACTCCTACTTCCTAACTCCTACCTTTACAGGTAGCTCAGTTCCTCCCGTCTGGTTCCTGCCAGATCGGGGTGATCGAGGACGGCGCCGGCGCCGAGGGCAACACAGTCCAGCGGGGCTTCGGCAATGTGTACCTCAATGCCGGTTTCGTTCTGGATCAGAGTATCCAGCCCGCGCAGCAGGGCACCGCCGCCCGAAAGCATGATGCCGCGGTCAATGATATCGCTGGAAAGCTCCGGCGGAGTGCATTCCAGCGTGTCCTTGATGGCTTCCACAATGCGCATCAGGTTTTCGTTCATTGCCTCGCGCACTTCTTCGGAGCGGATCAGGATATCTTTCGGCAGGCCATCCACCAGGTTACGGCCCTTGATCTCCATTGTGGTTTCGCCATGCTCGGTGTCGGTGGGGTCTGGCGGGCAGGCGGAGCCGATTTCCAGTTTAATCTGCTCAGCAGTGCGTTCGCCCACCAGCAGGTTGTATTTGCGCTTGATAAAGCTGGTAATGCTCTGGTCCAGCGCATCGCCCGCACAGCGCACGCTGCGGGATGCCACAATGCCGGAAAGGCTGATAACCGCCACTTCCGCCGTGCCGCCGCCGATATCCACAATCATGCTGCCCACCGGTTCAGCGGTCGGCAGCCCGGCACCAATGGCGGCGGCCATCGGCTCTTCGATCACCGTTACCTGGCGGGTACCGGCTTTGGCGGCGGCCTGGCGCACGGCGCGGCGTTCCACTTCGGTCACGCCGGACGGCACGCAGATGACCACGCGCGGCCGCACGAACAGGCGGCTGCCGCATGCCTGGCGGATAAAGCTTTGCAGCATGGCGGCGGTGATGTCAAAGTCGGCAATCACGCCGTCTTTCAGCGGGCGTACCGCCAGAATGGAGTTGGGCGCTGCGCCGATGATGGCTTTGGCCTCGTGGCCTACGCAGCGCACACGCAGTTCGTCGGTGCGGGCATCCACCGCCACAACGCTGGGTTCGCGGATGATAATGCCGCGGCCTTTCATATACACCAGCGTGTTGGCGGTGCCAAGGTCAATGCCAATATCACAGGTAAACATATTGCGCAGAGCTTCAAGCAGCTGCAAAATCGGATTTGCCATTTTTATCTCCCCATCATGTGTTTGTGCGGGTGGGCCGCACAAAGAATGCGCACGACACGCCGTAGCAGCCAGGCCGCTGCGGCACTGCCGTTACAGCGCTCCGGCCTGGCGCAGTACCTGTGCCAGACGGTGTACGGGCAGACCCATAATATTGTAATAACATCCCACAATGCCGCTGCACCACAGCGCAGCATGGCCCTGGATGGCGTAAGCCCCGGCTTTGTCATACGGTTCCGGGGTGCGCGCATAGGCAAGCAGATCGCTTTCCTCAATGGGCGCAAACTGCACGCGGGTGGTTTCGGTGGCAAGATATGCCTTGCCGCCGTGCACAACGCACAGCCCGGTATGTACTTTGTGTTCCCGGCCAGAGAGCGCGTGCAGCATCCGCACGGCGTCTTCCTCGCCGGAAGGCTTGCCGAACACAGCGCCGTCACAGTCCACCACGGTATCACAGCCGATCACGGTATCATCAGGGTGCTGCTGCGCCACGGCCAGGGCTTTGGCTTCTGCCAGGGCCTGGGCCAGCTGGGCAGGCGTTGCGGCGGTAATGCGGCTCTCGTCCACATCACTGGGGGCAACGGTGTAATTGGGCGTGATCAGCGCCATCAGCTCCCGCCGCCGCGGGCTGCCGGAGGCTAAAATCAAGGACATAATGGGATGTTCCTTTCGTAACAGATTCTACCGCACCACCGCGGCGAAACAAAGGGAAAATAGGAAGTTAGGAGGGAGAAGTTAGGAGTTTTTGGGCCGCAGATAATTGTAAAATCTGCCTGTAGGGAACGGTCTTGACCGTTCCCTACAGGTATCTTTTTTGCACACAGCCAGACTTTACAGGTTATCTGCGGCCCCAAAAACTCTTAACTCCTAACTCCTCCCGCCTAACTCTCAACTATTTTCCCGTCGATCCAAACCCGCCTTCACCGCGTTCGGTTTCGTTCAGGGTGGCGGCGGGCACAAAGGCGGCTTGCCACACGGGGGCAATGCACAGCTGGGCCACGCGCTCACCGGGGGCGATGGTGTAAGGCTCGGTGCCAAGGTTGATCATGGGCACTTTCAGCTCGCCGCGGTAATCGCTGTCCACAACGCCAACGCCGTTGGCCATGCACAGCCCGTGCTTGATGGAAAGTCCGCTGCGGGCATACACCAATGCCACGCACCCGGCATCCGGCAGCTCAATGGCAAGGCCGGTGGGCACCAGCACCCGCTGCATGGGGGCAATGGTCAACGGCTCTTCCAGCGCGGCGCACAAATCAGCCGCCGCCGCCCCCGCCGTTGCATATGCCGGCACCTTAGCCAGCGGGGAAAGAACGGAATATTTGGCGATTTTTTGTTCCATAGTACGTTGGGGTGAGTTAGGAGGGAGAAGTTAGGAGTTATCTCAATTAGGAATTAGCAATGAGCAATTAGAAATTACGATGCCCCCGTAGGGGCGCATGATTGCAAATTCCATTATGGCATATATGGCAATGTTTCGGAACGGTCAAGACCGTTCCCTACAGAGCAAAACCGTAGGCCCTGCTTTAACTCCTACTTCCTCACTCCTAACTTACCCTTCCTCCGATATTATGATTTAGTTATTCGTATAATATAGCCCTCTTGTAAACTCGCCGTCAAAGGGCTGCTGATGGAAAAGGTGGGTCAGGACCTCTTCCACGCGGTCGGCAGGTTCCAGGGTGAACGCGGCCACGGCAAGGTCCACCGGCATTTCGGTCAGGCGGTCCCCCATATAAAGTGGTACAGGGTTAAACACGGTGCGCATTCCGGCGCTGCCGGGGGCGGAGCACCGCACCGGGAAATCCCGCCCTTTGCGGTCCCGCAGTTTGCCCTTGTGGGTGCAGCCCGCGCAGCTGGTGCGTACATTGCGCAGCGGGCAGGCGCGGGTCAGCATCAGGGGCAGGTGGCCATAGCACAGGGCAGCGGTGGGCACCGGGGTGCCGTCTTTCTGCCGGGGTGCCACAGCACGCATGGCGGTCAGGGCCGTTTCAGGCTGCACCAGCAGGCCACAGACACCCAGGCACACATACTCTGCCGCAGACATTGGGTTGGTTACATTCAGCCCCAGCCCGCCGAACACCGGCAGGGGAGAGGCATACCCAAACTGCGCCAGATTGTTTGCAACCACACCCGCAAAGCCGGAACCTTCCAGCGCAGCCAGGCGGCGCATGGTATCCGGTTCCACAGTGCCGAAAGCAGCGCGGGGCAGCTCCAGCAGCGTTTTGCAGCGCAAGGGCTGCGGCACAGCGTCCGCTTCCCGGATGGGCAGGATCAGATAGCGCAGCTTGGCCAGGTATTCGGCACCGGGCAGCTGGGCAGCGGTTTCAAAACGGGCGGCCAGCTGGGGTATTATGCCTACTTCGTGCTCGGCGTATTCCGGCAGGGTGATTTCCTTTGTGGCCAGGGGCGCAGGTTCACTGCGCTTTTGCAGCAGCTTGTCCAGCGCTTCGCGGCGCATTTCATTCCAGGCGGAGCCGGGCAAAAATCCGGGGCCGCCCTCGCCGCAGGCAAACTCAACCCTGGCGCAGGTGAACGGCGTACCGCCGGTTTTGCCCAGGGCACGCTCAATGCCGGGGGCGGGGTCTTTCTGTGCGGGCTGCGGTTCATCGGCGCTGTACACATTGACACGGCTGCCGTTGTCGTCGAAAGCTGTCAGCTTGATGCCGCCGTCCTCCACACCGCCGCTGACGCAGAAATGCACCGGAATGCGCTCCAGTTCGCGGCGGAACAGCTCGCGGGCTTTCGGCGTGGCGGCGCGCGTAGCGGCTGCATCGGCTTCGGTTCGCACGCCAAACATGGTGCCGTCATTGCGGCCTACCAGATAGGCATCACTGAAGCCGGAGCGGGAGAAAATATCCCGCAGCAGCGCTTCATCATAGGGCTGCCCGGCGCGGGCTGCGCGGCAGGCCGTTACCGCAGCGGCGGCATATTCCGGCGTGCGCAGGCGGCCTTCAATTTTAATGCTGGCAACCCCGGCGGCTTTCAGCTGGGCCATGTGGGGCACAAGGTCCATGTCTTTCAGGCTCAGGTGGCAGGCTTTGCCCGGCTGGCCGGGGCGCAGGCCGTTGGTAGCATCAAACGGCAGGCGGCAGGGACCCGCGCAGGCACCGCGATTGCCGCTGCGCCCGCCCAGGAACGCGCTCATCATGCACTGGCCGCTCATGGACATGCACATCGCGCCGTGCACAAACACTTCGCATTCGATCGGGCTTGCCTTTACCACGGCTTCGATCTCCGCCAGGCTCAGCTCACGGGCCAGAATGGCGCGGGAATACCCCAGCTTTGCCAGCATCTTGGCGCCCTCTGCGGTGTGGATGCTCATCTGGGTAGAGCCGTGCAGGCGCAGGCCAGGCGCAATGCTGCGCACCAGCTGCGCGGTGGCAAGGTCATCCACAATCACGGCATCCGCCCCGGCGGCGGCAACAGCGCGCACGGCATCGGCCAGGCCGCCCAGCTCGGCGGCGTAAACCAGCGTGTTCAGGGTCACATGCACCGCAACCCCGCGGGCATGACAAAAACAGACGGCTTCGCGCAGGGCATCAGGGTCAAAGTTCCCAGCGCTGCGCCGCGCATTGTAGCCATCCAGCCCAAGATATACGGCGTCAGCCCCGGCAAACACCGCAGCCCGCAGCATATCAGCATTGCCGGCGGGGGCCAGGATCTCCGGGCGCTGTAAAACAGTCTGTTCCATCAGGCTTCGCTCGTCAGGGAACGGCGGTGCAGGTCGTCCACCTTTTTGCGCAGGGCGGCGTTTTCGCGGCGCAGCTCCTCGGCAGCCATCTTGGCGGAGGCGGCATCCTCCAGATAGTCTTTGATCTGGCGGCGCATATTATCCGCGCTGCCGCTGGCCTTTTCCAGCTCATCGCGGTAGTTCAGCGCGGTCATGATGGCAGCGGTGGTGATGGAAACCGAATTGGAAGAGCTCATCAGCTCATTCATATCAAGATTCAGGCGCTCGGCCAGATTCTGCATGTAATCTTCACTTTCGTTGGTCGAGATCACATAGCTCGAACCGCAGATGGTCAGACGTACTTTGTTAGCCATAGTTGGGGTCTCCTTTGTTTCAGTTGATGGTGTTTTTATCAGGAACACCCTGCACTTTTGTCGCCAAAAGCGGGACGGAAAGGGGCTTCTGCGCGGCAAAACCGCCCACCAGCCCCCGCAGCGCAGGGAAAATGCTTAAAATTATACCCTTATATTATAGTATAAAATGCCCGTAAGAAAAAGCCCCTTTTGTGTAAAATTGAAAAAATTGACGCGTGTGGGAAAAAAGCCTTGCACATATCGCCAATTTTGACTATAATGCTTAAGGTAAGTATTTTTATTGATTTTGAAAAATCAGTATAATCCCAGAGGATTCTGGTATAGATAAGCCGTAAGGAGAGGAATACTTTTGATGAAGCTTACTAAAAAAGAATTTGAAAAAATTCTCAAAGACAAGGTCGTCAGCGAATGCGGCGTCACGTTGGATGTTGCTTCCGCCGAGCAGATCTACCGCTGCATGGCAATGATCGTTCGTCAGATCATGTCTGACCGCCAGAAGCAGTTCCAGGCCAAGACCTTGGGCGAAGGCAAAAAACAGGTCTATTACCTCTGCATGGAGTTCCTGATGGGCCGCAGCCTGCGCACCAGCCTGTTCAACCTGGGCCTGAACGAAGTTGCCGAGCAGGTTCTGGCTGACGCCGATATCAAGATCGACACCATTTATGAGCAGGAGCCTGATGCAGGCCTCGGCAACGGCGGCCTGGGCCGTCTGGCTGCCTGCTACCTGGATGGCATGGCTACCGACTGCATCCCCGGCACCGGCTACTCTATTTTGTATGAGTACGGCATCTTCAAGCAGAAGATTGTGGACGGCTGGCAGCAGGAAACCGCTGACAACTGGCTGCCCGGCGGCCAGGTGTGGATCAAATCCCACCCCGACCAGGCACAGGAGATCCGCTTTGACGGCCAGGCTATCGAGACCTGGGAGGGCGGTTTCCACCATGTCAAGTACGAAAACTACAACTCTGTCATTGCTGTTCCCAACGATATGTACGTTGCCGGTTACGGCACGCAGGGTGTTTCCAAGCTGCGCCTGTGGCAGGCCAAGGCACCCAGCTTTGATATGAGCAGCTTCAACGCCGGCAACTATAACACCGCTATCAGCCAGTCTGCTTCCGCAGAGCTGATCTCCAAGATCCTGTACCCCAACGATAACCACACCGAGGGCAAGATCCTTCGCCTGCGCCAGCAGTACTTCTTCAGCGCTGCTTCCGTTGCCGATATCCTGGGCAACCACCTGAACCAGTACGGTACCCTGGAAAACCTGCCGGATAAGATCGCCATCCAGCTGAACGATACCCACCCGACCATTGCCATCCCCGAAATGATGCGCATTTTGCTGGATGAGTGCAGCTATGAATGGGATGCAGCTTTCGACATCTGCCGCAAGGTCTTTGCTTATACCAACCACACTGTCATGAGCGAGGCTCTGGAAAAGTGGAACGTGGATATCTTCCGCTCCACCCTGCCGCGTATCTGGCAGATCGTGCAGGAAATGGACCGCCGCTGCCGTGCTGACCTGGAGAAAGCCTTCCCCGGCGACCAGGGCAAGATCAACTACATGGCAATCATTGGCGATAACCAGGTCCGCATGGCCAACATCTGCGCCTACACCTGCCATTCCATCAACGGCGTTTCCAAGCTGCACAGCGAGATCATCAAGGACAGCGTGTTCCATGATTACTTCCTGTACAAGCCGCAAGCATTCAAGAACGTTACCAACGGTATTGCTTACCGCCGCTGGCTGCTGGCTGCCAACCCCGGCCTGACCAAGCTGCTGGAAGATTCCATCGGCCCCGGCTTCAAGCAGGATGCTTCCGAACTGAAGAAGTTCGAGAAATTTGCCGACGATTCCGCCATGCTGGATAAGCTGGCCGCCGTCAAGCGCGCCAACAAGGTGAACTTTGCCAACTATCTGGAAAAGACCACCGGCCAGGTCATTGACCCGGATTCTATCTTTGACTGCCAGGTCAAGCGCATGCACGAGTACAAGCGCCAGCACCTGAACGCCATGAACATTGCCGCTGAGTACCTGTACCTGAAGGCAAACCCGAACGCTGACTTTGTGCCCAAGACCTATATCTTCGGCGCCAAGGCTGCCCCCGGCTACTACATGGCCAAGCAGATGATCCGCATGATCTGCAAGCTGGGCAAGCTGATTGACAACGATCCCGCTGTTAAAGATAAGCTGCGCATTGTCTACCTGGAAGACTACTGTGTCTCCCTGTCTGAACGCCTGATGCCCGCTTCCGAAGTGTCCGAGCAGATCTCTCTGGCCGGCACCGAGGCTTCCGGCACCGGCAACATGAAGTTCATGCTGAACGGCGCAATCACCTTGGGCACCCTGGACGGCGCGAACGTGGAAATCGCCGATGCCGCCGGTAAGGACAACGAGATCATCTTTGGTATGCTGACCCCCGAAGTCAACGCACTGAAAGGCATGGGCTACCATCCGCAGGCATTCATCTCTGATGATAATGTTGCCATGGCAGTTCTGGATATGCTGGAAAAGGGCTGGAACGGTGAGAACTTCAGCGAGATTACCAACAACCTGCGCAACTCTGACCCGTACATGGTCCTGGCTGACTTCAAGGATTACCGCCGTGCCCAGCACACCGTGCAGGAACTGTACAAGCAGAAGCAGACCTGGAACCGTATGAGCCTGATGAACATCTCCAACGCCGGCATCTTCTCCGCCGACCGTTCCATCATGGATTACTCCCGCGATATCTGGGGCGCTACCCCGGTTAAATAATCTGCCCAAAGCAGAGCTTTAACCGCAGTGCGGGTGCGTGTGCAGCTGTGAACGTACACGCGCTGCCCGTACAATAAAATAAACGAACAGCCGCGATCCCGGCAGCCGACTTGAATTTGCCGGCGCCAGTGGGTCACGGCTGTTTTTGTACACTTGTTCAATGTGAGGATTGATTTGTTTGCCTGAACAACCAACGCATACTTTTTTTAACTCCCGCTGTGCGGAGTATAAAACACCGTTTGGCGCAGTTCCGGCGGGGCAGACCGTTACCTGGCGGTTGACTGTGCCGGAAAGACTGGGCTATGTGGACCCACACCTGGTGCTGACCAAAGACCGCGAAGACCCCGTGCATTACCGCATGAATTTTGACGGCCAGACCCCCGGCGTAAACCATTTTGTGTTCCAGCTGGCCCCCACCACATCGGGATTGTATTTTTACCACTTTGACCTGTACACGGATTTCCGCAAGATTTACCGCACCGCCAACGGGGAAGGTGAGCTGACCTGGGTGAATGGCCTGGATTGGCAGCTGACGGTGTACGAGCCGGACTTCAAGACCCCGGACTGGATCAAAGACGGTACGATGTACCAGATCTTCCCGGACCGCTTTTATGAGGGCGTACCCAACAAGCCGCTGCCCTTTGCGGACCGCATTTACCGTCCGGATAAAACCGGCGAGCCGTATTTTTGGCCCAATGAGCAGAGCGAAGGCTACCTGAACATGGACTATTACGGCGGTGATTTTGCGGGCATCCAGCAAAAGCTGCCTTACCTGGAAGAGTTGGGCGTTACCTGCATTTACCTGAACCCCATTTTTGAGGCCCACGCCAACCACCGCTACAATACGGCCAACTACCTGAAAGCCGATCCACTGCTGGGCACCAACGAGGATTTTGCCGCCCTGTGCGCCGAGGCCAAAAAACACGGCATCCGCATTATTCTGGATGGCGTGTTCAGCCACACCGGTTCGGATTCGCTCTATTTTAACCGCGAAGGCCGCTATGGCCCCGGCGGCGCTTACCGTGACCGCAATTCGCCCTACCGCAGCTGGTATGACTTCGATTCCGGTTATGTCGGCGGCTACCGCAGCTGGTGGGGCTTTGAGACCCTGCCCGAAGTGGAGGAGGAGGACCCCTCTTACGGCAACTTTGTCTGCGGCAAGGGTGGCGTGATTGATACATGGCTGGGGCTGGGGGCTTCCGGCTTCCGGCTGGATGTGGCGGATGAACTGCCTGATGATTTTATCGAAAAGATCCGTGCCGCCGTCAAAGCCCACGGCGAGGATAAGCTGCTCATCGGCGAAGTGTGGGAGGACGCCACCACCAAGGAAGCGTTCGACCACCGCCGCACCTACCTGCGCGGCCATGGGCTGGATGCCACCATGAACTACCCGTTCCGCAATGCAGCTGTGGCTTTTGCCCGCGGCGAGGATGCCAGCGCGGTGGGGGAGCAGATCATGTCCATCTGCGAAAACTATCCCAAACCGGCGCTGGACTGCGCAATGAACTTCCTTTCCACCCACGATACCGAGCGCGGTATTACCGCCATTGCAGGCGAACCCGCCAATGGCCGCGACCGCTACTGGCAGAGCAAGCGGATGATCCCCGGCGACCGCATTGATGATGCCCTGCGCCGCGTACTGCTGGCTTACGCCATGCTGTACACCCTGCCCGGCGTGCCCTGCGTGTATTATGGCGATGAGATCGGGATGCAGGGCTACCGCGACCCGTTCAACCGCGCATATTTTGACTGGAACTCCACCGAGCGCCGCCTGCGCGTGCCGCTGACCAACCTGGCCCGCCTGCGCCGCAGCTGCGATGCCTTTGACGGCGGCAGCATGGAGCTGGTGGAAGCCAGCGCCGATGTGCTGCACTACCGCCGCGTGGGTAAGGAGCAGACCGCGGAGATTATCCTGAACAACGGCCCGCACCTGATTGTCCGCACCGCCTTTGGCAAACAGACCGAAGTAAACCCCGGCGGCTTTACCATCCTGGTAGAAGATAACCAGCCGGAGCATGTGGGGTATTTTAAGTACTACTGATTTGATGGGCAGGCACTTACTGGGCGAAAGCGAACGGAATTGCAGAATTAGCAATTAGGAATGAGTAATTAGAAATTGTAGGAAAAAGCCACGGCTTTGCGTTTGATGCAGGGCCGCGGCTTTTGGTTTTATTCAATTAAAGGGATGGAGTAGAAGGCAGGGGAGAGGGACGGAACTTTTTGCTGGCAACCAGCAGCAGGGTCAGGATGGCAATAGCAGACCATGCGCCGGTGAGGTAGAGGAACCAGTTGCTGATATCCAGAAAAACAGCTCCGGCGGCGGTGAAAAGCAGATTGTACAGCTCAACGACTGCAATATACCCGGCGCTGAAACAGAACAGCCGCGCAAACAACCGCGGAAGAAGCTTTGGTGCCCGGAACACAAACCGGAAAAACATCAAAATACCGATGCAGAAAAAGCAGAGGAACTTGAGGTAAGCGCGCGGGTCATACCCCTGCAGGCAATGCAGAATGTTCAGCGGCGAAAAATCCCAGCAGACCTCCTTGCCCGTTAGGCCGAAGCGGTAGTTGGCAAAACCGGTCGCATGGTACAGCCGCCCGCCAAGGAACCAAAACCGCATAAAGCGCAGGTCATTGTAAGCACACACACCCGCCGTCAGCAAAAGGTCAAAAATCAGGTTATAAATTTTGTGAGATTTAACCATGACGAACGGACACCCTTCCTGTTGCGGTATCACCATCGTAGTCATGCGCAACGGCAACGTAAATCTTGTCACCAGAATTTACAGAAACATTTAATGAAGCCTCCATACGGTCTGTATATCGGCAAGATGTGACGGAGCTTCCATCTTGTTTATAAACATAAATGGAAATACTTTTGTTGGTTTTATTAGCACATTCAAGGGATGCACTAATTGTATAGGAGGAATAGCCAGTAAACATATAGGATGTGAAAACGCGTCTTTTCATACTGAAGTCGGCATTATAGGTTCCATTCCCCCAATCCCAAATCTTGCTTGAAGATGGGGGATTGCTTCCCCTTGGAGAAATTCGGGAATTATCAACGATGTCAGTTAGATACTCAGATGGAGCGGAAGAGTCAAAATTGGGAGATTCAGCGAAAGCAGAAGTACAACAAGCGATGGCAAGACAAGCACAAAGCAGAATAGAAAATAAACGTTGGAACTTCATAGTTAATCAAACCTTCATTTATATACCGAAAATATGCGGACACAATATTATAGGCAACACCTCCGAACTGAAGAAATATAAAGTGATGCACAAAAGATAGAGCAGAAGAATTCTTAGTACAATTGAATCATAGCATGATAACAAGTATTTGTCAATGAAAAGTATTGACAAAATAAAAATATATCGGTATAGTTAAAGTGCACAAAAGCATAGATATAGAATGAGGAATGTAGGTTAAAAGTGAAAAACGAACGAAGCGGTACACCCCAAGGCATGCAGGATATGTTGAAAAAAGCAACCACAGAAATGCTGGTTCTTTTTATGCTGCGGCAACGGCCCAATTATATTTACCAGTTGACACAGGAAATAGAAAGATTAACGGATAAGCAGTTGAAGTTTAATACTTTGTACCTTGCGGTATATCGTTTGGAAGCAAATGGACATATCTACATTTCAGAAAAACGTGCAGAAGGAAGCCATCTTCGGGTGTACTATGCAATTACGCCACAGGGGGAAGAATATTACCAGTCGTTAAAGGCGACATTTGTGTCTTTTACGGGCATTATTGATCATTTGTTGGCATTGGATGATGAATTGCGTGCGAAGGGAGAAAATAATGTTTGAAGTAGAAATAAAGAAGTATGTAAAAGAAGGACACAAAGGATTGCCGTGTAAAGCTGCCCAAAATGCGTTTGACAGCTACATAGAAATGGTTATACATGATATTACAGAAAATAATCCGAACTGTACGTTTGAAGAAGTACTGGAGCAACTTGGGGAAAGTCCGAAAAGTACAGCAGAAGAATTTTTGGAAAGCCAACCGACAGAATTGGTTGGACAATGGAAAAAACAAGGCAAAAAGAAAAAATGTTGCAAGATAGTAGGGTACATCAGTATTGTTGTGGTGCTGGTTGCTATTATTGCAGGGCTTGTGCGTACAAATGGCGTATTGATTATAAATACTGAGACGACCATTGCTGAAATACCCGACAGCAGCGATTTGGCGGGCCTTTCTTTAGAGGAACAGGCGAAAATTATTTGTGAAGCAGGAGTCCCAGACACAGAGAGGAAGTAACTATATGAAAAAGAAAATTTTAACAATGATTTGTGTTACAGTCATGGTGTTTGCGCTAGCATTGCCATGTTTTGCTGAAAGTAGTACAAAAATTATCAGTACATATACAGAAAATTTAGGGAACGGGATTAGTGCAGTTGTAACGATTGAAGAAACAACAGTGCAAGGAAGAACCGCAAAGACGTATTCAAAATCAGAAAACTATTATAGTGGTGGAACTTACATTGGAAGAGCGGTTTTGACAGCAACATTTTCGTATAACGGTTTAACATCCAGTGCAACAGGTGCGAGTGGATCTGGCATTGGCTCAAATGGATGGAGTTATGGTGGACAGAGCACATGGACGAGTGGGAAATCTGCCTATTTGAGTGCAACCCTTTCGAATGGAGGAACTAATATTGGTGTAAGTATTTCTTTGAGTTGTGATGCAAACGGAAACGTGAAATAAGACAAAAAGCCCGATGCTGCGTTAAATGCGGCATCAGGCTTTGGCTCTATTATTCAGTTATACTATATTAAAGTTTCTTCGGTTCCTTCTTTTCAAAGAAGGAACAAAACAACCCCCGTGAAGGAACGAAACAACCCCCGTAACAAAACTCAGCCCAGGCTGATGCCCATGGAGCGGGCAACGTTGAGCATATCGCAGTCATCGGGCACGCCGCGGGTCTTGCCGGCGATGTCTACCAGCGGGTTGGCGGTAACGTGGTTGTTCACCATGGCAACGGTCACGCCAAAATGGTCGTCCGCCACCAGGCGTGCGGCATAGGTGCCAAACTGGGTGGCCAGCACGCGGTCATAGGCGCTGGGGCTGCCGCCGCGCTGCATATGGCCCGGCACACAGATGCGGGTCTCGGCACCGGTCAGCTCCTCCACCTGCTTGGCAATGCGGTTGGTGGCGGTGGTGTAACCGGCAGCGGCGCGCTTGGCGGTCCATTCTTTGCGCTTCATCTTGGATTCCTCGGTGGAAAGCGCACCTTCGGCAACCGCCAGGATGGAGAAGTTCTTGCCGGCCTTCTGGCGGCGCATAACAGCTTCGGCCACCTTCTTAATGTCATAGGGGTGCTCCGGAATCAGGATGATGTCCGCACCGCCTGCAATGCCGGAATACAGCGTCAGCCAGCCGGCCTTGTTGCCCATGACCTCAATGCACATTACGCGGCTGTGGCTGCCCGCAGTGGTGTGGATGCGGTCAATAACGTCAGTGGCAATGTCCACAGCGGTATGGAAACCGAAAGTAACATCGGTGCCAAAAATATCATTGTCGATCGTTTTGGGCAGGCCGATGATGTTCAGACCCTCCTGGCTGAGCAGGTTTGCCGTTTTGTGGGTGCCGTTGCCGCCCAGGCAGAGCAGGCAGTCCAGCTTGGCGTCCTTGTAGGTCTTTTTCATGGCGGCAACCTTGTCCACCTTGTCATCGCCCACAACGCGCATCATCTTGAACGGGGTGCGCTTGGTGCCAAGAATCGTGCCGCCTACCGTCAAAATGCCGGAAAACTCATCCGGTGCCATGACGCGGTAGTTGCCGTTGATCAGGCCGTCATAACCGTTCAGAATGCCAATGATCTCCACCTTGTCGCCCATGCGCTGATACAGCGCTTTGGCCACGCCGCGGATGGTTGCGTTCAGGCCGGGGCAGTCACCGCCGGATGTCAAAATACCAACACGCATCTTCATAGAAACCTCCCTGTCAGGCCGGTGCCGCTGGCGGCACGCGTACCGCGTTGTTGCACAATGCCGGGCAATGTGCATACAATTTGCATATTCTATCTTTTACAATACGCCACGCAGGCGGTTTTGTCAATGCGGTGCGGGGGAGGAGCAGGGGGAAATTTTTGTAAGGCAACACCGCACAATTCCCGCCTTGCGGCTTAAGCACCGCTCCGGCGGCTG
>ERZ772865.1622-NODE-1622-length-22141-cov-24.560310_pt1 | contig 22141 bp, 24 predicted proteins | sample MGYA00512133_ERZ772865 | MGnify/ENA primary metagenome ERZ772865 (study PRJEB29015, sample SAMEA2737722) | human gut metagenome | biome: human gut; feature: human-associated habitat; material: faeces | place: China | collected 2012 ...
TTTTTTGTTTTACAAGTAAATTAATAACGGGACTTGAAGGCGACCGTTAAGAAAACAGTCCGGTGGACTGTTTTTAGGGAGAGCGTTGATGATATTTATAAATTTAACAAGCCGTATCAAACGAGGCAGAAAGTGTACTTATTTTTTTCACTCCGTCACTCGCACCAAAAAAACAGATTAGCTTTTTGTTAATCTGTTTTTTTGTTTTACAAGTAAATTAATAACGGGACTTGAAGGCGACCGTTAAGAAAAGGAGCTGTAAAAAACAACTCCCAAAAAACGACTGCATTCTAACCGAAAGGTAGGAATGCAGTCGCTTTTGTGATATAATTTACTATCAATGAAAAACCACATCAACAAGGTACATTATACACCGTATCAATTAAAATTATAACCGGAAATTAAAAAAATAATAGAAATTTCTGAACCGGTATATACATTTAACGAGGTTTTTCATCATATTGCTCTAAATAAACACCTTGCTGTTAAGGAAAGCAGGATATGTCGCATATCTACATAGACGGAACAAAGATAACTGCCAATGCAAATAAGGGTAACGACCGATTATTGCCCGGATACAATATTCAGCAATGCAAGCAAAAAAAGCCGAGACTCACTTTTTCGTGAATCTCGGCTTTTTAATATGCTGTTTCTTTACAGCACCTTTTATGGAGCGGATGATGGGAATCGAACCCACACGATCAGCTTGGAAGGCTGAAGTTCTACCACTAAACTACATCCGCTTATCTATGTAACAAATAGTATTATATCATTACAGATAATATTTGTCAAGCGTTAAATTCAGATTATAAAAATTTTTAAGAAAATTTTAACTGTTTTATATTAAAATCTAAGTTTAACTATGGTTATAATTTTAACATACATCAAGATATATAATATCATTTATACAGATTACTTACTTTTTATTTTTACCGAAGGGTAACTTATTATATTTTTGATAATCAATTATAAAATGTTGGTAACTCAGAAAAATAGCAGAAAATGCCAAATATTGAAGTTAGTGAATATTAACTTTGATTTAAAACCATATTTATAAAAAATTTATAATATAATAACTCAAATAGTATTATATATAAGCGGCTAATTTTTAATAGTAATAATATACTAAAAATACATCTGTATATTTAAATAAATGCATTTATTATGTTAGAATGTACAAAGAAATATATCTCAAATTGTGCAAGTGTACAGATGTAAACTTTTCACTCGGTGTAAGTATGATTTCAATGTGGATATTCAGAATAGTTTGCAGTTATATACTTGTTATGGTTCTTGATATGGGCGTTTTAGGTGTATGGATCGGTATGTTTGTTGATTGGTATGCTCGTGCTGCAGCATATCTTGCAAGGTATTTGTCAGGCAGATGGAAAAAGCATAGAATGATTTAAATATTTAAAAATGGAGATAAATTTTGTTTACCCTACCGTCACAATTATAAAAGTTTGACCAAACTTTTATAATTGCCGTGCAAAATATTCCGGTAAATCATAATTTTTAAACATTATTCCAACATATATAACGAAATATGATTTTAAAAAGCAAAGGCCCTCGAATTTTTATCGAGAGCCTTTTATCTTTTATCTTTTTTATAAATCAAATTCAAAGTACGGATTATGGTACAGTGAAAATGTTATAATATGGTAAAGACAAACCTAAATTGCCAAAGTGAAGTTCGGATTTTTGAGGAAAAAATGAGAAATACCACGGGTTCACCTTGACAAAAGAGTATGGTAAAGACAAAATCCAATTTGGATAGATTAAAAAAGTGGTGTAAATAAATATTATTTAAAATCCATTTTGGAAAGATTTATTAAATTATATCATAATTAATTGTAAATATCAAATGTACTAAATTTATAAAAATAAATGTATTTATAAGCTTATTTATAAAAAATTTTCTTAGAAAATATATATTAGGTATTGACAAACAAAATTGTGAACGCTATACTGTAATTAGAATTGTGAAATATCATAACTCTAATAACAAAATCTAATACTATTAAAATAATAAATGGAGGTAAATATGAAAATCTTATTGCGATTTTATTTGCAAAACAATAAGCTGCCGATTGATTATCGACGAATTATGCTTTCGTTTTTTAAACGGTCACTGTCAGATATTGCCGAGGGAAAATATTATGAAAAATATTATTTTACACCGGAACGCAGAAATTTTACTTTTGCGGTGAATCTGCCTATGCCGAAGTTTTCTAAAACGGAAATTCAACTCGGGAAAAATCAACTAAACATTACTTTTTCAACAGCTGACTATAATACGGGATGTATTTTTATGTCTGCTTTTATAAAGCAAAAGGACAAGCCGATTCCCGCTCCGCTCGGCAACGAAATGAAACTTGTCAGTGTTAATCTTGTGCCGGAAAAAAATGTTACTTCATCATCCGCTGTTGTAAAAATGCTTAGCCCTTTGTGTATCAGATTACATAAAGCTGAGAATAATTCGGATAAGTATATTTCGGCTGCTAATCCGGATTTTACGGAGATTGCAAAACAGGTAATTAAAGAGCAGCTTGTTGAAAGCGGTTTTGACGAGAAGTTAATTTCAAACTTTGAAATTAAACCGTTAAACGCAAAAAAAACAGTGGTTTATCACTACAAAAACTACATTGAATGCAGTTTAGGCAGTTTTAGTATTAATGCCGATAAATCGGTTATTAATTATCTGCTGAAAAGCGGTATAGGTTCACGAAAATCCGCAGGATTTGGCTTTGCCGAGCTTTTATCGGAGGGAGGTGAACCGAATTAATGAAAACAAAGATTGATTACTTTGATTATGACACTTTGCTGCAGCCTACCGATTGGAGGTTTGCAGCAGCCGTTGTAGGTTTATGTAAATATTTTGATTACTTTGGAATTGATTACAAAGTCCTCTATGATGTTGAAGAAAAGCCCGATAATTATATCCACGGCTTTGACGGTATTATTTACAAAAGTGAAGATATAACAGAAGAAAAATATCTTGAGTTTGCAGAGAATTATTTTGAAAAATATATGACTCACAAAAATATTTTAAACATTCTCAAAAGTCAAGAATTCAGTGAAGAACAAATTAAATTGGTAAACGACCTTGTTAAGAGCAAAACAGTTCTTAAAGGGCTATTTGACAAAATAAAATTTGATGGAACAAATAAAGATATTTTTATTTCAACCATTGAAGAAAACAGGGCGGAAATTATAAAAAATATCTTTAAAAACGGCAATAACCTTTATAAGAATTACTGCAATGAACGACTTATTTTTACCGAAGATAACAGCACTTGCAGACTTAGAGGCTACAATGTTGACAAAGACAGAAAAACAAATAATCTCGGCTTTTGTTTTTCAAAGGAAAGTTTTGAGAGCAATGATATTTTAGAATTTGATTTTATACCGTTTGCTTTTTCAAATTCTGATATGAGAGAAGCTTATTTTGTGAATAACAATTTTTCTGTTAAGTCTTTAACTCAAACAAACTATGCTTTTTCAAATCAACTTAGTAGTACAGAAAATAAAGACGACAAAAACAAACTAATGCTTGTTTTGCAAAATTCAAAGGATTATATAAGCTATGATGTTGAAATTATATCAAAATCACAGGATAAAGCTTATTACGAAACATTCTTTGTACGACTTGAAAGATTAAAAAAGTTAAGAGAATTATCGGGGAAATCATTAAACTTTGTCAAAAAAATCAATGATGATTATTGGTTTAATCTTGAAAAAGAAGTTTATATGCGTTGTATGAATAATATTTTACTTGATGATGTTATTCTTAAAATGTTTAAATTTTTTTATTTTGAGGAAAGCGAGAAAAAGAATAGCAAAGCTATAAGTGAAATTCGTAAAACTCAAAAAAATATAATGTACAAGATAGGCTTATTAGTTGATATAAATGTATCGTGGAAAGGAAATGAAATTATGGACGAAATTAAGTCAGCAAAAAGTTGTGGATTTTTAACTTCCAAAAAACTAATTGAAATGAAAAGCAGTAATAAAATTAATTCATATAAGCAAAAAATAATCAGTGCTCTTTGCGCACATGATTACGACAGAGCAAAAGAGATTATACTTAGTTTGTCTGCTTATGTCGGAATGGAATTTTCATTTTTCTATACATTTCTTGAAAATGCGGAAGAAAATAAAGATCTTGCATTTGCTTTTGCAAGTGCATTAAGTGAAGTAAGCTCAAAAAGCAACGAAGAAAATAACTAATATAAAGGAGATTTTATTATGAAAAATAAAGCATTAACATTAACTGTAATCGCAAATATGACAAGCAACTACGGCGAAAGCCTCGGTAATATTTCAAGTGTACAAAAGGTATTCAGAGGCGGAAAAGAGTACGCTACAAGAAGTCGTGAGAGCCTTAAAAACGCTATCTGTGTTCAGTCGGGTTTTTATGATGATTTACAGACATCAAACGACGGAGCAATGCAGAAACTTGTTAATGAAGATGTAAATGCCGCAACATGCCGTGCGCTTGAGGGTGGATATATGTCAACAAAAGATGTTACATACATCCGTAACAGTTCTTTCTATCTTACAGACGCTGTTGCTACAGAGCCGTTTATTAATGATGCCCGTTTTCACAATAACCTTTACCTTGCAACCAATTATGCTATGGCACACGGTTTAAATGTTCAAAACAATGCAAAGGATTGCGGTCTTATGCCTTATCAGTATGAATATGACAAATCATCTAAAATTTACAGTCTTACAATTGACCTTGAAAAAATCGGCAAGGACGAAAACTTTGGTGCAGAGGCAGATAACGCAGAAAAGTGCGAAAGAGTAATTGATCTTATTAACGCAGTAGAAAATCTTTCACTTGTCGTTAAGGGAAATCTTGATAACGCAGAGCCGATTTTTGTGGTAGGCGGTCTTTCACCGAGAAAAACTCATATTTTTGAAAATGCTGTTTCTGTTTCAGGCAAAAGACTTATTATAGAGCCGATTAAGGAAAAACTTGCTCAAGGTTACAGTTGTGCACTTATGCGTAACGGCGAGCTTTCAAACGAGGACGAAATTGTAAGAGAACTTAATCCTGTAAGTATGACAGAATTTTTTGAAAATCTCAGAGGTCAGGTTAAAGAGTATTTTTCGGAGTAAGGCGGAATTAATATGAAAGCAATTAGACTTCATATAAAACAAAACAGTGCAAATTACAAAAAAGAAGAAACTGTACAAAACCGTATGACATTTCCTTTACCGCCGTATTCAACTGTTATCGGAGCACTTCATAAGGCTTGCGGTTATACATCTTATCATCCTATGCAAGTAAGCGTACAGGGAAAGTACGGTTCTCTAAAAACAAAAATGTATAAGGACGATTGTTTTCTTAACAGTCTTAATGATGATAGAAATTTGCTTGTAAAAATGAAAAATCCCGATATGCTTTCAAGTGCATATCAGGTTGTGGCTACTGCACAAAAGGCTCAAGGAAACAGCTTTGAAAAAGGCATTACAATTAATGTAATTAATGAAAAATTGCTTGAAGAATACCGCTTTTTAAAGCGTACAAAACGCAGAATCGACAAGCATAAAAAAATCATTAATAAAATGAAAACTCGGCTCAAAGAAATGAAAGCCGATGAAAATATTTCTGCCGAAGAAGTAAAAGAATTTGATAAGCGTATTAAGCATATAAAGGCTGTGTATGATGAGTACGAAAAGGTAAAGTATACTATTCCGTATTCCCATTTCAGAACGCTTGCAAAAGGCCCTAAGTATTATGAACTTCTATGCGATATTGAACTTATCATTCATATAGTTGCAGATGAAAATACTATGAATGATATTATGGATAATATCGGAAATCTTACTGCAATCGGCAGAGGAGAGGATTTTGTAGAAGTGCTTGAGTGTGCGGAAACAGAGCTTTTTGATGTTGACGAAGATGTCGATTACGGAGAAGCTGATTTTGATGTTTATATGCCTGTCGAGTATCTCGAAATTAATAAAGACGATATGGATATAATCTCTAAAACGGAAGGCGGATACACAGGCGGTACAAAATATTTAATGCCAAAAGATTACAAAACAGTGCAGTTAAAGGGCGGTATGAGAAAACGAGTGTTTAATCGTGTACCTATTATTTTCTGTCAACTTAACTATATTGAAAACGGTTGTAAAGGCATAATGCTTGACAAAACCGAGAACGGTATATATTCAGTGTTTTTAGCTTGAGGTATTTGTAATGAATATAGAAGATAAACTTGCAAAACCCGACAAAACAATCGGACAACATTCAAATGAGCTTATAGAGCAGGCAAAACTGCTCTATAAGCTCGGCTATATAAAATCTGATGATTTATACGCTGATTTACTTGTTTCGTGTTTAAAACATGATAACGGTAAGGCAAATTCTCAATTTCAAAAAAGAATTACTAAAGGCGGAAATTTTCAACCTGAACAAGAAATTCCACACAGTATACTTTCGACTTTTTTTATTGATAAATCAGAATGTATAAAACCTATAAGTGTATATTTTGCTGTGCTTTATCATCACTATAACAAAGACTCTCCTGTTACAGTGTTTAAAGAAAACCGTGATCTTATAGAAAAATTTCTTGCTGAATTCGGCTTTGATACAAACTCTTACAATAAAATGAAGAGGAATATTAAGAAAATCAAAGCTTTATTTGAAACCGAACTTTCTGATGAAGAAAAACAATACGCTGTTTTATTAAAAGGTCTTTTACATAAATGCGATTACAGTGCAAGTGCAGGTCTTGACTGCGAAAAGGTCAACGATTTTTTGACTGTTTCTTTAAACAATTGGAAAAATACCAGAAATATACATTACAATGAATTGCAAGAATTTTGCATTAAAAATACCGACAGCAATTTAATTGTAACCGCACCTACAGGTATGGGCAAAACCGAGGCGGGATTGCTTTGGTGCGGGGACAATAAATGTTTTTTCGTTTTGCCGTTAAAAACAGCTATCAATGCGATGTACGAAAGAATTAAAAAACTTTGCGGAGATAATTCTCAAGAAGATTACAAGGAAAGAGTGGCACTTGTTCACTCCGATATGAAATCCTATTATTTGGAAGATTCAATAATTAGCGGAAAAAATTATGATTTTGCGTATGCACAATGCAGTAAACAGCTTGCACTTCCGATTACAATTTGTACACCTGATCAGATATTTGACTTTGCATTGAAATATGCAGGTTATGAATACAAACTTGCGGTAGCGTCATATTCAAAGTTTATTATTGATGAGATACAGATGTATTCACCTGATGTTTTGGCTGCAATTATTTATGCAATTGAGATGATTCATACTTTGGGTGGTAAAGTGGCTGTAATTACCGCAACTTTGCCTCCGTTTGTAAGAAACGAGATTGAAAAAATACTCGGAACAGATGTAAAAACATCCGATTTTTCTGATAAAGGAAAGCTAAGGCATAATTTAAAAGTATATGAAAAAAACTTGCAGTCTGACGATATTATAAAAATATTTGATGATACAATATGCGATAAAGTAAAAAAATATCTTGTCGTTTGCAATTCAATTGATATTGCAAATAAGATGTATACCGAAATAAAAAATTCGGATATTAACGCAAGTGTAAATCTGTTTCATTCCAATTTTACAAAAAATGACAGAAAAACTAAAGAAAATGCGATTTTGGCAGCCTCTGAAAAAACTAACGAAAGTATGAATATACCTGAAATATGGATTTCAACATCCGTAGTCGAAGCAAGTCTTGACATTGATTTTGATATTCTTATTACCGAGTTATCGGATTTATTTTCCCTGTTCCAACGCTTTGGCAGAGTAAACAGAAAAGGTAATAAAGACTTTTCATCTTACAATTGTTTTGTATTTACTGAAATTCAAGGTAATGCACATCGTTTTGTTGACGATGCTATTCATTCGTTGTCAAAACAGGCAATTTTAAGCGTTGACGGAATTATCTCTGAAGTTCTTAAAAAAGAACTTATAGATGAGTACCTTTCGGTTGAAAAGATCGAAAAATCAAAATATTATCAAGAATATCGTAAAATTTATAAATATTATAAAGAAAATGTCGATTATCTCTCTCTTAAAAAAGATGGAATAAGAAGTATTGACAGAAGTGACGCTGTGCCGATTGATGTTTATAATCAAAATGAAAGTGCCATAGAAAAAGCTTTGGAAGTTTTAAAATCAGATACTTATTCAAGAGATGATAAACTTAAGGCAAACGAAGAAATACTTGGATTCACGGTTTCCGTACCTAAATTCAGAATTGACGATTACGAAATAAAAAAATTAAAAATGCCATATACTGAATTACCTGTTATTAACAGCAGTTATGATTCCGAATGCGGCATCAGATTTGATAAGGAAAAGAAAACCAAAAAGCAAGATAAATCTGATGATAACGGAGAACCTGATAATTTTATATGAGGTATGATTATGGACGAAAATAATATTTCGGGTATGCATATTTATTATTACTATGTTTGTAAAAGAAAGCTGTGGTATTTTTCAAACGGTTTGGCAATGGAAAGTGAAAACGAAAATGTCAAAATAGGAAAACTTATAGATGAAACCACTTATAAGCAAAAGAAAAAACATATTATGATCGACAACACAATCAATATTGATTTTATTACCGAGCATAAACTTTTACATGAGGTAAAGAAAAGCAGAAAGATAGAGGAAGCGGGTATTGCTCAACTTAAATACTATCTGTATTATCTGAAAAAGCGTGGGGTAGAGGGAATAAAAGGCAGAATTGATTATCCTTTGCTAAAGCAAAGTCTTAATGTTGAACTTAGCGAAGAAGATGAAAGAGAGCTTGAAAGTGCGGCAGCTGATATAGTAAAAATTATATCGGCTGCTTTGCCGCCAAAATTTGAAAGTAAAAGAATTTGCAAATCATGTGCATACTATGATTTGTGCTGTATTTGAGGTGATAAAATGCAGGAAAGTTATTACATATATTCGTCAGGCAATTTAACTCAAAAAGACAACACATTAAGATTTACTGCAATTGACGGAAATGTAAAAGATCTTCCGATAGAAAATATTAAAGAAATTTATATTATGAATGAAATAACGGTTACATCTAAATTGCTGAACTTATTTTCAAAATACGGAATACTTGTACATTTCTTCAATTACTATCAATTTTACATAGGAAGTTTTTGCCCAAAGGAAACAAAACTTGCAGGTCAGCTTTTGGTTAAGCAAGTGCTTGCTTACGGCGACTATTCAAACAGATTATCAATAGCAAGAGAATTTATAGTTGCTGCGTCTTATAATATTTACAGAAACTTAAGATACTACAACGGCAGAGGCAAGAATGTGTCAGAGCAAATGGCTGCTATAGAAAATTTGAGGATGAAACTTGCAGATGTAGAAACCATAGAAGAGTTGATGGGAATTGAAGGTAATATTCGTCAGGAATATTACAAAGCGTGGAATGTAATTATTGATCAGAATATTGAATTTGATAAAAGAGTTTATCATCCTGCCGACAATATGATTAACAGCCTTATTTCATATGTCAATTCTCTTGTATATACAAAAACTCTGGCGGAAATTTATAAAACACAACTTAATCCTACAATAAGCTATCTTCATCAGCCGGGTACAAGGCGATATTCTCTTGCACTTGATGTTTCGGAAATTTTCAAACCGCTGATTGCGGATCGTCTGATCTTTTCTTTGCTTAATCGAAAACAAATAACAGAAAGCAGTTTTGTAGAAGGACTTAACGGTTTGCAGCTTACCGAAAGAGCGTCAAGAATAATTACATCTGAATTTGACGAGAAATTAAAGACAACTATTTTTCACAAAGAACTTAATAAAAATGTATCTTATCAATTCTTAATCAGACTTGAACTTTATAAACTGATAAAGCACATTATAGGAGAAAAAGAATATAAAGGCTTTGAAATGTGGTGGTAAATATTGTATGTAATTCTTGTATATGATATAATATGTGATGAAAAAGGCAGAAAAATACTTCCAAAGGTATTTAAGATTTGCAAAAAATATCTTGTACATATTCAAAACTCTGTTTTTGAAGGAAACTTAAGTAAAGCAAACTCACTTGCTTTGCAAAAAGAACTTGATGTTTATATCAGAAAAGACAAGGATTCGGTAATAATGTTTCATACCCGTGAAGAACGGTGGATGAATAAAGATTTTCTTGGAAAAACGGATGATAAAACATCAAATTTTTTGTAACGCTTTTATTGTCGACCTGACATAGCACAAAACCCCCGGCAGGTTGACAGAACCTAAAAATCAAGTAATCATCGGTATAGTTGCTTTTGGTATATTGAAATGACAGTAATATTTGATAAATATTTGGTATATCGACAAAACAGCACAGAAAAATGCCGATGATTACTTATCATTTTATCCCACGACTATAAATCTATCCATATTGGATTTTAAATATTAATACTTAGTTATATAATAAACTTTGCTAATACTATAAATCTATCCATATTGGATTTTAAATGTTGGTATCGGTATTATGGCTGTGTTTGTGGGTATCCTATAAATCTATCCATATTGGATTTTAAATTAACTACTGCGTTTTTAATCTGGTCAATGAACTGCGCTATAAATCTATCCATATTGGATTTTAAATTTCTTTATCTGTTCGTAATATTCAAGTATCGGATCTATAAATCTATCCATATTGGATTTTAAATCTGCGACAGCGGTCGCCAATGGTGGAATGCAAGGAACTATAAATCTATCCATATTGGATTTTAAATTACTTATATATGTACGAATAATGTCAATGTCGACTTCCTATAAATCTATCCATATTGGATTTTAAATTCTCTTGTTTATCTGTCATTGTTTTCACCTCCTCCACTATAAATCTATCCATATTGGATTTTAAATTCAAAAATATCTGAAAAAGTTAAAAGCTGACAAAAACTATAAATCTATCCATATTGGATTTTAAATCGAACAGAGCGGAACCACCTACACAGGGTGCAGATGCTATAAATCTATCCATATTGGATTTTAAATCTCGCTTGTATTTAGTTACATAAAGTTAATGATTGTACTATAAATCTATCCATATTGGATTTTAAATAGGTTCTCTACGCCGTTCCGAGATATGTGCATTACACTATAAATCTATCCATATTGGATTTTAAATTATAATCTATTCAAACTATTCAAAAAAATTAAGGAGGCTATAAATCTATCCATATTGGATTTTAAATCACAGAACATCAATCTATAAAGGAGAGAAAATACAACTATAAATCTATCCATATTGGATTTTAAATTCCTATTGAGGTTGCCGTTGCAGAGCCGAGCGACACTATAAATCTATCCATATTGGATTTTAAATTTTAAAAATCCCTGTCATCTCCGCCTTTAGCTTATGCTATAAATCTATCCATATTGGATTTTAAATCTTTATAAATAAATGTCTGTAGTTTATTCGTAGTTTCTATAAATCTATCCATATTGGATTTTAAATCAAACTCAAAATCTCTCAAGACATAAGTAGCCACAACTATAAATCTATCCATATTGGATTTTAAATCTCGTAATTTTGATTTGCGTTATGATAATTGACTACGCTATAAATCTATCCATATTGGATTTTAAATACCCACAGCCTTACTCTTTACATTCAGCAGTCAATGCTATAAATCTATCCATATTGGATTTTAAATATTCGTGCAACAATAAAGCACGAAGAATACAACGGCTATAAATCTATCCATATTGGATTTTAAATGAGGTTATTGCACCGCTTAGCAAGCTGCAAGGTATCTATAAATCTATCCATATTGGATTTTAAATACGCTGACTTATCGTGTGTACGCTGACGGCAAGTGGCTATAAATCTATCCATATTGGATTTTAAATCTGCGAATGTTGAAATAAGCATTACATACTGTTGCCTATAAATCTATCCATATTGGATTTTAAATCAAATTGCACTGTTGGCTATCAGAATCACGAAAATGCTATAAATCTATCCATATTGGATTTTAAATTTTTTTGTAGTCGCCTCGATTATCAATCTTTAGCATCTATAAATCTATCCATATTGGATTTTAAATTAACATAGGTGGGATTTAAAATGATAAGTATAATAACTATAAATCTATCCATATTGGATTTTAAATCAATATTATTTTACATACATTTAAATAAATGTGTTGCTATAAATCTATCCATATTGGATTTTAAATTAGTTTGAGTTTTGGCTGCTATGACTGCGGAACTTCTATAAATCTATCCATATTGGATTTTAAATGAGTCAACTACTCAGCCTAGTACCGGGAGTGGGGGCTATAAATCTATCCATATTGGATTTTAAATGACTGAAAATTTTTAAAGTATGCGTTCAGTCATAGCCTATAAATCTATCCATATTGGATTTTAAATCCACTTTCTCCCCCACTCCCGGTACTAGGCTGAGCTATAAATCTATCCATATTGGATTTTAAATCTATTCAATTTTTATAGCTAAGGGGAACTCGGAAAGCTATAAATCTATCCATATTGGATTTTAAATCCAATACGAGTTACTATATTAGCACCAAGAGAAAGACTATAAATCTATCCATATTGGATTTTAAATACGGTTTGTGGAGTAGCTTGTCTAGCATTGTTGATCTATAAATCTATCCATATTGGATTTTAAATATCATAACCGCCATAATTCCTATACCGATAGGAACTATAAATCTATCCATATTGGATTTTAAATACATAGTTGCAATTTGCGTGTGTATAACCGCCCTGGCTATAAATCTATCCATATTGGATTTTAAATATTATGACATTATAATCGGCTTGCTTTTTATCAATATTCTATAAATCTATCCATATTGGATTTTAAATCTGAAAAACGAAAAAACAATAAAGGTTATTGAGTTTCTATAAATCTATCCATATTGGATTTTAAATAAAATTTTTAATTGTGATACTGTCATATGTATAAAACTATAAATCTATCCATATTGGATTTTAAATTATAAAATCTTCTTAACATATTAACATTACTAATCTATAAATCTATCCATATTGGATTTTAAATCATATCTTCTGATATACGCTAATCGTTTTCCGCTTTCTATAAATCTATCCATATTGGATTTTAAATTTACTCATTCCGTACGCAAATGAGATGTCTGGCATTCTATAAATCTATCCATATTGGATTTTAAATTTTTCTGAAAAATCGTTTAGAATTGCTGTTGTATCACTATAAATCTATCCATATTGGATTTTAAATATATGGCACAGTAGTATAACCGTCAAGCTGAACAAACTATAAATCTATCCATATTGGATTTTAAATGGCACATATGGTCGAGAAATTGCATCTTTTAATAACCTATAAATCTATCCATATTGGATTTTAAATAATTTTTTGGAACATATAAAAGGGCGCTTTGCTGACTATAAATCTATCCATATTGGATTTTAAATCTGAAATCTTATCAAACAAAGATTTTTCATTAACAACTATAAATCTATCCATATTGGATTTTAAATCTTGCAACGGCAATTGCAAGCGGTCAAAACAAAATACTATAAATCTATCCATATTGGATTTTAAATATTCTTTTATTTTCTTTTCAAATTCTTTAAAACTAAGCTATAAATCTATCCATATTGGATTTTAAATTCTGAAATAACATTCTTAACTTCTGCGTCTTTTGGACTATAAATCTATCCATATTGGATTTTAAATTTCCTCGATGTATGGAGTTTTGTACAGCTTTGTAATCTATAAATCTATCCATATTGGATTTTAAATAAGACTGTACGAAATGCTCACGGCTTATTGTCTGCTCTATAAATCTATCCATATTGGATTTTAAATAAACCGTTTGCATTATGCAAAAGTGCTGAAAATTCCTATAAATCTATCCATATTGGATTTTAAATGCTCAAAAAATTCTTTCTTGAGTACGAGTTTGTCGTCTATAAATCTATCCATATTGGATTTTAAATCACCTTATAAAAAAGCTGATTCAGCATTAAAGAACACTATAAATCTATCCATATTGGATTTTAAATGTGACAATAAAGAATGATAATGGTAGAGAAATGCTTCTATAAATCTATCCATATTGGATTTTAAATTTGTAATCTTTGCGGTGGTATCATTGAGCGTGGATACTATAAATCTATCCATATTGGATTTTAAATACAGTAAAAGCAAAATTTTTCAACAGTAAGACAACCTATAAATCTATCCATATTGGATTTTAAATAACTCGGTTACTGCGAATATGATATAAAAATTTTGCAACTATAAATCTATCCATATTGGATTTTAAATCTGTAATTTTTGCGGACGGAATACCAAAGTTGTACCTATAAATCTATCCATATTGGATTTTAAATTTTTCCCTCCGTTATCATTTTTGTGCGTGGATTGGCTATAAATCTATCCATATTGGATTTTAAATTATGCACTATTTAACATACCCTTTTTTATCAAGTACTATAAATCTATCCATATTGGATTTTAAATATATAATATATTTTAGTGTATTAAAGTGTTAAAACGGCTATAAATCTATCCATATTGGATTTTAAATATTGAGAACTACTCAATGACTGAAAACAGCGACGACTATAAATCTATCCATATTGGATTTTAAATAAAGACGGAGCACAGGAGCGTTTAACACAGGCGAGGCTATAAATCTATCCATATTGGATTTTAAATAACATTTTAAAGGATAGTTGGGAGTTTGGCTCTATTACTATAAATCTATCCATATTGGATTTTAAATTTTCTAAAATTATCAAAAAATGTGATTGCGAGTTCGTCTATAAATCTATCCATATTGGATTTTAAATACTAACAAGCTCACCCTCTTTAATTTCAACAACATCTATAAATCTTTCCATATTGGATTTTAAATTAATGGTGTTCCGTTTTATGATTTTGAGAATGATTTCTATAAATCTATCCATATTGGATTTTAAATTTGAAAACATTGAAAACATTGAAACTCTACAAAATCTATAAATCTATCCATATTGGATTTTAAATATTATTATTGAAAAACTTGAGTCTGTTAAATCTGAACTATAAATCTATCCATATTGGATTTTAAATTCAAAAATTGATGTTAGTTATGAAATGAACCTTAGCCTATAAATCTATCCATATTGGATTTTAAATATTGTTGACAGGTATATATACGGTTGTAGCCGCTACTATAAATCTATCCATATTGGATTTTAAATAAATGACAAGAACGCATAAGATTTACATTTCAAAGGCTATAAATCTATCCATATTGGATTTTAAATTGTTCTGCAATTCTTGACTTCGACACAAACGGTAGACTATAAATCTATCCATATTGGATTTTAAATTAATATTGACAGTGCCGGGATAGAAGAGAAAACGGCTATAAATCTATCCATATTGGATTTTAAATTATTTTTTCGTTCTGCTTTTTCAAAGATTTTTTCTTCTATAAATCTATCCATATTGGATTTTAAATATCGTTATCGCCGTCAATTGTCAACTGACCAGGCAACTATAAATCTATCCATATTGGATTTTAAATTAATAATATTTACTTATTTCAGCGCCTTCACGAAGACTATAAATCTATCCATATTGGATTTTAAATGAACGCCGATTTTATTTGCTCTTCAACGAATGAAACTATAAATCTATCCATATTGGATTTTAAATAATTGCCATATATACATAACTGCGGCTCTGTTGTACTATAAATCTATCCATATTGGATTTTAAATTCATATTCACATCTACTGCGCAATTGCCCGTTTTGGCTATAAATCTATCCATATTGGATTTTAAATTTTCGGGGGTTATATGATTTACCGCCATAGCTCCATCTATAAATCTATCCATATTGGATTTTAAAACCTTGATAAAGATATAGTCACATCTGTTAGCATAGTCTATAAATCTATCCATATTGGATTTTAAAAGTGAAAAATCGTATAATTTTAATTTGTTCTTCATACTATAAATCTATCCATATTGGATTTTAAATCAAAAGAAATGATTGACGATTTTCTCAATTGGCAACTATAAATCTATCCATATTGGATTTTAAATCTTTTCGTTTGAATGTAGTATCTCCATATTTGACAACTATAAATCTATCCATATTGGATTTTAAATAAGTTATACAAAAGCGGCAATATAGGTGCGGAGGTTCTATAAATCTATCCATATTGGATTTTAAATAACCTTGTGTATTCTGAAAAATATGTTGAGGATATTCTATAAATCTATCCATATTGGATTTTAAATTTCGGGATCAGGATCGGGCGTGGGATTAAGTCGAAGTCGGTATTTGGGGACAGCGGCACTTGCAGTATATCAAGGCGCACCGTAAAGGTTTTTATACGACCTTGCTCACAAAATGCGAACTGAACAGACACCTTGCCGATGTAAATAAACAGGCTGAGGATATGTTTTTTCGGCTCATAAAACAGATGGCAGAACGTGATGGCGTGACCGAACAACTCAAAGCAGAAAACCAAATGCTGTGGGTGCGGAAGATGAACAATATCCGCAACCGTGCAACGGAGATTGTAAATGTAGAGTTGATTTACAACTAACCAGCACAGCCGCCACGTGCGATAATCTCCTGCTTGGCGGCGTTTTCTGTTGCGAAATCAGCTTTTCTATGGTATTGTTATTACAGTGTAAAAATTTTTTAAGATTTTGGGATATTTTGCTGTTTTGAGTTGTTAGTATAGTGAAAGGTCTTTCAAAAGCAGGAAAGGTGAACGATCCTTTTCGTTGCAATTATCTCAGACAGGAGGGAAATGTATGGAAGCTGCCGAGTTTAACAGAATTGCAAGGAAATATACTGATGTCGTATACAGAGCAACGCTCAGTTATTGCAAAAACAAAAATGACGCTGAGGACGCTGTTCAAAATACTTTTTTGAATCTTCTGAAAACCGATACTCAGTTTGCTGACGACGAACACATAAGAAAATGGCTTATCAGGTCGGCGATCAATGAATGTAAGAACATATGGAAATCATTTTGGCACAGAAATGTTACATCCATCGACGAGCTGAATGAAGAGCCTGCATACATAGAGTCAGAAAAGCAAGAACTGTTCAGTGAAGTAATGAAGTTACCAAAAAAGTACAGCACGGTACTGCATTTGTATTACTACGAAAGCTATACATGCAAGGAAATTGCGGATATTCTTAATATTTCGGAAAGCGGCGTACAATCTCGACTGATGAGAGCACGAAACATACTGAAAGAAAAATTAAAGGAGGCGTGGTTATGAATCAGTATAAAAGCAATCATGAGTTCTATCAAAGTGTTTTTGACGAAGTCCACGCATCTGATAAACTGATAATGAAGGTGCAGAATATGACTAATAACAAAACAAAAAAGAAGATTTATGCAATCAGAAAAGTAGCCTTTGTTGCCGCCGCAATAATAATGGTGTTAGTTATAAGCAACGCCGTCGCTTATGCCGCTACGGGAGCGACTTGGATAGAACATCTCGTGACCGCAACCGTCAATGGCAGCGATTATACGGCAAAGCTGATTGACAAGTATGATGAAAACGGCGAGCTTGGTTCTCAGAAACTCATTAATGATTACGGAAACGGTATAAAAGAAGGAATTGAATATGATGGTCAATATGCGATAGACAGCAATTCGGATATTGAAATTCAGATTGCCGAGAAAGATCCGAGGGTCGTTCAGGAATCAAACAGAGTATTTCTAAGCTGGATGTCGGCAGATATACACGAGGATATTACCGAAGATTTTTCCAACGGTCACGCCGAGATCACCGTTGACGATGATGATCACAACAAAATGAAGTTTACGGTCACCGGTACAGTTGACAAATATAAAATCGTTTTATCTTACAGAGATCATTCTGTAGAATTCTTTTCTGAGTAAGGTGGTTCCGATAAACGTACAGAATTAGAAATATAGTCAAAGCCGCCAAGCGGGATGATCTCCTGCTTGGCGGCTATTGCAATATCAACATTTTTATGATAAAATTTTATAAAACAAAAAGGAAATAATCACTATGAGCTTAATTAAAAATGACTATTGGATTTTAAATATATTGCGTATTTTTCGCTAATCGTCCCGTCCTACGCTATAAATCTATCCATATTGGATTTTAAATTTTATTAAAGCAACAGAAGATTTGCTTGGAGCAGAGCTATAAATCTATCCATATTGGATTTTAAATTTTCGGGGGTTATATGATTTACCGCCATAGCTCCATCTATAAATCTATCCATATTGGATTTTAAACTTACATAACCTTACAGCACGAAACTCACCGTCGTTCTATAAATCTATCCATATTGGATTTTAAAGTGCTTGCGTGCTCTGTATGTAGCTTTATAGTCACCCACTATAAATCTATCCATATTGGATTTTAAATATCATCATATGTAAAAACATCTTGATGTAAGGTTCACTATAAATCTATCCATATCGGATTTTAAACCAATGTATCAAATATATATCCGTATCTACAACAATTAAACCCGAGTATTTTATATTCTATATGTAAAATATATTTTCTTATTGGAATAATAGAGGGGGAAAGTTTTGTTATAATTAAAGAAATATATTTGAACGGAGGTATTTTCAATATGTTAAGTGATATTGAAATCGCTCAGGCTGCGACCTTACTCCCGATTAAAGAGGTTGCCGCACAGATCGGAATTAAAGAGGATGAGCTGGAGTTTTACGGCAAGTATAAGGCTAAACTTTCAGACGAACTTGCCAATCGTTTGGAAAATGAGCCGGACGGAAAACTTGTTCTTGTTACAGCTATCAATCCAACCCCCGCAGGTGAGGGTAAAACAACTACTTCTGCAGGTCTTGGTCAGGCTATGGCTAAGATTGGTAAAAAGGCTGTAATCGCTCTAAGAGAGCCTTCGCTCGGCCCTGTATTTGGTATTAAGGGCGGCGCTGCAGGCGGCGGTTATTCTCAGGTACTCCCTATGGAAGATATTAATCTTCACTTTACAGGCGATATGCACGCTATTACTTCTGCAAACAATCTTTGCTGTGCAATGCTTGACAATCATATTCAGCAGGGTAATGTTCTCGGGATTGATCCTCGTCAGATCCTCATTAAGAGATGTCTTGATATGAATGACAGAGCTTTGAGAAATATTGTTGTCGGTCTTGGCGGCAGAGTGAACGGTATTCCTCGTGAGGACCACTTTATAATTACTGTTGCATCTGAAGTTATGGCTATCCTTTGCCTTGCTGACGATATTTCTGATTTAAAGAAAAGACTTGGTAATATTCTTATTGCTTATACATATGCAGGCGAGCCTGTTTTTGCAAAGGACATCAAGGCTGACGGCGCTATGACGGCTCTTCTTAAAGACGCTATCAAACCTAACCTTGTTCAGACACTCGAGGGTACCCCTGCTATTATGCACGGCGGTCCTTTTGCCAATATTGCTCACGGCTGTAACAGCATTCGTGCTACAAAGCTTGCGTTAAAACTTGCCGATTACTGTATTACAGAGGCAGGCTTCGGTTCAGATCTCGGTGCGGAGAAATTCTTTGACATCAAGTGCAGATATGCAGGTTTTAAGCCGTCTGCCGTAGTTATTGTTGCTACCTGTCGTGCATTAAAATATAACGGCGGTGTGCCAAAGACAGAGGTTTCAAAAGAAAATCTTGAGGCTCTTAAAAAGGGTATTGAAAACCTCGGCGTTCACATTGACAATATGAGAAAATACGGTGTTCCTGTTGTTGTTGCTATCAACCAGTTCGGTACAGATACAGCAGAGGAACTTGAGTTTATCGAGAGTTACTGTAAATCTAAAGGCGCAGACTTTGCTCTCTCAAATGTATTCTCAAAGGGCGGAGAAGGCGGTACAGAACTTGCCAAAAAGGTAGTAGAGGCTTGCGAAAAGCCGTCTGATTTTGCTCCTATTTATTCAGATGACCTTACAATCAAAGAAAAGGTTGACAAAATTGCAAAAACAATTTACGGTGCTTCAAGAGTAAACTATACAAAGGCTGCCGAAAAGGCATTGAAGCAGATTCAGGCTCTCGGCGGTGAAAAACTTCCTGTTTGTATTGCAAAAACACAATATTCGCTTTCTGATGACCCAACACTTCTAGGTGCTCCAAAGGATTTTGAAATCACAGTAAAGAATCTTACACTTTCAAACGGTGCAGGATTTGTAGTTGTATATACAGGTGATATTATGACAATGCCGGGTCTTCCGAAAGTTCCGTCGGCAGAGAAAATTGATGTTACCGAGGAAGGAAAAATTAACGGTTTATTCTGATGATTACTGTAAATACTCATAATGCCCGTGAAACAGAGGCACTCGGCGCAAAAATTGCCGAAAAGTTGTGCGGCACGGAAGTAATCGCTCTTTTTGGCGGTCTTGGTATGGGCAAGACTGCCTTTACAAGAGGACTTGCAGGTGCGCTCGGTGCAGGAGAAAATGTTTCAAGCCCTACATTCGCTCTTGTCAATGAATATTCGGGTAAGTATAATATTTTTCATTTTGATATGTACCGTGTAAATACATGGGATGATTTGTATTCCACAGGATTTTTTGATTATATTGATAACGGTATAATCATTATTGAGTGGAGTGAAAATATTGAAGAGGCTTTGCCTGCCGATTGTATTAAAATCAGAATCAGTAAGGGCGAAAATGATGATGACAGAATTTTTGAAATTGAAGGTGTTGATCCGCAATGAAAATTCTTGCAATAGATACAAGCGCCACAGCTGCGTCAACCGCAATTTGTGACGAAAACAAAATAATAGGTGAGTTCTTTATAAATACAAAACTTACTCACAGCAGAACACTTATGCCTATGGTTGAAAGTCTGCTTGCAAACACAAACCTAACGACAACAGATATTACCGCCGTTGCGGTAAACTGCGGTCCTGGTTCGTTTACGGGTGTAAGAATCGGTGTTGCAGCGGCTAAAGGACTTGCTTTTGCCGATGATTTGCCTTGCATAGAGGTATCGACGCTTGAAAGCCTTGCGTATAATTTGCAATCTGCAAATGGGATAATCTGTTCTGTTATGGACGCTCGCTGTTCGCAGGTTTATAATGCGCTTTTTAAATGTGACGGCGTAAAGCCCGAAAGACTTTGCAAAGACAGAGCTTTGTCTGTTGCCGAGCTTTCAGAAGAACTTAAGAGTTATGACGAAAGAATTATACTTGTGGGTGACGGTGCGGAGCTTTGCTATAATGCTATGAAAGAATTATTACCAAATGTTGAACTCGCACCAATCAGTATAAGATTTCAAAGAGCGTCATCAACAGCAGAAATTGCTGTACAAAAATTTAATGACGGAGAAGTGCTTTCGGCTGCGGAACTTATGCCGATGTATTTAAGACTGCCGCAGGCTGAAAGAGAACTTAAAAAGAAAATGGAGGAAAAGAAATGTTAGCACTCGGATGTGACCACGGCGGATATAACCTTATCTGCGCAATTAAAAAATATCTTGACGAAAAGGGTATTGAATATAAAGATTTTGGTACTTACAGCACAGACAGCGTTGATTATCCTGTTTACGGCTATAAAGTTGCAAAAGCAGTAGCAAGCGGCGAATGTGAGCTTGGTATTCTTTGCTGCGGTACAGGTATCGGTATTTCAATGGCAGCAAACAAAGTTAAGGGTATTCGTGCTGCTGTTGTAAGCAATGAGTTTTGCGCTGAAATGACACGCAGACACAACCACGCAAATATTCTTTGTATGGGCGGCAGAGTTACAAGCGAAGAAGATGCTGTTAAGTTTACAGAAATTTTCCTCAATACTCCCGAAGAGGGCGACAGACACTTAAAGCGTCTTGCTATGATTGATGAGATTGAGGCAGGTACTTTCAAGGTTGACTGATTTCGGGAGATTTTTATGTCCGACGAAGAATTAGAGGTGTTGAACGACATCAAATATATTCTTTATGTCTGTTATGCTTGAAAATAAACTTGATGATGTGAACGCAAAAATTGATGAAACCAATATGCTGTAAAACGAACTAAAGGGTTATGGTTTTGAAAACTCTTTTGTTTAAGTCGCCAAACAGCAGGCTGTTTGGCTATCGTTAGATTACATAAACGGAAAGTATTTGTGGGCTTTGCCCACACCCACAACCTTTGAAAAGGTT
>ERZ772865.1624-NODE-1624-length-22132-cov-2.754541_pt1 | contig 22132 bp, 19 predicted proteins | sample MGYA00512133_ERZ772865 | MGnify/ENA primary metagenome ERZ772865 (study PRJEB29015, sample SAMEA2737722) | human gut metagenome | biome: human gut; feature: human-associated habitat; material: faeces | place: China | collected 2012 ...
CACGCCGGCACAGATTTCTGTGCAGACGGCTGCCGTACAGCGGCGGGGCTGATGCACCGGCACTGTCCGCTGACAAAAACTTCGGCAAACTGCCGAACACAGGCAATTGATTGGTTGGAAAGGGACAAAAAAATTATGGATTATGCAGCAGAATCTCTGAAACTGCACTACAAATGGCAGGGTAAGATTGAAGTCACACTTCGTGCACCGCTGGAAACCGCCGATGATCTTTCTCTGGCGTACACCCCCGGCGTTGCAGAGCCTTGTCTGGAAATTCAGAAAGATGTTTCCAAAAGTTATGACCTGACACGCCGCGGCAATCTGGTCGCAGTCATCACCGACGGCACCGCCGTTCTCGGACTGGGCGACATCGGACCGGAAGCCGGCATGCCGGTCATGGAGGGCAAATGTGCACTGTTCAAGCGTTTCGGCAATGTCGATGCGATTCCGCTTTGCGTTCGCTCCAAGAATGTGGACGAGATCGTAGAAACGGTTCGCCTGATCGCCGGCAGCTTTGGCGGTGTCAATCTGGAAGACATTTCCGCACCCCGCTGCTTCGAGATCGAGCGTCGTCTGAAGGAATGCTGTGACATTCCGATTTTCCACGATGACCAGCACGGCACTGCCGTTGTCACACTGGCAGCTATGCTCAACGCACTGAAGCTTACCGGCAAGGATATTCACGACATCAACGTGGTGACCAGCGGTGCCGGTGCAGCCGGACTTGCCATTATCCGCCTGCTGATCGCGATGGGGCTGGATCCGCACCATGTCATTCTGTGCGACCGCCACGGTGCGATCTACGAAGGACGGGATAACCTCAACCCTCAGAAGGAAGAAATGGCAAAGATCACCAACAGCGGCCACAAGGCAGGCACACTGGCAGAAATGCTGGCAGGGGCAGACGTTTTCATTGGCGTATCGGCTCCGCACTGCGTGACACCGGAAATGGTGAAGTCTATGGCAAAGGATCCGATCATCTTCGCAATGGCAAACCCCACGCCGGAGATCATGCCGGACGAAGCACTGGCAGCCGGTGCGGCAGTAATGGGCACCGGACGCAGCGACTTCCCGAACCAGATCAACAACGTTCTGGCATTCCCGGGAATCTTCCGCGGCGCATTAGATTGCGGCGCAAGAGACATCAACTATGACATGAAAGTTGCAGCAGCTCAGGCCATCGCTGAACTTGTAACTCCGGATAAACTCTCCGCAGAGTACATTATTCCGGGCGCACTTGAAGAAGGTGTTGCAGAACATGTTGCGAAGCGCGTTGCTGAGGCGGCTGTGAAGTCCGGAGCGATCCGTAAGTAATTCAATGTACGTCAAATATAGAGGTGTTCCCGGGGAACACCTCTAAAAATATGCTGAAAACCGGATAACATTGTCGCTATAGAATTTAGCGGGCATTCGGCAAAGCATAAATTTCATAAAAGAATCATGGAGAATACTCCTTCTGCATATAAATAGGTGCAGAAGGAGTGTTTTTGATTATGGCAGATTATCGCAGACTGATTTCTTATATTTACGAGTACGAAGGAAAACAAAAAGGAAAAAATGTGGGATTCGCGAAGCTGGAAGCCCGGAACGGGCAGTGCAGGATCAATGTGAATGTGAAGCGGATCTATATGGGCGGAAATGCGATCGGCGTGTATCTTTTAGGGACAGGCGGACGTGAGACATTTCTCGGAAATGTGTTTGTGCGTGGCGGAAATGGGGAGTTCCGGGCAAATGTGGACGCAAGCAATGTGGAAGGGACCGGAACCGGTCTTGATACATATTTTGGTCTTGCGGTTCATGATGTGAAGAATTCCTGGCGGTGCTACAAGACGATCTGGGAGGACGCACTGGCGGCAGAAGAGGGAAATACAGGTGAGAATCCGGTTCTCTCGGTTCCTAAATTTACCGCGGAGATGCTGCCGGAATCAGAAAAGGAGATGACTCCTCAGACGGTGTCGAAGGTGGTAAAAGAGATCGAGGACGAGATCAACAAAGAGGAAGAGCGCCGGGAACAGGAGGAGAAGACTGCGCATGCGGCGGAGCTCGGGGAAGAAGCGGGGGAGACAAAGGAGATCCTATCCATACAGAACGAAAACGCTGTTTCAGACGGAGAACAACAACAGAACGAAAACAGTGAAGACCATGGAATGGTGTATCTGTCGGAAGAATCGGAAAAAATTGACGTGACAGTGAAAAAACCAGAGAATTTGTCTCAGGATGGGGGAAATATTACGTGCGGAAGCACTAAAAATCAGACTATCGATCAGGAGGTTCAGAAATCCCCGGAAACCGAAACAGATAACAGTCAAGTGGGACAGCCGCAGAGAGCACAGCGGCCAGTTATGCAGCAGCCACAGCCAAATGCGGTACAACAGATGTCCCAGTCAGTGCGTCCTGTAGCAAATACTGCCCCCATGGTCTCCCCGGAACTCGAAAATCCGGAAGTCCTGCGCTATCTGCAGGAGACTGAGGATCTGGCGGCTGATCCGGAGAAACTCTGGGAAGAATTAAAGAAATCATACCCAAAGATCCAGCCCTTCGAGTATGAGGACGGTTGTGATATTTTGACGATCCGTCCTCAGGACATCGGAAAACTCCCGAGAGAGTGCTGGATCCACGGAAACAACAGTTTTCTTCTCCACGGCTACTACAATTTCCGTTACCTGATCCTCGTAAAACTCGGCGGAAACAAAAAGAAAGCCCGTTACCTTTTGGGGGTTCCGGGCCACTATTACAGCAGTGAAAAATATATGGCAACGATGTTCGGCTTCCCGAATTTCGTCCTCTCCAGACGCCAGCCCGTGGGAGACGGACGATTCGGGTACTGGTATACGGACCTTAGAATACGCTGACGATCAGGGAAACGACGGTCTTTATGACTCCGGCCAGCACCATCACCCAGATCGGGTTCATTTTAAACTTCTGAAGCAGGACAACGCAGACAGCGAAGATCGTCACAAGAAGCCAGTTTGTGTTCGCGAGGGCGACCGCTGCCTGACTGCCCCAGAACGCGGTGATGAGGATCGAGATCCCGGCAGAGGCGATCAAAGCGACGACCGCGGGACGCAGGGAGTTTAAGATCCCCTGTAAGAGTGCCAGATTTCTGTATTTTAAGTATAGTCTGGCGATACAGGTCACGATGATGCAGGACGGCAGGATGCATCCGAAGGTGGCCGCGAGGGCGCCTCCGGTTCCCGCGATCTTTGTTCCGACAAAGGTTGCGGAATTGATGGCAATGGGTCCCGGTGTCATCTGGGAGATCGTGATCAGATCCGTGAATTCCGCCATCGAAAGCCAGTGATGGGCAGTCACGACCTGTCCCTGGATCAGCGGCATTGCCGCATACCCGCCGCCGAAGCTGAACATGCCGATCTGCAGAAAACTTAAGAAAAGCTGGAGATAGATCATTTTTTTGCGCTCCTTTCCGCCGCAAGTGTCCGCAGCGCGCCGATCAGCCCGCAGGCGATGACAACGAAGACGACGTTGACATGAAAAACGCAGGAAGCAAGAAATGCGGCAGCCATGATGCACATGGAGACGGCATTCTTCCCGTGGACGATTCCAGCTCCCATCTCATATGTCACAGAGGCGATCACAGCCCCGACACCGGCCTGCATGCCGGAAAGCATCTGACTGACGATAAAGTTGTCGCGGAACACGTTGTAGCAGACCGAGATCAGGGAGATAACGAGGAACGGAGGGATGATCGTGCCGATGATCGCCGTGACTACGCCGGTCATCCCAGCCAGTTTATAACCGACCACGATCGCCCCGTTGACGGCGATCGGTCCCGGAGCTGACTGCGCGATCGCAACGAGATCCAACATCTCGTTTTCCTCGATCCAGTGGTATTCATCTACAAATTTTTTCTTCATCAAGGTCACGATCACATATCCCCCGCCAAACGTAAAAGCACTGAGATACAGGGTCGAGACGAAAAGTTTCATAAGAATTTTCTTTCTATTTTCCATAATCCTTCCTTTTAGCCGGGTATTCTGGCAGCAATCTGCATGAGCGGGCGGAGCGCGTGGTCCAGGAACGCCTGATAACCACAGAATGTATCACCAGGCATACATGCAGTTTCCCGCTGCATGCGTTTACATCCGCCGCCACAAAATTTTCGATACTGACAGGCGGAACATAATTCCGGAAGCAGATCTCTGACCTTACATGGAGACACTGCGGACTTTTCATAGATCGTCCGCAGAGAGTCAGAAACCAGGCTGCCGAGCCGGAACTGGTCGAGACAGTAGAAATCGCAGGGATAAGCGCTTCCGTCCGCTTCTACGACGATCTGGGGCTGGCAGTACCCGCTGATTCCGCAGGAAGTCACGAGCCCCTTTGCAAGCAACTGAAGAAGATCGTCAAATAGCTTGATGCTCCGGTAATTTCCCGTGGCGAAATCCCGGTACCAGAGATCAAAAAGATCAGAATAAAAGTGAAAAAAGCGGGGTCAGGGCATATGCGGAAGAGCCGGGAGAATTGAGATCTCCAAGGCAGGGGGTAAACTGGATATAAGACAGATCCAGCTTTTTGATTTGTGCCCAGACCTTCGCGGGATGTCTTGCTGTCTGCCGCGTCAAGGTGCAGAGCACGTTATGCTCGATGTGATATTTCTTCAACAGGGAGATGGAACGAAGAACCTGTTCGTACGTTCCTTGTCCGGCTGTGTCGACCCGGACCGCGTCGTGGCTTTCCGGGAGAATATCCAGGGAGATTCCGATGAGAAACCCGTATTTGGCAAGAAACTTGCACCAGTCATCATCCAGAAGAATTCCGTTGGTCTGAAGGGTATAGTTTATATGGATATTTCGTTTTTTTCCCGCAATATACTGTACCAGATTCCGGTAAAAAGGAAGTCCCGCAAGCATCGGTTCACCGCCCTGAAATGACAGTGTTAGATAGTCCCCATCATCAAGATCTATAAATATATGATCCATGACAGCGGTCATTGCGGACTCTTTCATGACTCCGAAAGAGGAAACCTCTCTGAGACTCGTAATATCCGCATAAAAACAGTATTTACAGCGTAGATTGCAGAGTGAAGATGCCGGTTTCAGCATGATGGTCAGGTGTTTCATGGTTTTGCTCTCCTCAAAAACATTTTCCTTTTGGACTCATTATGTCATAATTTCCGGATGGAACGCCCCTCATAGATCCGCAGATCCATGAGATATGAGTATCCGTTTCCGCAGTATTCATGATTCTGAATCATCTTTAGCAGGCGTTTGCCAACCTGAATTCCCATATCATAACCCGGATGAATGGAACAGGTAATTCCACTGCGTTCCCAGTCTTGACCGGAATAGTCAAAGCAGACCAGAGAATAATCGTTTGGGACGGATTTACCGTTTTCCTGAAGAAAATGCAGGACAGACTGCAGGATCATGTAGTTGCAGCAGACAATGGCGGTACACTTCGGAAGTCCCTTTAAGAACTTGCCGATTTCCTTGTAGAATCCATCGGCATGGGCTTCGTTGGAAATACACCATTTGATGTAATCATCCTCGAATTTCAGTCCTGCGCTGCGGAGAGAGCCTACATAACCACGGAACTTTTCAATACTCTGATAATTGTCGTAGACGAAGATCCCGGCAATTTTTTTGTGCCCCGCTCTGGTTAAAAGACCGATCAATTCTCTGGCGCATTTGTAGTCATTGTTAATCACGCGGGGATAATTTAATTCTTTATAGTAGTTGTTGTAAAAGATGACCGGGATCTTTTTCGCAAAGATGTTCCGATAGCAGTCAAGATTGGGATTTAAGAGACTTGCCTTTACCCCGTCCACAATAAACCCGTCGAATCCCTGATGTGCTACCACATCGAGACAGTTTCTCTCGTTGGAAAATTTATTGTCTGTAAAAAAGATCTGAAGATCTACGTCTGTGTCAGACATCACATCACGGATCCCATCGATCAGGCGGGAATTTGCGTGAGAGTCCTGCCCTTGAAGGATCAGTCCGATCTTATATTCAGCGTTTAAACTTCTGGCGGGTCCGGAAACGGCGGCATCTTTATTGATGTAGGTTCCACTTCCCTTGACACGGGTAACGAGATTTTCCTCGACGAGCCGTGCCATGGCGGCACGTACTGTTTCGCGGCTTACATCCAGTCTGCGGCAGAGTTCATTTTCAGATGGAAGCCTCTGGTTGGAAGAAAATTTATTTTCATCGATGTAAGCCCGAAGCCAGTTGTAAATTTTATCGGCCTTTTTCCAGCCTGGCTGTATACCAGAATCAAGCATATGGAGTCCCCCCTGACAAAAATCCGGCAAAACACACTGACAGCATGTCCTGCCGGATGATACATCCCAGTTGTTTTGCGGCATTACGCCTGATCAACGATTACTGGCCGCGTATGCTCCGCTTTTTCGATCCATGCGAGCAGCTTCTCTCTCATTTTCAGACGAACAGAGTCATAAGCATGGTCATGGATCAGATTTGTAAGTTCATATGGATCCTTTTTTAGATCGTAGAGAAAATCGTCTGCGTAGAGGTCTGCGGACGCGTATTCCCCGCCGTTCTTTCCCGGCGCATATACCGCGTACATGTAGTCCTCGGTGCGAATCGAACGGCCGACACGGCTTTCGGAGATCTGTGAATAAACTTCGTTAGCTCTATTATCGGTCTTTCCCTGAACTACGTCAAGAAGATTCTCACCGATCATGGCATCGCCGACATCGACCCCGGCGATGGCTAAGATCGTTTTTGGAAGACTTTCCGTGCTGACGAGTTCCGTGATTTCTTTTCCGCCTTTGAACGCACCGCCGGCGATCACGAGTGGGACATGGGTGGCGGCATCGTGACAGCTCCGCTTATAATCGTCATAGCCATTTAAATGCTCATCGGTGTTTCTGGTCTTAAAGTGGGAACCATGATCGGAGGCAAAGATGATCACTGTATTATCGTAAAGTCCCTCTTCTTTCAGGCGATTTACAAGTCTCCCGAGATTTTCATCAAGACTTGCGCATTGACCGAGGTAATCAGGATATTCTTCGGCAGCATTTCCCTTTAAAGCGGCGAGATCGCCCGGAAGAACGAAATCCTTATATTTTTCTTTGGAACCGGCAGGTCCTTCGTAATGATTGTGGTCGTTCTGATGATGCGGTTCAATCTGGGAAACCGTCATGAAAAATGGTTTTTTCCGGTCATACTGATCAAAGAACTGAAGAGCCAGATCTGTGATGCAGTCCGGACGATAGCCCTTAAAATCGATCTGGTTATTGTTCTCATCAAACACATATCCATCATATCCGTGGGAGGTGAATTCCAGCACATCGGCCGCCCGCCAGAATCCGGTATATCCGCCGCGGAGTTCCTTCGGCACAGCGGTGATCGTGTGATCGATGGTCGGCGGTTTTTCAAGCTCACCGTCGCTTGCGAGATGCCATTTTCCGATGTAAGCTGTCTCGTAACCGGCTTCCTCGATATAATTCGCGAGAGTTTTTACGTTCTTCGGAAGCATGATATTGTTGCGGAAACAGCCTGTTTCTGTCGGATACTTTCCGGTCTGGAATAATGCCCGGCAGGGACCGCATACCGGCTGCGGGGAAAAGGCGTTGTCGAATTTTACACCGCCCGCAGCCAGTGTGTCGAGATTCGGAGTGATATCTAACGGCTGTCCAAAACAGCCGCAGGTATCTGCCCTCTGCTGGTCAGTAAAATAGAAGATGATGTTTTCTCTCATGGTTAAGCCCCTTTCTGAACGTTCCGGTCCCGTAATTTGCTTCGGATGATCATTGCTACAGCGCCGATGATCAGGATGATAAATGCGATGCAGTATGGACTGCTGACAAAAATGGAAGGATTTCCTTCTGAGATCAGGAGTGCCCGGCGGAAGTTTGTTTCTGTCATGTTTCCGAGAACAAGACCGAGCAGGATCGGAACAGTCGGAAAATCGAGCTTATAGAGAAGCCACGCGATGACTGCGAACGTCAGGGTAACGGCAACGTCAAAGTAAGATTTATTGACAGAGTAAGCGCCTGCAAAGCAGAAGATCACGATGATCGGAGTCAGGATCTCCTGCGGGATCGATACGACTTTGGCAAAAAGCTTTGTCAGATATTTGCCCTGTAAAAGCATGAACAGGTTGACGAAGAGCAGTCCGAGCATGATGGCGTACATGATATCGCCCTGGGTCGTGAACAGGCTCAAACCAGGATTCAGTCCATTGATCATAAGCGCGGAAAGCATGATCGCGACACAGCCGTCGCCCGGGATACCGAGTGTAAGAAGCGGGATCAGTGTAGCGCCGGTAACCGCATTGTTGGCGCTTTCTGCCGCTGCGATTCCCTCAACAGAGCCGTGACCGAATTCTTCTTTATGTCTGGACATATTTTTCGCTACATCATAGCTGAACCAGGATGCCATGGAAGCGCCGGTACCCGGAATGATTCCGATGATGACACCGATGATGGAAGAGAGCAGCGCCGGGCGGGCCATGCGCTTGTACTCGTCCTTTGTGATCTTTCCGTCATCCATGATCTTTGAGGTGTCAAGCTTCAGACGGTCCGGTTTTAACTCCGCCTTTTTCAGGATCTCGATCAGGGCAAAGAGACCGATGAGGCAGATCGCTAGATCAAGTCCGAGATAAAGTCTGGAAATTCCGAAGGTAAACCGGTCATAGCTTGTCTGCGGGTCAGCGCCGATGCAGGAGATAAATAAGCCCAGGCAGGCTGAGATAATCCCTTTGATCATGCTTTTACCGGAGATTCCGGCGATGATCGTGAGCCCAAAGACACAGACAAGGAAGTACTCGGCAGTTCCGATGTTTGCTGCGACCTTTGCAACCTGGGGAGCCAGAAATAAAAGAGTCAGTGCGGAGAAGATCCCGCCGAAGGTGGACGCGTAAAGGGCAATCTTCAACGCTGCCTTGGTACGGCCTTTTTCTGACATCGGATGACCATCCAGCATGGTGGTCGCCGCGTGGGGAGTACCCGGTGTATTGATCAGAATTGCAGATACGCTGCCGCCGTATCCGCCGGCACAGTAGATTCCAAGAAGAAACATCATGCCGGGGATTGCCGTCATCTTGTAGGTAAACGGCAGGAACAGGATGATGCAGAGAATAACGGTCAGACCGGGAATCGCCGCGAAGACGGAACCGATGAAGACACCCAGGTTGATCCAGATGAAATTTTCAACGGTAAACAGCATTTTCATAGCAGGGATGATATATTGGAGCATATTCTGTTCCTCCTTTCTAAAATTTTACGTTCAGACCGAAACGGAATGCCGCCCAGATGAGCACGGCCATTCCGATGGTGATCGCATAGTAGGACCGTTTTTTGCAGCGGAAATAGACAAGGAACGCAATGGAGCAGAAAATTGCTCCCAGAACAAACAGATCCGTGATCCGGCAGATGAAATAAGTGATAAAAAGGATCGTCAGGATCATGAGTGCCTTCACCTCAGTCAGAAGATTAAAGGTGCTGACTTGAACCGGCTGTTTTTTTGAAATTTTAATGATATTCTGGATGATGAGGACTGCACTGCAGATCATCATGAGTGAAAAAAGAAGCTTTGGGAAGACGCGCCCGTTTATGACATCATTTTCGGAAATCGGCACCTGAGATGGTAGCATGAAAAACAGGACAGCGCCCAGGAGAAAGAACAGGATGGATCCGGCGAGGTCGGTTGGGATCGAAATCTCTTTTTCCTTCATGCGTGTTGCGAGCTCATCTAATTTTTTCTCGTTAAACATAAGATTTTCTCCTTTCCGCGGAACGTGCCGCAGGATATCCGGAATCATAGAATAAAAGCGGGATGCCGCTTTTGCAGCATCCCGGTTTTGAAAAGTTACTTACTGGACAACCAGGTCTTTGTACTCATTTACGATATCCTGTACATTCTGGATATGTTCAAGAACCTGATCATTTGTCATTGTATCAACTTCAAGAAGCATCGTGTCGGAAAGCCACTCGGTAACGCTCTTATCTGCGAGAATCTTGTCATAGAGTTCTTTTAACTCGGCAACTTTCTTCGCGTCAGTACCTTTTCTCGCGAGGATCAGGCAGCGGTTTCTGAAGTATGGATAACCGTATTTGCCAACACCCTCAACTCCTGCGAACGGACCATCGGCAATGTCTTCACCGTCGAACGCGCACACGATGGTAACGCCGCCCTGCTGATAGGTTTCAAGGATCTGGGACTGGTGGGAGACTGCGAAGTTTGTCTCGCCCTTTGCAACTGCCTGTGCAGCCTCAGCAGCAGAGCTATAGGCAACGATCTTGATCTGGTCACCGTATCCCATTGAGCCGAATAATGCGGCTGCGAGGAATGCTTCAGAACCGGTTGCGCCGTTTGCGGCGATGGAGATCTGATTTCCTGTCTCCATGTATGTCTTCAAATCATCAATATTCTTGATATTGAGCTTGGAATCAGCAGACATAACGAAAACGGAAGAATACAGGTTTTCAACAAACTCGAAATCATCGTATGTGAACTGCATCTTTGCCGGATCAAGAATGGAGGTGATGGAGAAAAGTCCCTCACCTGCGAAAACGAGTTCCGGATCGTTTGCTTTCGTTTCAGCAACCCAGCTATTTACCGTTGCCGCGTCACCCTTTACTGCGTCAGCGACGAGAATGATCTTATCAGAATAAGTATTTGAAAGACTTGCTGCCTTCTGGCTTACCATAGCAGCGACTCCGGAAGGAGCCCAGGGACATGTGACCGTCCATGTAACCGCCTTTTCCGAACATCCCACGAGTGACATAGCCACCGTCATAACGGCGAGACCGAGTGCTAATAATTTTTTCTTCATACTATCTCTCCTTTGTTAAAAATTGATGATTCATGAGTGCTTTTCTCGTATCTTGTGATACAAGATTAACATACTGGAAATGTGATTTTCAACAACTTTTGCCATTTTCTGGACAAAGTTGTATGTTCGTTGACGAATCAAACAGAAGCTGTAATCGAGATTGATATTTATTAGACATTCTGCACATGAAAAAGGGAAGAAGACCGGACATCGGGTGATTTTCTCTTGCCAGAAATCAAAAATACGGTACAATAAGAGGCAGGAGATAAAGCGACAGGAACTGGAGAAACATATGAGAAAGATGACGATAGAAGAACACTATATGAAAGAAGCGATCCGGCAGGCGAAAAAGGCGGCTGCGCTTAAGGAAGTGCCCATCGGCTGCGTGATCGTTTATGACGGAAGGATCATCGCGAGAGGATATAACCGCCGGACGGTAGATAAAAACGTACTGGCCCACGCGGAGATCATCGCGATGCGGAAGGCCTGCCGCATTCTCGGCGATTGGAGACTAGAGGACTGTACGATGTACGTGACCTTGGAGCCATGTCCGATGTGCGCCGGAGCCATCGTTCAGGCGAGAATTCCGAAGGTGGTGATCGGCTGCATGAACCCAAAAGCCGGTTGTGCCGGATCCGTGCTCGACATGCTGCATGAGGACGGATTCAATCATCAGGTGGAGACAGAAGTGGGGCTGCTGGGAGATGAATGCTCGCAGATGCTGAAGGATTTCTTTAAAGCGCTGCGGGAAGAAGGAAAGCGGAAGAAGTTGGAACAGGCACAAAAATCACCAAAATGCAATGAGTTTACATAACAAAAACCACCAACAGGATCTGATATGCCCCCCTGTCAAGTAGACAGGGGCATATCAATCAACCTGTGAGGTGGTTTTGCTATATTCTCAAAAGTGCCGCTTATATCACGCACTGATCTTCTTCGGCCGGTACCGGATATCCGAAACCTTATACACCGTGATAAATGCCTCCGGATCACTGGAACTGATATAGTCCATGAGTGCCTGATACTCACGCTTATCCACGATCGTAATGATCTCATTGTGCTTCTCAAAATTGTAAGCACCGATCGCTTCATAGATCGTTGCGCCGCTGTGCAGATTGTTAATGATGAACTGGCGGAGTTCTTCCTCATTTTTTGTGATGATGCAGACACGACGTTTTATATTCTGATCGAAAATAAAGTAGTCGAGAACGATCCCGTTCACGTATGTACCGAGTACACTGAGTACGACGGTCTTTTTGTCATACACGAATGCGGAAGAAAGCGCCACGCACATGCCGGAGAGAGACATCGCTTTTCCGAGATCCATATGCAGATATTTATTCATGATCTTTGCGACGATGTCCAGTCCGCCGGATGATGCATTCATGTTAAAGAGCATCGCGAGACCGATGCTGACTACCAGCACATAGCAGACCGCATCCAGCTCCTGACTTCCGGTGAGCGATGTAAAATCCGGGAAGATTTTTTCGAAAATTCCTAAGAATACCGGAAGCATGACACTCGTGTATACCGTTTTCGCGCCGAATTCCTTACCACATAAAATAAATCCGATGATCAGCAGAAGGATATTGAGCACCATCGTGATCACGGAAAGCGGAAGCGGGATAAAGTGGGTCAGAATAATTCCGAGACCGGAAATACTGCTGATCGATGTGTGGCTTGGTACCAGAAAAAAGAAGACCGCTATGGCTGTGATTGCGTCAGCCAGAGTCATGACAAAAATTTCTTTGATTAACCCCTTGTTGTTCATAATACAGAACCCTTTCATAGTGCAAGTTGCTGATTTCCTGTGGATATTCTCGTTATGTCTTTTCCACAGCTACATTTTTTGGTTCAAGTATATACTGGATGGACATGATATGCAAGAGAACGTGGTGAAGTGTGACTATAATAAAAGAATATGAAAACAAGAAGATGATGTGGCCGGACTGTAACTATGAATTGCTGTCTGCGCGGGGCATGAACAGTAATACTGTCTGAATAAGGACAGAAAAAGTTAAGGAAATTTACAGGCGGAGGTAAAAACTGTATGGTATTATAAATTATACAGACAGCTTTGCTGCATGCCGGATACGGCAACATCACGATTAAAACAGAAAGAGGGGAGATCATGAACGATAAAAAGAAGATCCTGGCGGCTGCAGGCCTCCTTGTCCTTGTGGGAGCCGCCGCGACAGCATTCTATATAGGGAAAAAGAATAAAACACAGATGATGTCATCGGTCTGTGTTATCGGCGGGGCGGATGGACCGACATCGATCTTTCTTGCTGGAAAATTTGACAATTCCGCTGACGAGGGAACAAAAGCCGCAGTTCTGGATCTTGAGACTGCAAAAAAACAGCCCTATGGTCAGGTAGTGGAGCTCGACTATGTGAGTATCGACAGGATCTCCCTCCACGGCTCCTTCGGATACATTGCTTTCGACATAAATGGCTCCGATGATTCTGCGACAATGGAGCCGGTGGCAGCCTACACCCTGGAAGAGGCTGGTCCCATCGTGACACAGGGCGATGAGTATACGGAAGTTCTCGGAAGCGCGGATGGCTGCGTGGTGGCACCGAAGGCGTATATGAAGGAAAAGAATCCGATGTACCTCTACTCCAACACCTACGGAGATGTGACGGAACTTCCGGAAAAAGTCTGCAAGATCCTCAGGGACAATAAAGAAAACGGCAGCTTCAAGGATGCATATCTGACGGACGACCGTCTGAATCAGATGGCATCGGATATCTACAACGAATATGGCAGCACACTGCTGTACGGCCCGGTGGCGATCCCGGAGTTTGACAGCGAAGTTTACGGCTTTCTGGCAGCGGACGGTGATAAGCTGGAAGACATCTGGTACGGAATCTGGCATGCACCGCTGGAGAACCAGACATTTCCGATCGCAAAAATGCCTTTATTTCAGCAAAAATAAATACTTTACATTGGACACACGCAATTTTTCCAAACTTGACAAAACGCCCTCGTCCATGTATACTTAACTGGTCCGCACAGCCGGGGAGATAGCGGTGCCCTATACCTGCAATCCGCTACAGCAGGGGTGATGTTCTGCCTCGGGTACTTCCTTGTGAAGCTGCCCCGGGTAAGCGGCGCTGACGTTTTGGTCTCGCGCAATGGGACTCTCTGAACCATGTCAGGGCAGGAATGCAGCAGCATTAAGGAGAACCTTCCATGTGCCGCGAGGGAGCCGGGACCGAGCTGGCTGCCAGGGTAACGTTCATGAGACGTATTCAAAGCAGAGCGTGCGGATAAAAAAGAAATTATAAGAGGTGACAGCCAATGAGAAAGAAATTTCTGTTATTGCTGGCGCTTCTTTTTTTATTGGCCGGAGTGATCTTTATCCTGCCCGCAGTGCGGGATCGCGTCACGGACCAGACGAAAGAAAGCGCCACGGAAGAAACAGAACCATCCGTAACGGAGACCGAAACCGAAACGCCCACGGAGACCGAAACGGAATCTGAGACGGAGACCGAAACCGAGGAGCCAACTGAGGAAGAGTCGGAAGATCCCGGTGAACCGGTGGACCGCGAAAAAGTGGAGACTCACCTGATCGTTGCGTCGGACATGCATTATATGTCACCAGTAACGACCGACTATGGCGCAGCTTTCGAACGCCTTGTAAACAACAGTGATGGAAAGGTGATTTACTATCAGACCCAGTTATGGCAGGCCTTTCAGGAGGAAGTTTTCGCGGCGCAGCCGGATGCGCTGATCTTAAGTGGCGATCTGAGCCTAAACGGAGAAAAGATAAATCATCAGGAATTTGCTGAAAAACTTCGGGAGATCGAGGCTGCGGGAGTTCCGGTCTATGTAATTCCCGGGAATCATGATATCAATAAGCCGGACGCAGGCGAATACTTCGGAGATCAGAGGACGGATGTGGAGAGCGTGACTTCTGAAGAATTCCGCGAGATATACGGGGATTTCGGATACAATGAGGCAAAGAGTGAGGCACCGGATTCCTTAAGCTATCTTGTAGAATTAAACGAGACGACCTGGCTTATGATGCTTGATACGACGGTCTGCGAGCCGGAAAATGAGGTATACGGAGAGATCAGGGAAGGAACACTTGAATGGATGGAAGAATGCCTGAAAGAGGCATATGCCGAGGGAATCACCGTGATCCCGGTGGGACACCATAATCTTCAGCGTCTGAGCCGGGTTTATGTGGAAGAATGTGTGATCGAAAATTGTGATGAAGTTCTGGAACTCCTCGAGCGTTACCTGACGCCGGTGTATTTCAGCGGTCATCTTCACACCCAGAAAGTTATGAAGCACCTGACAGAACCGGGAATGGGATCGGATACCTACGGAATATGGGAGATCGTCAGCAATTCGCTGATCCTGCCGCCATGTCAGTATGGGACTGTGACTTTAAATACGGATGGCAGTATTGATTATCTTGCAAAGATTGTGGATGTTTCAGGTTGGGCGTCCGCAAACGGAGAGACAGATCCGGATCTTCTTGATTTCCCGTCCTACACAGAAAATTATCTGCGGACGGTTCTTACGAACCAGATATCCCGGCAGCTTGAGGATGTGCCGAAAGAATTAAAAGAGGTCATGGTCGATTTTTATACCGATCTGTATAAAGATTACTATGCCGGTGTGCCGATCAGCTACTCGGAGAAGAAAAATGAGTTCGGCTACGGACTCTGGGTCCGCTATATGGATCCCAGCATCGAGTTCCGCCAGCTCGACGGAATGATGCGCGATACGATCTCAGCGAATAATCATGCAGAGATCCCGAATCCGATCCACTTGAAGCGTCCATAATATTACTGTAAGAAAAGAGAGATGCAGCAAGTTATTACTGCCCAGGGTAGGAAGTTTCTGAACTGAAAATTCCGTACAAAGATTTTTTCCTTGCCCCTCTCTTTTCTTTGTATTATAATCTTATCTTGGATACATGCATTCATATTTCGACTGAGAGAAATCGGAGAAAGGACAAAACGATGAAGAGAGTTGGATTCCTTACGAGCGGCGGCGACTGCCAGGCTTTAAATGCTACGATGCGCGGAGTCGCAAAAGGTCTATACCAGATCTACAAAGATGAAGTGGAAATTATCGGCTTTGAAGACGGATATAAAGGCTTGATGTACGCAAATTATCTGATGATGAAACAGTCAGATTTTTCGGGCGTTCTCACAAAAGGCGGAACGATGCTCGGCACATCCAGACAGCCGTTTAAGCTGATGCGTGTACCGGATGAGAACGGACTTGACAAGGTGGAGCTTATGAAGCACACCTACTATAAATTGAAGCTGGATGCCCTCGTGGTCCTTGGCGGAAACGGAAGCCAGAAGACGGCCAACCTCTTAAGTCAGGAGGGACTCAACGTGATCGGTCTCCCGAAGACGATCGATAATGACCTCTGGGGAACTGACATGACCTTCGGATTCCAGAGCGCGGTGGATATCGCCACAAACGCTATTGACTGCATCCACACGACAGCCTCCTCCCATGGACGCGTCTTTATTGTGGAAGTTATGGGACATAAAGTCGGCTGGCTTACGCTTCACGCGGGAATTGCCGGAGGTGCGGATATCATCCTGATCCCGGAGATCCCATATGACCTTGATAAGGTCGTAAAGAAGATCAAGGAGCGGACAAAGAACGGAAGCCGGTTCTCGATCCTCGCAGTGGCAGAGGGTGCGATCTCAAAGGAGCAGGCAGCCCTTTCCAAAAAAGAATACAAGAAATATCTGGAGGAACGCGCCACGAAATACCAGTCGGTTGCGTATGAGATCGGCGCGAAAATTCAGGAGATGACAGGTCAGGAGATCCGTGTGACAGTTCCGGGCCATATGCAGCGCGGCGGCACTCCGGTCCCGTACGACCGCGTGATCTCCACAAGAATCGGCGCACATGCCGCCGAAATGATCAAAAATAATGAGTTCGGCAAGTTAGTCGTAGTGAAAAATAATGTGATCACGGATATCCCGCTGGCAGAATCTGCCGGAAAATTAAAATATGTGGATCCGCAGTCTGACATTGTAAATGAGGCGAAGCTTATCGGAATCAGTTTCGGAGACTGATAGAAAATGTCATATCAAGCGTTATACAGGAAATGGCGTCCGCAGGTATTCGCGGATGTAAAAGGACAGGATCATATTGTAAAAACCTTACAGAATCAGATCAGTTCCGGCAGAATCGGCCACGCATATCTGTTCTGCGGAACCCGCGGAACAGGTAAGACGACGGTGGCGAAGATCCTGGCCCGGGCGGTGAACTGCGAACATCCGGTGGACGGAAGTCCCTGCGGGGAATGTCCGAGCTGTAAACAGATCCTGGCCGGAACATCCCTGAATGTAGTGGAGATCGATGCCGCATCCAACAACGGCGTCGAAAATATCCGTGAGATCCGGGAACAGGTCCAGTACCCACCGACGGAAGGAAAATATCGTGTATACATCATCGACGAGGTTCATATGCTGTCCACAGGCGCATTCAATGCCCTGTTAAAGACACTGGAGGAGCCGCCGTCCTACGTGATCTTTATCCTTGCGACTACGGAGGTTCACAAGATTCCGATCACGGTGCTTTCCAGATGCCAGAGATACGATTTCCGCCGCATCACGCTGGATACGATCACAGCCCGTTTAAAAGAACTTACGGAAGCCGAGAACATGCCGGTGGAGGAGAAAGCGCTCCGTTACGTGGCAAAAGCCGGAGACGGCTCCATGCGAGATGCTTTAAGTCTCCTAGACCAGTGCGCGGCGTTCCATTTTGGTGAGACGCTGACCTACGAACATGTGTTGGATGTTCTCGGAGCTGTGGATAACAGTGTATTCCGGGATCTGTTTCGTGCGATCCGGGAGAACCGGACGAAGGACTGTATCCTGAAACTTGAGGAGATGGTCGTTCAGGGCCGGGAACTTTCCCAGTTTGTAGTAGATTTTATCTGGTTTCTCCGCAACCTGCTGTTGCTGAAGACAGCGGATGACGCAGAAGACCTTTTAGATATGTCGGAGGATAACCTGACACAGCTGCGGGAAGACGCAGCACTTGCAGATGAGAATGCTTTGATGCGGTATATCCGCGTGTTCTCAGAACTTTCAAACCAGATCCGCTTCGCGAATCAGAAACGCGTGCTGATTGAGCTTGCCTTCATCAAACTCACGAAGCCGGAGATGGAACAGAGCATGGATTCCGTTCTGGAACGTCTGGAGAAGCTGGAGCGCATGGTGCAGGAGGGAATTCCCGCGATCCCTGCCGGCGGCTATGTTCCGGTGCAGAATGCGGGAATGGCTGGTGATCCGATGATGCCCGCAGGGCAGATCCCGCCTCAGGCGTACACCAAGTCGGCCTATGGAGGCTCCGGTGTGCCGGAAAATCCTGCGGAATCATCAGGACAGCCTGCGCAGAATCCGGCAAATATGCAGAATCCGCAGGCTTTGGTCCAGAACTATGAGCCGAGAACCGTATCCCTGCCGAAAGCCGAGCTGGAGGATCTCAACATGATCCGCAATGAGTGGGGCAAGATCGTCCGTGACATGGGCATGTCCATCCGCCCGAGTTTCCGGGAAACTGTAGTGGAACCGGCGGGCGACAGCTGTCTCTGCATCGTATTCAATGATCCGATGAATTTTGCCATCGGAAGCCGTCCGAGCGTCCTCGGGGATCTGGAACGGTATGTGGAGCAGAAATACGGAAAATCCCTGTACTTTAAATCCCGTGTCCGGGAGAGTGGGGAACGGATGGATACACGCTATATCAGTGATGAAGAGCTGAGAGAAAATATCCATATGGATATCACGATCGAAGATTAGCCGTAACGATATCGTTGCGATTAATAATAAAAAGGGCTGAACCCGCTGCTTCCGGTCAATGGAAGTGAGAACCGGCTGTGAGACAGCCCTACAGAAAATAATGAATATCAGGAGGAATTACACCATGGCAAGACGTGGCGGTTTTCCGGGCGGTATGCCCGGCAATATGACAAATCTTATGAAGCAGGCGCAGAGAATGCAGCGTCAGATGGAAGAGAAGACAAAGGAGCTTGAGGAGAAGCAGTACACAGCAGCAGCAGGCGGTGGTGCTGTATCCGTTACCGTATCAGGTAAAAAAGAGGTTGTCGCTGTAAAGATCTCCCCGGAGGCAGTGGATCCGGACGATGTAGAGATGCTGGAGGATCTTATCGTTGCAGCTACAAACGAGGCTTTCCACCAGATGGAAGCTGAGTCCAGCGCGGTAATGTCTGAACTCACAGGCGGTCTCGGAAACCTTGGAGGCCTTTCCTTCTAAAATTATGGATTACTACAGCAGTCAGATATCAAAATTGATCGAGGAGCTGTCAAAACTTCCGGGAATCGGAAATAAGACGGCCCAGCGTCTGGCATTCCATATCATCAACATGCCGGAGGAACAGGTAGACCGTCTCTCCAGCTCGATCCGCGACGCAAAGCACAATGTCCATTACTGTAAGGAGTGCTTTACCCTGACGGATCAGGAACTCTGTCCGATCTGCCGGAGTCAGACCAGAGATCACAGCGTGATCATGGTCGTGGAAAATCCGCGCGATCTGGCGGCGTACGAGAAAACGGGTAAATTCAACGGGGTATACCATGTACTTCACGGCGCGATCTCTCCAATGCTTGGAATTGGACCGGGAGATATCAAATTAAAAGAGCTGATGATGCGACTTCAGACAGAAGAAGTAAAGGAAGTCATTATCGCCACGAATTCAAGTCTTGAGGGTGAAACGACCGCAATGTACATAAGCAAACTGATCAAGCCAACAGGGATCAAGGTGACGAGGATCGCCAGCGGTGTTCCGGTGGGCGGTGATCTGGAATATATTGACGAAGTGACACTTCTTCGGGCGTTAGAAGGCCGGGTGGAGTTATAAAACCGGCAGCAGGACGGCTGCGCAGGTTTCAGGAGATGCGAAAGAAATGGATAAATACGAGTTTAATATTAAAGTCGAGCAGATCAAAAAGATGGTCAGCCGCGGAGACTACGGAACTGCGATGAAGATCGCGGATACCATTGACTGGCACCGTGTCCGCAATGCGAGCCTGCTGTCCATGATCGCTCAGATCTATGAGAAAAATGAAGAATATCAGGAGGCGAAGGATATCCTGCTTCTGGCATTCGAGCGTGCGCCGGTAGGAAAGCGCCTGCTCTATAAGTTGGCAGATCTCGCCTTAAAGGAGGGAAATACTGCTGAGGCGGAGGCATACTACAGAGAATTCTGTGATCTTGCGCAGGATGATCCCCGCCAGTATCTGCTCCGCTATAAGATCTTAAAAGCAAAAAAAGCCCCGGTGGATCAGTTGATCCGTGCACTGGAAGTGTATACAGCATCCGAGGTGGATGAAAAATGGCTGTATGAGCTGGCAGACCTCTACCATAAAGCGGGGATCGAGGACAAGTGTGTTGCCACATGTGACCGCATCATGCTTTTATTCGGCCTCGGCAAATATGTGGACAAGGCAATGGATCTGAAACTTCAGTATGCACCGTTAAATAAATATCAGATGGATCTTGTGGAGAACCGGGAGAAGTATGAGGCAAAACTGCGTGCTGTTGAGGAAGAATACAGCGGAAATGCTCCGGAACAGGATGATTACGAGGATGGAGTTCCGGATCCGGAGGTTTCCAAGCGGGTTGCTATGCAGATCCATGAGGACGCTCAGACGAAAAAACTGGCGGATGAGATGTCAAGACTTTCCGAAAAAGAAGGACATACAGCTGTTGTTGAGGAAGACGATGACATGGGTGCCACAAGGACGATTGCTGATTTAAGCGAGGTCCGCAGAGACAGACCGGCTGCTGTGCCAAAGGTGCAGGAAGAGGAAGAGACAGAGCCTGCTCTTTCGACTGAGGAGGAGCGAGAGATCGAACGCCAGAAATTAGCTATCCGTGCCGCAAAAGAGCGGGAAGAGATGGAAGAGGAAGCTCTCCGCCGTGCCGAGGAAGAGAGAGAGACCGCGAGACGAGAGGAAGAAGAGCGCCGCGCGAAGAAGCAGGCAGAGATCGACCGTGAACGTGCCCGCAGAAATCAGGTCCGCAATATCCCGGCTCCGGAAGAAGATGACGAGGATGAACTGGAATTGGAATCTCTGGATGATATGCTGGATACCAACAACCTGATGATCGAGGCAGAGACAGACGAGGAGGGACTTTCCATGGCAGTCAGCTCCTTAAAAGAGATTCATCGCGAACTTGGCATCAGGAACCAGGTAGCAAAGATCAGCAGCGAGAAATTAAATAAACGCGGAATCAGCGCGATAGCTGATAAACTTGCGGGAAAAGATCTGATCATTGAACATGCGGCAAGTCTTACAGATGCTGTCCAGAATGAACTGGATGAGCTTATGGAGAGGGATCATTCCGGAATGATCGTTGTCCTGATCGATACACCGGAAAATCTTGAAACACTCCATGCCCACAATACCTCCCTCGCAAGCAAGTTCCAGTATATCGGAAGTGATGAGAATGCGTCTGCCCGGAAAGAAGCGGAAGCCAAGGTGGAAGCTGCACTGAAAAGCAGGAACAGATCGCCCGTGATGTGGTAAGTGCTGAGCAGGAACTGGAAGAGAGACCGGAACAGGAGCCTGAGCAGGAAGAAATTCCGGAGGAAGAGCCACAGTACGAGGAAGAAGAGGCCTCTGTACCGGAGGAGCCGTTGACTCCAGAGTCAGAGCAGGACGAAGAATACGAAGAAGAACCGGAACCGGAGGAATATGTCCCGCCGAAGAAGGTAAAACTGTTCGCAAAGAAGGAAAAAACGCCGAAGAAGATTCCTGTGTCCGAAGAAGAACCGGAGATCCCGGAGGAGACCGCGTCAGCAGCGGAAGAAGTTGTTCCGGAAGACTATGATGATAAGGAAGAGATGGATCCGGATGAATTTGCCCAGTATGCGTGCAAGTACGCGGCAGAGATCGACTGCAGCATCACCGGAAAGAGCCTTCTTGCCCTGTATGAACGCATCGAGATGATGGAAGAGGATGATGTCCGCCTGACAAAAGCGGCAGCCGTAGATCTGGTCGAGGAAGCTGCTGACAAAGCAGAGAAAAAGTCTCTCGGAAAAAAGATCGCGGGACTCTTCTCTCCAACTTATACAAAAGAAGGGCTTCTGATCCTTCATGAAAAAGATTTCTTTGACTGATAAAGCCGTGTGATCGAATGCCTGTACGTTGTCCTGCGTCACGTGGATCATGTACAGGGCATTTGATGACATGTTTACAGGAACTGAATACGTGCGCACCATAAGCTCATTGGTTTACAATGAACGGGGTGCGCAATTTTTCACCAGTACACACGAACTAATGTTTGCCAAACAAAGATATGGTCAATGCCCGTGATGCTTGATCTCCGCGGATGATTTCGAGATTCA
>ERZ772865.1652-NODE-1652-length-21835-cov-167.211249_pt1 | contig 21835 bp, 15 predicted proteins | sample MGYA00512133_ERZ772865 | MGnify/ENA primary metagenome ERZ772865 (study PRJEB29015, sample SAMEA2737722) | human gut metagenome | biome: human gut; feature: human-associated habitat; material: faeces | place: China | collected 2012 ...
GAGAAGACCGGTAAGACACTCCAGATTCTCTATATGAGTTACAACAACCTGGAGGAGTTCCCTGAGTCTTCTGCATTGAGAAAGATGGTAAATCTCGGTTTGCTCGACCTGGCTTACAATAATATCAAGAAGGTACATCCGTTTGGTTCTGAGGTAGCTCTCTCTTCTCTCTATCTGAACAACAACCAGATTGAAGAGATTCCTGCTAATCTCTGTGCCTTTACAGATGATGTGGAAAGTCTGACTTTCGCTCATAACAAGTTGAAGAAGATTCCGAATATCTTCGATGCAAGTTCTGTTCGCGAGATGGGTTCTGTAGACTTCTCTTACAACGAGATTACAGGTGTAGATAATAGTCATGGTACCTACAAGGGTATTAATGCAGCTTCAGTCAGTCTGTCAAACAATAAGATAGAGAAGTTCCCTTCAGAGCTGTTTACTGCCGGTTCGCCAATCACAACCATCGATTTGAGCGGCAACCTGATGCGCACCATCCCTAAGGGTTCCATCAAGGGCAAGAAGGCTTATCTGCTGCAGGTTATCGACTTCCGATTCAACAAGTTGACATCCCTCTCTGATGACTTCCGCTCAACCACATTGCCATACATTACCAATATGGACTTGAGCTACAACTGCTTCACCGAGGTGCCAACCCAGCCATTGAACAGTGCCGTGCTCCGTGCCTTTGCCATCAACCACCAGCGTGATGAGAAGACCGACCAGCGTTGCCTGCGTACATGGCCTACAGGAATCACAACCTGTCCGAGCCTGATCCAGTTCCAGATTGGTTCCAACGATATCCGTAAGGTAGAAGAGACACTGACCTCTCACCTTTATATCCTGAATATCGCAGACAACCCTAACATCTCTATCGATGTAACGAGCGTCTGCGCATACATCAAGGCAGGTAGGTATATGCTGTTCTACAACAAGAATCAGGACATCCGCGGTTGCGATGCTTTGGATCTCGAAAATTAAACCCTATAAGAAAGTAGTAATATGAAATATATGAATAAACTGACATTAGGTATCGTTCTCGCTGCCGGGCTTTTCACAGCCTGCAGCGATAAGGATGATGTCGATATCCCAGGAGGACTGGCGCTCGATAAAAAGGAGATAGCCATAGGCCCTCAGGGTGGAACAGAGCAGATTGCCATCGCTGCCTCACAGGACTGGGTAGCTAATACCTCTGAGCCTTGGCTGACGCTTTCGCCTGCCAACGGCGTGGGTTCTGTTGAGGGTACCATCAAGGTGGATTCTACTCTTTCCAACACGCTCCGCAGCACAGAACTCAGTTTCCAGGGTGCCAACGGACAGAGTCGCAAGCTTACCATCACCCAGTTCGGTTATGGCAAGCAGATCTTCCTGAAGGATTCTGTTGTAGAAATCGAAAACTCCGATTCTTACGATAACCGTGCTTTCGAGAGTCTGATTTCTGCCAACGTGGAATGCAAGATTGGTAAGATAGAGTATTCTTTTGAGGGTGATCTGACCGATGCCGAGAAGGCAGAGAACGAGAGCGAGCGTGAGGGCTGGCTCCTGAACAGTAAGGACGAAGATAAGCTGACAGGTACTAACCTGGGTATCGTGCTGGACAGAAAGTACCGTCCTCGCACCGTGAACTTCAAGTTCCGCTGGGCGATGAACGTGGTTCCTGCCGTTCGTGTGGCTAAGGTTCATCTCGTGCCAATCAAGGCTGAAGACCAGCTGGTAGATGCAGATGGCAATCCTACAGATGATGTTATCCTGACCGTTCGTCAGAAGGCAGCACCAAAGATTGAGGACAACCGTGCCGGTGACTCTCTCTCTGTCATCATGATCAACCAGAAACTGGGTAGCATTGCTACCTTCGATTCCAGCGATAACATGCGCAACTGGAGCGGCGTAACGCTCTGGGAAGCTACTGATGATTTAGTGAAAAAACATCCTGAGGCTTTAGGACGTGTACGTTCTGTCAAGTTCAGCATGTTCAACCTCAAGAGTGGCGAAACTCTTCCTAAGGAAGTGGGCAACCTCAAGTTCCTGGAGTCATTCTCTGTTGCTTCCAACGAGAACAACCAGATTCGTGAGGTGAACCTCGGTGATGAAATCTGCTCGCTGAAGTATCTGAAGAATCTTACCATTCAGGCTTACGGTCTGACTCAGTTGCCTGCTAACTTTATTAATCTGGGCAAGAGTCTTGAATCGCTCAACCTGGTAAGTAACAACTTCAACAAGTTGTCAGATATCACCGATATCGTCAACGAGAAGAACTTCCCTAAGTTGCGTAACCTCATTCTCTACGCACAGCGCCGTACGGATGTTCTCTTCGACATCGCTTCGCTGGGCGAAAAGAATGCATCAGGCGTCTATGTTTATAATAACTATCCTATCGGACTGTATGGTAAGGTAAATGCCGGAACCCCAGACCGCCAGGCGCTTCTCAAGCTCCTGACATGGGATAAGTTGAATACACTGGAGTTGTCTTACTGCTTCCTGGAGGGTGAACTTCCTACCGATGAAGAGATGACTGAGGCACTGGAGGCTGCCGGCAAGGCTACCCGATACACCAAGTCTGACTTCTCTACCAACAAGGAAGATTATCTCGACAAGCTGGTAGGCGATACCTGCAAGTGGTTGCTCTCAGGCTGGGATAATCCTGTAACCTGCAAACACAAGGATGGTTCTGTAGTTAGTGCGGATGTTTATCCTATCCAGGTGCCACGTGTATTGCCAAACTGCCGTCAGTTGTCACTCAACCTGAACTTCTTTACAGGAAAGGTGCCAAACTGGATTCTCTTCCATCCACACCTGGTAGAATGGAATGCACCAACGATGGTGTTCAACCAGCAGCCTAAGGGTAAGAATAGCGATGGCGCTGCCGTTGGTTTCTCTAATATGACAGATGACAGCTACAGCTACGACTACTATTACGGAACCAGCGACCCAGGCAGCAACTGGGAGGTTCCGGGTGTAGCTTATCCGCTCTACTACCGCACATACGTGGCAGCAGGCGATATTGATGAAGCTGCGCTGATGGCTAAGTACAGGAGAACTAAGAAAAAGTAAGATAAACATAAAAACAATATAGAAGCAAACAATGAAGAAAAAGTTTTTCTATATAGCAATGGTCGCATTGGCATTGACGGGCTGTTCTGACAGCCTGTCAACCATCGGCTCTTCTGACGGCAATTCAGAAATCACCATTCCTGCAGATGCTGAGGCGGGTGAACTGCTGATTAAGTTCAGTCCGGAGATGAGCGATATCCTCGACCAGGCACAACTGAGCAAGACCCGCGCCGGAAAGGCTACCCGTTCGGGTATTCCTTCTACCGATGAGGTGCTCGACATCCTGGGAAGCTACAGCTTCGAGCGTGTGTTCCCGGTAGATGAAAATACTGAGGCAAGAACCCGCGAGGCGGGACTCCACCTCTGGTATACGGTGAAGTTTAATAAGGGAACCGACCTGAAGACGGCTGCCGAGCGCCTGAAGCAGTTGGGCGAAATCTCAAAGGTTCAGACCAACGGCCGCATCAAGCGTGCTTACAATACCGACAGCAAGCGCATCTATCTCAGCGATAAGGCACTTCAGCAGAAGTCTACCCGCTCAGCAGCCAATGGCGAGCCAAACGATCCGGGCTTTACCAGCCAGTGGCATTACCGTAACCTGGGCGAGGGCAACTATGATTTTGAGAACCTCAACAACAACAAGGTAGGCGCTAAGGCAGGATGTGATGTGAATGCACTTGAGGCATGGAAGACCTGTACAGGCGATCCTTCTATCATCGTGGCTATTCTTGATGAGGGCGTGATGTATACGCACCCTGATCTGGCAGCCAACATGTGGTGCAACCCGGGCGAAAGTGTTCAGGGTGCCCAGACTGACGGCGACGGAAACGGTTATGAGGGCGACCTTCATGGCTACAACTTCGTTACTGAGAGCGGCGATATTACCTGGACTGATGCCAATGACACCGGTCATGGTACTCACGTAGCTGGTACCATTGCAGCCGTAAATAATAATGGTATCGGTGTATCTGGTGTTGCCGGTGGTGATGGAACTCCTAACTCTGGTGTCAAGATTATGTCTTGTCAGGTATTCTCCGGTCAGAACAGTGTAACCTTGGCAGGCGAGGCGAGAGCCATCAAGTATGCTGCCGATAATGGTGCAGTCATCCTGCAGTGCAGTTGGGGTTACAACTCTTCAGAGTCTAGTATCATCAACGGTTATACTCCGGGCCCTGCTACCGAGAAGGAATGGGCTGAGACCTATCCGCTGGAGAAGGAAGCTCTGGATTACTTCATCAACAATGCCGGTTCGCCTAATGGTGTCATCGACGGTGGTATTCCAGTCTTCGCAGCCGGTAACGAGTATGCTGGCAATCCTGCTTTCCCTGGTGCTTACTCTAAGTGCGTCTGCGTATCTTCATTAGCTGCCGACTTTACTCCAGCCTGCTACACCGATTTCGGTTCGCTCGTAACCCTGAGCGCTCCTGGTGGCGACTTGGAATATTACAGCAAGATTGGCGAGCAGGAAGATGAATACTGGGCAGAGACCACCGAGCAGAAAGGTGCTGTGCTCTCTACGATGATCAAGAACGGTCAGCCTGCTTACGGCTACATGGAGGGAACCTCTATGGCTTGTCCTCATGTTTCGGGTGTGGCTGCCTTGGGTCTCGCTTATGCTGCCAAGACGAACCGTCATTATCGTGCTGCCGACTTTGTAGCCCTGATGAAGAAATCTGTGAAGGATTTGGATAGTCATTATCAGAATGGTGCAACTAAGACCTACTATATGAACCATACTACCGTAGGTGCTTCGCCAGAGATTGTACAGCTCTCTAAGTACATCGGCAAGATGGGTGCTGGTCTGATTGATGCAGCTCAGCTCTTGAATAACATCACGAACAAGGAATTCAGTTCTGATATGAAGTTGCCTAACGTGTATGTGGGCATCGAGAAGACTGTTTCTCTTAACCTCGCTGCATATTTCGCAGGTCGGACAGAGGGATTCTCTTGCTCAGTAGCGAAGAACGGCGTAGCTTCTGCTTCGGTAGATGGCAAGACGCTCATCGTGAAGGGACTCGCTGCCGGAAGTACATCGCTCACCGTAACAGCTGCTGATGGTACCAGCCAGACCGTAGTTGTGACCGTTAGAAAGAGTGCCGGTAACAATGGTTGGATGTAATTGGATGTAATATGAAGATATTTGCTTTCCTATCGCTTTTCTTCCTGGCTTTGCCTGTTACGGTGAATGCGCAGGAGGAACTGCTGAAGTTTGAGCATCCGCTTATCGATGCAGGTACGATGACCGAGGACGATGCGCCTCGCACCTTCACCTTCGTAGGTAAGAATGTGAGCAAGAAGATACTGCACATCACACAGGTGAGAACCACCTGTGGATGTACCAGTTCTTATGTCAGGGGCGATGTGATGAAGCCTGGCGATACCTGTCAGGTGCAGATCACCTTCACGCCTAACCGCTATCCGGGCACCATCAATACGGGTGCTTATCTCTATCTGAAAGAGGTAGAGGGACAGCCTGCCGTTAAGCTTGCCTTAACGGGAAAGGTGCTGCCGGGTGCTGACCAGTGGGCACGCTATCCGCACAAGATGGGCGTACTCAGACTGAAACAGGCGAAGGCAAGTATCACAGAGGTAAAGCCGGGCACAGAGCCTGAGGCACGTATCCTCTGCGGAAACAGCGGTGACAAGCCGCTCCGTATATCCAGCCTCCTTCTTCCTCCTTATGCCCGTCTTACGACAGAGCCTGAGGTGATAGAACCGGGTGATGAGGCTGACCTCGTCATCACCATCATAGCCGATAAGATTCCGGCTACGATGCCCGAATCCTTCACCTTCCCTGTTATTCTGGAGGGCTTGGACGCCCGCCCGTCTGACAGAACGATACAGGTCGTTGTAAAGGTAAAAAGGTAAAAAAGTAAAAAAGAAAAAAATACCAAGACAATGAAATATTTGAAAAAACTCTTCACCCTCCTGGTGATTGCTTTGTTTGCCTGCGGCTTTGCTGCCTGCAGCAGCGATGATGAAGAACCGGAGGAGCCTTCTCTGGAAGTTACGCCTGCCAATCTTCATGGCACATGGAAGTTGGCTGAGTGGAACGGTGAACCTCTTGCTGAGGGCACATACTGCTACATCGTTTTCAATCGCAAGGACCAGACTTTCGAGATGTATCAGAAGTTTGACAGTATGTATGGTCGCCATATCACCGGTTCGTTCGCTATCAAGAACGATCCATACCAGGGCTACATCATCAGCGGAAGCTATGATAATGGTAAGGGCGACTGGAATCAGAGTTATCTCGTAACCCGCCTCCTGGCTTCCGGTTCCATGATATGGACCGCCAAGGACGATGTTACCGACATCAGCCGCTACAAGCGTTGCGATGAGGTTCCTGCCGAGATACTCAAGGAATGTAAAGATCTCACTGAAGAATAAAAAAAAGAGCGAATTATCTGCAAATTCTGCGGATTATTCGCTCTTTTTTTGTATCTTTGCCCTCAAACTTATCATCGGGTTCAAAGTTTAAGGATATGATATTAACGATTACAGGTTCAGACAGCACCGGAGGCTCTGGTGTGCAGGCGGACATCAGGACGATTGCCGAGTTGGGCGGTTATGCTGTTTCGGCGATAACCAGCATCACTGTGCAGAATACGCTCGGTATTCAGGAGTTCTTCGATATTCCTGCCGAGATTGTTTCGGGGCAGATAGAGGCTATCATGAACGATATGCAGCCTGATATAGTGAAGATTGGTATGATACGCAGGGTGGAGACGCTGAATGTGGTCATCGATGCCTTGACCAAGTACCGTCCTACCCATATCATCTATGCCCCTGCCATCTGGTCGAGCCAGGGCGATGCGCTGATGACGGAAGATGTGGTGAGCCAGATCAAATACCGTCTGCTGCCGCTCTGTTCTGTCGTCGTGTCACGCAAGAAGGAGAGCGACATCATTCTGCAGAATTCCAAGCTGCTGAGCCTTTCCGAGAAGCAGGGACTCCGGATCTATCGCCTCGACAATGCTAATTCGCATGGTCTCATCAACCGTTTTTCTTCAGCTCTTGCCGTTTATCTGAATCAGGGCAAGAAGATGGAGGAGGCGTTGGCGATGGCGCAGGATTTCATCAATGTAGAACTCGTGCGCCAGAGCAATCTGCAGGGCAGAAGTTCCGAGCTTTACAACCAGTTTATCTCGCAGGTTAATAACTTCTGCCGCACTTATAGCGATGTTCATTTTTATGCCGACCAGTTGAATGTGAGTGGCCGTTATCTGGCTCAGGTTACCCGCCGCATCTCCGGCAAGACGCCGAAGGCGATTATCGATGAATACATCGTGAAGGAGATAGAGCGCGAGCTTTCTACCACCACGCATACGGTTCAGGAGATAGCCAATGCCTTCGGTTTCTCCTCTCAGGCTCATCTCACCAAGTTCTTCAAGAAGATGCGAGGGGTAACGCCTTCTGCTTTCAGACAACCAAAACCTGTTAATTAAAATGAGTCCAGCCAACTGAGGAAACGAAATACGGCCAACTGAGGAAACGAAATACGGCCAACTGAGGAAATGAAATACGGCCAACTGAGGAAATGCCGAAAAAAAGTAGTATCTTTGCACACGTAATCAAATATTTGAAAATATGGAATACAAATATAGACTCGCAGACCAAATGCTGGCAAAGAAACTGAAAGATTAAAATAAGGTTCATTTTACTTCTTGCCTGGTAACGGTACTAAGTTGCATCAGCGTAGTGTATGAACGAAGAAAAGTTAAAGTAATTAAGTTAAAATAGAAACACGGACAAATTGAATTTGTCCGGCTCTTTTGTCCGGTCGCTTGTAAAGGGTTAAATATTAGTAACTTATAAGCTACCGGACAATTTGTCCGTGTTATTTTTTCTTTTTATCTCTATGTTTTCCACCTCGGAACTCATAGACTTAGGAACCATAAAACTATGAGTTATATTTGTTAACATAAAGCTCTAAAGCAGCCAAAGGAGAATAAGAGAGGTTGGAACGTAAACAGTTGGGAATGAGCAGATTTGCACAAAGTTGCCAAATCGGCATAAAGCAAGCGAGTGAGGAATATAGAAGTAGTTCAGTTACTAAATCGTGAGCCACAGTTACCTATGCAAAGCAGGTAACAATACGGAAAGGCAACTTTGTGCATCAACGGATTTTATTGCGCTGATTCTCAATGTTTTGCGTATCAAGGAACGCTTACAAAATGATTATATTTGCACACTCAAAATGTAAGCGTTATGAAAATCGAAAAATTCAAGGTGTTGCTCTACCTGAAAAAGAGCGGAATGGACAAGAATGGAAAAGCTCCCATCATGGGACGCATCACGGTGAACAGGACTATGGCGCAGTTCTCCTGCAAGTTGTCTTGCACCCCATCGCTTTGGAATCCTCGTGCCAGCCGATTGGAGGGCAAGAGCAAGGAAGCCGTGGAGACCAACAAGGACATCGGGCAGTTGTTGCTTTCCATCCAAAAGGCTTTCGATGTGCTTGTGGAAAAGAGAACGGACTTCGAGGCTAAGGATGTCAAGGAGGCTTTGCAGGGCAGCGTCAAGACACAGACCACCCTTCTCTCCTTCGTGGACGAGCATATCAGTGAACTCAGCACCCATGAGGGCATCGATATGTCGAAGAGCAGTGTCTGGACTTACAGAAAGATTCGCAAGAATCTCGCTGAGTTCATCGGGGAGAAGTATAGGTTGACTGATTTGGCTTTCGGACAGCTGACCGAGCCTTTCATCAGTGACTTTCACCATTACCTGCTTGACGAGAAAGGCTTTTCATCAGGAACCATCACCATCTATGTGTCGCTCTTCAAGAAGATGTGCCGCATTGCCTTTGAGCGAGGCTTGTGCAAGAACCTGCTGTTCGCCCATTATCGGGTTGGCACTCCAAAGGTTACGACACCCAAGGCTCTCAGCATGTCTGATTTCATAAAAATCCGTGATGCGGAACTGCCCGAAGACAAGCCTAGACTATCCGTTAGCCGTGACATGTTTCTTTTCGCCTGCTATGCAGGAACAGCCTTCATAGACACCGTTTCCATCACGAAAGCCAATGTCAAGGTGTTGGAGGATGGCGACAAATGGCTCATCTATAACCGCAAGAAGACCGGAACACTTGCCAGGGTGAAACTCCTGCCCGAGGCGTTGGAGCTGATGGCGAAATACGAGGACGGGGCAAGAGATACCCTTTTTCCATTGCTGAGCACGAATCGTGTTCGTATCGATCTCATCATCATCTGCAAGTTGGCGGAAACGAGCAAGACCTATTCCTACCATTCGGGACGACACTCGTTCGCCAGCCTCATTACGCTGGAGGCTGGTGTGCCGATGGAGACCATCTGCAAGATGCTCGGTCACAAGGATGTGAAGATGACGCAGCGGTATGCGAGAGTAACCCAAAAGAAGCTGTTTGAGGACATGGACAAGTTCATCGCTGCAACCGAGAAGAACTTTATTCTCGCATTATGAACAAGGCTTTCAACTTTTCTTTTTACAGTTTCAACTACATTATTATATTATAAGGACAACAACTATGAGCAGAAGTACATTTTCAATTTTGCCTTACATCAACAGACAGAAGGTGAAGGCAGACGGAACAGCCAACATACTTTGCCGCATCACCGTTGACGGCAAAAGTGCAGCCATTTCCACAGGCATATCCTGTACCCCACAGGAGTGGAACGCCAAGAAGGGAGAGGTACGGAACGCAAGGGACAACGGACGATTGGCAAGTTTCCTTGCTGAGGTCAAGGATAAATACAACTCACTTCTTACCGCCAACGGCATCATCACCGTGGAAATGCTGAAGGCTGTGTTGAAGGACAAGGACACGACAGGAAGGTTCTTGCTGAACTTTGGTGATACCATCGTGGAATGGTATCGAACCTCAAAAGCCAGACAAACCTTTCTGCACAAGCGGACATGGCAGAAGAACCTGAGAGCCTTTGTCCATTCGTTGGAGAAGGACGACATCGCCTTTGAGGACATAGACGAGAATTTCGGGGAGGAATACAAGCTATTCCTGAAACGAGACCAGGGACGTATCGACAGCTACGTGAACCATTGCCTTCTCTGGCTGAACATGTTGATGTACAAGGCAGTGGACAGGAGCATTATCCGCTTCAATCCCATAGCCAAGATAGGGTATGAGAAGAAGGCAGCCCCGAAGATGACCCATATCAGCAAGGCTGACTTCATCAAGATGCTCTCTACCCCGATGGCTGACGAGCGAACGGAGCTTGCACGCAGATGTTTCATTTTTGCCTCGCTCACCTCCTTATCCTATATAGATGTAAAGAAACTGTACCCTCACCATATCAGTGAGAACTCTGAGGGTAGGAAGTTCATCCGCAAGGAAAGAGAGAAGACAGGCGTGGAGTTCTTCGTGCCACTCCATCCGATAGCCGAGAAGATCCTTTCGCTCTACAATACCACGGACGACAGCAAGCCTGTTTTTCCACTGGGTGAGAAGAAAGACATCTATCTTGATGTGCATACCCTTGGAATGGTGCTTGGCATAAGTAATAAGTTGGGATTCCACGCCAGCCGCCATACATTCGGAGTCTTGATGCTCAACGAGGACATTCCCATCGGCAGCATAGCCAAGATGATGGGACACGCAGACATTACAAGCACACAGGTCTATGCGCAGGTGACAGAGCAGAAGATTTCAAATGACATGGATAAGCTTATTGCCAAGCGAGAAAGGAACAAAAATCCAATGGCATAGCCCTGCCATAAAGCAACGTTCCTTGGAGGCTTTGCGCCTCCAGCCACTTAGGCGAACCACCGCAGTGTTTTAGCATGGTATTAGATTTTATACAGACCATACGGAGAACACTCGGCAAACACGACCAACTCGGTATCGCCAATAAAATGAGGCGACAACCTATAACAGCCACACTCGGTAAGTTATACGTTGTCGCCTTGTTCATTTCACCCCACCCATCAAGGACATGTATTTCTCCTACAAGCCCTTCATTCTGTACGCCTCACGATAGTTAGCCATCAGAATCTTCTGAATGTCGGACTCGCGGTAGAGTATCTTTCCGCCAAGCTGGATATACGGGATGACACCGTTGTTTCGGTAGTCCTGCAGGGTTCTTCGGCTCAGTTGCAGTCTGGCACAAAGCTCCTTGTCCGTCATGAAGCGCTCACCGTCAAGCATGGGGCGGTAGTTCATCACGGCACGTTCAAAATTGTCAACCATTCGGTTGAGGTGGTTCACGATGTGGTTCATCCACTCGCTGTTTCTTGTCATTACTTCATTGCTCATAGTTGTCTCGTTTTATTGTTGATACTTACGTTACTCGGTTTACTTGCTGCTTTGGATTAAGTGGCTGTTGTATATTGACAGCCTAACCTGTGCGCTTGCGAAAGCGCATGTCCTTTTTTTTGTCCTCCACTACTGCTACAATAGCCATCACGTCCTCCGGCTTGTAGTAGGTTTTGTGGCTGATTTGCGTATAAGTCAAAGTTCCGTTGTCCCGAAGCGTCTGCACTGTCCGTGGGCAGATGTTGAGCGTCTGACACACGTCCTGCGTGTCGAGCCACTTGTTCATGGTCTTGTCCTCACTGCGCTCACGGATTCTGTCCATGCGCTTCACGAAGTTCTCCAACTGGGCATCAAGATAGTTGAATGCCTCTTCCTCGAATACGATGAATCCCATACTTTTCTTTTTTCTAAGTTAATACTATGTTATATGTCGCAAAGCTCCACGCATATGCTGTGCTCCACGTTTGTGAGTGCAAAGATAAGGCACGGCAATCTAAAAACAAGGGTTTTCAATTTCTGTGGCAGTATGTTGCCGGGGTTTGCCGACTTCAACGCCAAAAACAACAAGAAAAACTTGCACGACTGCAACGAATACATGAACAATGATGAGTTGAGAAATACGTTGAAGTTCTCACAGCTATCTCGGTATGCAAATAAGCAAGCCACAACTAAATTGCCACGTTACACCCAATCAGTTGCATGGCTGCACTCAGTACACTTACTTTGCACCCGACAATCGGTCAATGGTGCAAACCGTGACCACTATACTAACAAATAAAACAGCATAAGCTATGGCAAGAACAAAAGATGTAGTCTTGGCTCCTGAGCAAAAGGAGCTGATGGAAAAAGAGTATTTGGATTTTGTTAAACCATCTACGTATGGCAACAAAGCCAATCCAAGTAGTTGTAATTCTCTCTATGATGATGTAGAGAACCCAGAGTTGAGAGCAATTGTAGAGAAAGTTGCTGCAACAACTCCCTATAGAGAGGAAACATCAACGAACGAGGCTCAATCGCCACCGAATCCGCAGAAGCGCATCAGTGGCAAGCAGCGCAAGGCGACATTGGAGGAGTATCAGCAGACCTTCCTCCAAGTTCCAAGGATTGACGACCGCAAGCCAGTCTTCGTCAGTTCCGATGTACGAGACCGTCTTGACCGTGTCGTCCGCATCCTCGGAGGAAGACGTATGAGCGTATCGGGCATCATCGAGAACATCGTGCGCCACCACCTAAGCCTTTATGAAGAGGACTTCGAGGCTTGGCGCAAATTGTGAGAATTAAGGTCTGCGACCCTGGACGTGGATAGCTGAAAGGCAGTAGTTCCAACTAACGTGTTCTGAGAGGGAGCGAGGTTATGTTTTGGGAACCCCAAAACGCCTCGCTCCACCATGAGGGCGGAGAAATTTTGCTCCCGACGGTCGCAGAAAGTGAGTGTACCAACTGTAAACAGTATATCGAATGACAAGCATACATGAACAATACAAGAAAAAGGGCGGAAGACCGCCCATAGGCAGGGTTCGCAAGCTGTCGAAGTCTGTCACGGTGAAGTTCTCAAAGCCAAGCTACGAGGCTTTGAGACTGAGGGCGAGAAAAGCCAACCGCAAGTTGGCTGAGTACATCCGTGAGTCTGCCTTGAACGGCGAGGTGGTCAGCGGACACAACACAGAGACGGTTGCCATTGCCAAGAACCTCATCGGTATGGCGAACAACCTCAACCAACTTACCAAGCTGTCGCATCAGAGAGGTTTCCATGAAACTCATGTGTATGTGGTGGACTTGTTGAGAAGATTGAAAGCAATCCTTGGCGAGTTTCGCCAAGCAAGTTATAAACCGAAGCCAAGCAGTATGGGCAGAAAGGAGGATACCACATGATAGGCAAGCTAAAGAAGGGCAGCTCATTTGGTGGTTGCATCCGCTATGTTACAGGCAAGGACGAGGCAAGAATCATCGCCTCGGATGGTGTGTTACTCGGCACGAATGCCGAGATAGTACAAAGTTTTGAGCTGCAAAGACAGCTAAATCCAAGGATTAAGAAGCCTGTGGGACACATTGCATTGAGCTTCAAGCCCGAGGACAAGCCACGTTTGACGGATGATTTCATGGCTAAGATAGCCCTTGAATACATGCAAATGATGGGTATCAACGATACTCAATTCATCATCGTAAGGCATCACAACACGGACAATCCACATTGTCATATCGTATATAACCGCATCAATAACGAGGGCAAACTCATATCAGACAGGAATGATTACAGACGTAATGAGCAAGTTACCAAGGCTCTAAAATCCAAGTATGGACTTACTTACGGAACGGACAAGAGCAAGACTAACACTCGCAAATTGCGCAATGCAGAGCGTGCAAAATATGAGATTCACAATGCCGTTAAGGATGCATTGGAAGTCGCAGATAGTTGGCAGAAGTTCAAGAATGAACTTGCAAAACGAGGTGTTCGCTTGGAGCTTGTCTATAAGGACAAGGAGAGAACCAAGGTACAAGGCATCCGATTCTGTAAGGACGGATATAGCTTCAAGGGTACGCAGATTAGCCGAGGCTATAGCTTTGGCAAGCTGAATGCAAGGTTTGAGGGAACGGAGAACCTTTTATCAGCAAGAGCCAGCTCTGCTCAGCAATATGAGCAAGGTAGTTTCAAGGACGAGCTGTTGCCATTCATGTCGGAGAGCAACCAGAACCCATGGAATGGTATTTCTTCCATAGGACTTTTTGCTCCTGCCAACGCTCAGACCTTTGAGCCATTCTCAGAGGATGAATCAGCCAAGAAGAAAAAGAAGAAACGCAGAAGAGGCTTTAGCCTTTGATGCAAGTTACAAACCATTCAAACAAGAAAAGAAAGATGAAAGAAGAAATGTTAGAAGCCATCTACGGCACAGTTGAGAGATTGGAGCAAAAAGTCGATGAACTTTCTGCCTCACCAAAGAATACAAAGGCGGAAAGCACTCCGGCCTCTGTAAGTGTTGATACTAGCAAACTTGAAAAAGCTATTCTTGCTATGGCTGTAAAAGAAGGGGAAGCTATTGACAAATTGGTAAGATTAAGAGAAGCTATCTGCATTTTTACCGACCTTACCAAAAAAGAAGCAAGCAAAGATGAACAGCGAAGTAAACTCTTGTTTGATACTGTTAATCAGGTGAAACAAGAGTTGAATGCTACATCAAAAATTGTGCAGGACAAACTTCACGCAATGGATAACACACCTCTGAAGAAAGTAGTGACTCATCGCTTCGAGCCAACTTCAAAGTATGTTCTTCTTTTAATTGGAGGCTTGGCTCTATCTCTTGTTCTCTCCATTTGGGGCAATCTCACCCAATGGCGAGAGCATCAAGATTGGGAGGAGGCAGATTTGAAGTATCGGGCTTTGAAGATGGTGCTTCCATCTGATGACCCGAATATTCGCTACATTGAGAAGTTTTTCTCTGTTTGTCGAGATGAGAAAGTTATTGATGATGTAAGAAATCGTGTTGCTACTTATGAGGATTCTGTTTACCATCACTGTAAAATGGTTAAAATGGCAATATACAAAGACAGTATTGCCAATCTACTCATTAAAGAAACCAACGGGATAAAGCGCAAATTGAATGCAGAATGTAGTGCAGTAAACTGAAAATATGGGTAGCCATAATCGTCATATAGTAATGCGTACAGAAGCAATTAAAACTCCTCTGTACGCATTTTACAGACGATATTGCCTGTTATTTTATTTAATAAAGTTTCTATTTTCACTACCGAACTGAAACTCTGAGTCCACTTGAAAAAGTCCCGAATCATGTTTTTCGTCTTTGTAACTTATTGACAATCAATAGCACGTTTTCGTATAAATGACTTTTTCAAGTGGGCTCAACTCTTTAATTAAAATAAACGAGAATTTTATAAGATTCTTTCCTTTTGCTATCTTTCTTTGCATTTATATCTTTATAACCATTTGGTATTCCGTATTTTTTTATACCATAATCATTAAATAAATCATTCATTGACATATTATTGTAATAGTTTGAATTACATTTTAATAAATATGCCACTTTATCACTTATTTTATATAACTCATATCTACCATGCTTTTTAATCCAACAAATGTTACCTTTAGCATTTATACATAATTTCATACCATGAATGTCTACATACATTATTGGACTATCATTCGTATAACACCTAGAAGTGTCACGTTTGGCATATTGAATTTTTTGAGAAACTTGTTCAATCACATACTTTTTGACAAATAAAGTGTCATCGTATTTCGTATTCTCGCTAAATTTTTCGATGTCCTCACACTCTAATTGCCGATATGTGTCAATATTACCAGTAAAATAGAATATGGAAACTTTCTTGTCTGTCACATTTTGACGATAACGGCAACTAACAAATGTAATAAACAACAATATATATATAAAGAATTTATATTTAAGCATAATATATAATCAAAAAAGAGTAAATTATAAAATATATTATGTCATTGGTATCCACTATCAAGCAGATGCCAATGACAATTTTAATAATGTACAATCGAGGGGGACTTAACTACCTAAACCTCTTTTGGCAATCCTTATTTTGAGGATTTTGTAGATATAGGACTTGTTGTCTTGTAATTTTTACCTCGATGATTACGCCTAAGAGCTTCATGATTAGATTTTGCAGTTTTTGCTTCACTACCAGTTATTACACGTCTTTCTTCTTTGTTATCATATTGAGCATCATAAATGTCTGCCCTATCAACGTGATTTTTATGGTTCTGTGCATCATCAACAGCATGATCCATCTCATGCTCAAGGATTGTTGCCGCAGATTGTTTGCCACCTTCGGTTGTTACAATACCTTGTCTGGATTCCCAATAAACAGTTGGTTGTCTATCTCCTCCAGTATAGTGTGATTCATCTTGTTCTGAATCAGAAACATAAATTTTATATTTATGGTTGGTTACAGCCTCAATAGTTTTTTCTCCACCTCCATTTTTCGCATTATATAAATATGCTTGTATGAAATCCTTTATATATTGATTATTTGGAATTTTTATACTCTTTTTACCATGGAAACCACTGAAGTGGAATGTACGGTCATGTCCATTTTTATCTTTATACCAAATGTAAACATCTTTACCATTTGGATCTATTAATTTTATAGGATTATTTAAGACATAACAATAACTATTTACAAAAGGATACTTATCTTCATATGGGTCTGTACTAATCCACAAACTCACCCTTGGGTCATAGTACCTTGCCCCATAGTAATACAATCCCGTCTCCTCATCGAATTCCTTCGCATTGAAAAGATAAGGCGTATTCCAAATGTTGTTGCGCTCCTCAACGAACACTTCTCCGAAAGGAACATACTCGATATGCTGTACCACCTCGCCATCAAGATTGGTGATGTAACTACTGCTACCCAAATGGTCTGGGTGGTAGTAGAACTGCATCTTCTCGTATGCGTCGCCCTCTTGGAAGTTATTCTTTGCAGCTCTCGCCATAACACGTGCCTGTGCAGCCTCCAAGCTGCCGTCATTGCAGCAGAATCCCTTACCATCGACATAGTCGTTGTTGTCTTCGCCATTGTATGGCACTGCAAAGGTAGCATAATTATCCTTAATGTCCTGCAACTGCTGGGTATATTTTTCCTTATAATCAACAGACAAGCCATCAGTCTCGCTACCTGCATACTGGATGCGGCGTGGGTCTGAGCCGTAAGAGTCGAAGTCACCAATCTTGGAAACGACACGCTGACTACCGATGTAGATATGCTTGGTGTAACGTCCGCCTTGGTTGGCAACCAAATATGGACTTACATACAACGAGAACTTGGCTGTGTTCGTGCGACCTCCAGCAAACTCGGAGTTCACATAAACCTGGTCACTCTCGCCAGAAGTCTTCACCGTGCGCTCGCCGTCAGCGTCATACCAATAGTTAGTAACAAATCCATTGTCGTCAGAAGCAAGAAGACGGTTCTCCTCATCCCATTTGAGTTTACGCTCTGCGGTCTTCTCGTCAGCCATGCCATCCTTCTTGGTACGGCTTGTGTTAACATAAACGAGGTTGCCGTTGGCATCATACTCGTAGGCGTGGTTGTTGTTCACATTCTCGCTCTCAGATGGAGCTTCCTCTGTGCGATAGTTTACATCCTTGACATTTGCAAGTTGGAACTTCTTGCCTGCATCTGTGCCATACGTATAAGTAAGGTCATAGCCAGCGTTCAATGAACCATCAAACTGCACATTGTTCTGTGTAAGGATTTGACGCTTCGATGTGATACGGTGCATATTGTCGTAACCCATCGCAAGAGTGTAGCTTGCGGTCTTGTTGTCAGCACCTGTATAAGTACCTGTTGCGCTTACAAGACGGTAGAGTGCATCGTATGTATAGGCATGAGCCATCTGTCCGCCAGCCTTGCCACTCTGTGGAACTGACGCACCATTTACCACGCTGAGCACATTGCTCACCGCATCGTATGTATAGGCATTGTCCATAATGGTGTTGCCACCACTGTTCACTGTGAGATTCTGCAATCTGCGACGCTGCGGGTCGTAGGTATAGAACGTCTCTGCACCATTGCAATACTTCAAGTATGTGCGCTGCTCGAACTTGTCATAGCCAATCTTGCTTACATAATCGTAGCCGTATGACTTGTAGCCATGAACCTTTTCAAGCTGACCACCGAGATTGTAAGAGTAAGTAATCTTCTCCTCATCAGGATAAATCATCTCCAACAGACGGTTGTGGCTGTCGTAAGTCCATTGCGTCACATAGGTTGCTATCGCCTGGTTAGGCACAATCATCGTGCGGCGGGTCTTTGTCACCTCGCCCATCTTGCCATAGAAATACTCAATGGCACCTGTTCCGTCCTCACGGAGCATCAAGCGACCGATACGGTTCTGAGAGGCGTTGCGACCACCGTAGTAACACTTTACGTTGTTCTCCGGATGATCTGGATAGTTGATACCCGTCAGACGCTGATAGTCGTAATCGTAAGTAATGAACTTGCCTTCCTTTGCAAGGTTGGCAGTCTGCTTGGTCAGCACATTGCCGAGTGCATCATAAGTGAAACTGGTGATGCCGCTTGCAGGATGGTTCACCTCCGTGCGGCGGTCTCCCATGTCGTAAGTAGAGGTCGTTACATTGCCCTCCGTGTCGGTGACACGAACAAGGCGCTGTATGCCGTCATACTCAAACGAGGTGGTAATCTCACCGTCAGGACCGCTCTTCTGGATGGTCTTCAAGGTCTTGCCACTGCCATTGGTATGGGTAGCCTGCACATTATGGAGTGCGTCTGTTACGGTTGTAACAAGTGCATGACTGCCGTTGTCAACAGTATATGCCGTAGTTGTCGTAGAGTTGTCCGGCAATGTCACTGAGGTAGCACGGTCGAGCACGTCATAGACTGTAACGGTAGGAGATACATTGTCAAAAGACTTGTTGAATGTGGACTTCGAGCCTGTTCCTTCCGTTGTAGGATAGAATGCCTTTGCCACACGTCCGAAAGCGTCATACACGTTTCTTCCGCTGACTATCATCACATTCTCGTCCTTGGCAGAGTTTCCCTTAGATGCACTTGTCACAACACCGTCCTTCTTCACCTGCACGGCTCTTCCGAAACCGTCAACGAATGTAACGGTCTCCAAGTCATCGTTAGGGTGCTGGATGTCGTAGTGCTTGGTCACGGCGTATGCAGGAGCGGTAATGCCACTCTCACCAAAGGTAGCCAAAGGCTGATATTCAAAGGCGATGGCATAAGGCACGCCTGTAGCCAACTCGTTAGGACCACGCACGCCAGTGATGCGACCGAGGTCGTCAACATCAGTCTCGTAGTAGAAGTTGTTGAGGTCGCGATGCTCCTTGGCAATGCCATAGCGATAGTCAAAATTGCCTTGCTCGCTGCGGTAGCCCCACGCATCGTCAATGCGCTCAACATACATGTTCATCTCAGGCTCATAGCGGTACTTGTACCACATACGCTGTCCCTTGCCGTTGGCAGGGAGGGTCTTCTGGATGATGTTGCCGTAAGAGTCGTACTTGTAATCAGTAACTGCCGCACCGCCATTCAACTGCTGTGTAATCTGCGTGATGTGGTTGGCGTAGTTGGTATTATACTTCGCCGTCACATGGTGATAGAGTGAGCCGTCACCGCCTGTAACAGTCACATCAACAGGAAGTCCGAAGATGTGCTTGCTTGCATTGTCGGTATATTTGATAGCAGTCGCATAATCGAACTTGCCGTTTCCGTCCTCGCCAAGACTGCCCTTGTCGCTGTACTTGTAGGACTTCAACTCACCATGATAGCCAGTGAGGTAGTACTCATTCCATGCCTCGGATGTAACCACGCCATTTGCCGCACCCTCATACTGTAAGTTTGCCGTATAGCGGAGAGGTACGAATGCAGATGCACGGTCACTCCAAAGGTTCACGTCACGCTTTGCGAACGTGTACTTGTCACCGTCGGCAGTCAGATAGTAGCTGTCGTAACGGTTCTTAGTCTCGGTGTACTTGTTGCCGTTGGCATCCTCCACGGAAGTAGCGGTAACATTGCCCTGCGTGTAGTAGTTGGCTACATCGTAGTTCTCAACAGCCTGTCTGTAAACAGAATTGCCATTCTCCGTATCGAGGTTCTTGGTGATAACCTCACCGAAACCGAGGAACTCACGTTCATGGCGGTCACGCTTTCCGTCCTTATACTCAAAGGCGGTTGTCATGACAGGACCATCGTCATGGATACCATCATCAACGGTAAGGGCAGACATTACCCACTTGCCACCAGGAAGTCCGTAGGTAGGAGTGGTATGTGCATAGTCGAGGGTGAAAGTGCCGCCCAAGGAGTTGGTGACAGACTTCAACATGTTTGTCCTGCCAATGGCAGAGCGTGTAACCTTCAACTCGTTTTCCTTCTCAGACTCAACGATGTCAAGATAGCCGTCACCATCCACATCCTGCAAGGAGTAGGTAGGACGATTGATACTGTGCGAGGTTGATGCACCAGGGTTGGTTGAAATCTTGATGCTTATGACAGGAATGTTGATGGTCAAAGTGAACGCTGCATTTGCAGACTCTGATGTAGAGGCTGATTCACTAAGCGCACTTGCACCCTTCCAACTGATAGGCTCGTCAAAGCCATTGCCTGTATTAAGGGCAACAGTGATACCATGGTCGCTCTTCCATACCTTGTCAGGAAGACCATCGGAGTTGATGTCGATAAGATTGTATTCCTCCTCATTTTCAGAGGTTACAATGCCAAATCCTGCGGAGAAACTGCCGGAGGCCTTATTGATTTGTTTTTCCTTAATTTCGCCAAATCCTTGGTTAGCGCCACCACTTGCACCTATATCATAAGAGAGACTCTTACCACCTTGAATACGATCAAGTTCCCAATCAATAGGTTCAGTAAAGGCGTAACCAAGATTTAATCTTACTTTCTTATCGGAAAGAATCTTGTCTGGAAGTCCATCACCATTGATGTCAATGAATGACTCTACGGCTTCATCTGTATTCCTTGGTGCACTGCCAGTGATAGAGAATTGAGCTTGCCATTCTGTCTGTACATTACTCAAAGACTGCTTTACACCTTTCGCCAAATTCGTAATCTGTGATACGGAAGCTACTGGATTGCCGCCATATCCCCACGCCTCAGAAGCATTGTCAGAGTTATTAGCTCCGATACCCCTGTAGATTTCGCCACTCAATCCACCTTGTGAGTTGGTGTATTGGATGGTACCACCAGCAATGATGTCAGGGAATCCGTCACCGTTCATATCCATCATGGCAACTTCCGTCTTGGAACTGCCATTTGCATTGTTATGGGTAATGCCAAGTGCACCACCTTGCACAACGGTACTCTTGCTTGATACCACTTGGCTTACAGCTGCCGCACCAGTACCCTGCAAATATTCACCTGCAAGTCCTGCCACTTCAGCATTATTATCCAATGGATTGGTAAGAAGTACATCCTGTTCTGTCAATCGGGCTGTACTTGCCTCGGTTGCAGTAAGATAGATGTCCTGTCGCTGACCGACCCACTTGTCCATAGAAGTCTGGTCTGTACCCAATGGAGTGAATGCCATTGTGAGAGGGTCAACCTTGTCGTTCTCGTTTTCAGGCAATTTCAGCAATGACTCGTCAATAGGCTTTGCATATCTGCCCTCTGCCGAGTTATAGACAAAACCTCCCCAGCCACGGTAAAGCATACCGAAGCCAAGATTGTCATTCTCTGCATAGAATCCAGCAAGCACATTCTCTGTTACGAGACCTGCCGCATCTTTCAGAATGGAAACAGAGGCTGAAGTAACAGTTTCATTAGAGATTGCTGCCGGATAGCTGTATTCAAACCAGATGTTCTTTCCTGCAGTAGTTGCAAATCGCAGAGTATCGGCTTTCAAGATGCCATTCTCGATAGTGAAAGACTTCTTGCCAACAAGTGCATCCTCTGTCTTGGCGGTCAAAGTAATCTGACCGTTGATAGAATTGTCTGAAAGGGTAAGCACTGGTGACACAACCATAATTGTATCAGTCGCTGTGGTCAAGTATGGCTTGCCTTCTGCCAAGG
>ERZ772865.1664-NODE-1664-length-21724-cov-11.488440_pt1 | contig 21724 bp, 20 predicted proteins | sample MGYA00512133_ERZ772865 | MGnify/ENA primary metagenome ERZ772865 (study PRJEB29015, sample SAMEA2737722) | human gut metagenome | biome: human gut; feature: human-associated habitat; material: faeces | place: China | collected 2012 ...
CGTATCTCAGTCCCAATGTGGCCGTTCAACCTCTCAGTCCGGCTACTGATCGTCGACTTGGTAGGCCGTTGCCCCACCAACTATCTAATCAGACGCGAGCCCATCTACTAGCAGATTACTCTTTTCCCATTTTCATCATGTGATGTTCATGGCATATGCGGTATTAGCAATGATTTCTCACTGTTATTCCCCTCTAGTAGGCAGGTTGCTCACGCGTTACTCACCAGTCCGCCACTAAAGCCATTGTTATAAAATCTCAATCAGATAAATCTTCAATCCTTTTTATAACGACTTCCGTTCGACTTGCATGTCTTATGTGCGCCGCCAGCGTTTATCCTGAGCCAGGATCAAACTCTCATATTTATGGTATTTATATTTAATGTTTTTCAACATTTTATAAATCTAAATCTTTAAGTTTTAAAGCTCATTAAATTTGTTTTTTATGGTAGTACAAATTAACTACCGCTATTGGTCTTTTTTCAAAGGTTTATTGTTTACTTTTCAATGTGCTCTTGTTCTTTAGCTTTCGCTGTGGAACGTTTCATATTGTACCATCTTTATTTTGTTTTGTCAACAGTTTTTTTAATTTTTTTAAATTATTTTTTATGCTGTTTTTTAGGGCAAAATAATAAACTAGTAATTGTTGTTTTTTCTTAAATTGCTCTCTTGTTTTTACTAATTTACGTTCTAAAAATATTTATTATTTTCACTCGTTTCTCGGTACATTCTTATAATACCACAGACCATATTCTTTGTCAACACCTTTTTTAAATTTTTTTAATATTTTTGTCTATTTTTATTTTTAAATGTCTACAAGTATAATGTCGTCCCCTATGCAGTGTATTTTTTCCCACGGTATGACTATATCGTTTTTGTTTGAAAACATGCTTGCCAACTTGCTTTCACCAGGTACAATAATTGATGTTATCGACCCCGTGTTTAAGTCGGCACATACATCTTGCACATATCCCAGCCTTTTTCCAGTATTAATATTAACAACCTCTTTATGCTTAAAATCCAGTCCTTTTCCAGTCATAAAAATTTCCTCCTAGAATTATTATATGATTCTTTTCTAGGAAGATTACCAAAGTGTTAATTATATAATTTCTTTATATGTTCAATAGCATTCTTTTCTAATCGTGATACCTGTGCCTGTGAAATTCCAATTTCTTCTGCAACTTCCATCTGTGTTCGTCCTTCAAAGAACCTTTTGTTTATGATATTTCTCTCCTTTTCTTTTAATTTTTTCATTACTTCTAATAAAGTTATATCATCTGCCCAATTTTCATCACTATTTTTCTTGTCTTTTATTTGGTCTTCTACATATATGTTTTCAGTATCATCTCCATACACTGGTTCTTGCAGTGAAACCGGATCTTGTATTGCGTCCAAACAAAACGCAATTTCTTCTTTTTCTACTCCTAATTCTTTTGCAATTTCATCTATTGTAGGTTCCTTCTTGTTTTCCCTTAACGCTTTTTCTCTCACTGCAAGTACCTTGTAAGCCAAGTCCCTTACCGATCTACTTACTCTTACCATATTATTATCTCTTAAATATCTTCTTATTTCTCCAGCAATCATCGGTACAGCATAAGTACTAAATTGTACATTTAAGTCCAAATCAAAATTATCCATTGCCTTTATTAATCCTATACATCCAATTTGAAACAAATCATCTAAATTTTCTCCTCTTCCATAGAATCTCTTAATAACGCTCAACACTAATTTTAAATTCCCGTTTATAAACTCTTCTCTAGCTTCTTTATTTCCTTTCTTTATTTTATTTAATAATCTATTTTTTTCTTCATTTGATAGCACTGGTAATTTTGATGTGTTTACTCCACAGATTTCTACCTTGTTAATCAAACAAATAACCTCCTTTTGGAAATATTTTGTTTATATTATTTCCTAAAAGAGGTTTTCTATACTTTAACCTGTTTTACTAAGTATTTCTTTTCTCATTTTGCTTATTATTTTCTTTTCAAGTCTAGATATGTAACTCTGTGATATTCCCAACATGTCGGCAACTTCTTTTTGTGTTTTTTCGTTTCCTGTAATAAAGCCGAATCTTAATTCCATTATATTTTTCTCGCGTGAATTTAATTTTGCAATCGCACCTTTCAAAAGCTTTTTATCCACTTCATCTTCCAGTCCTCTAGATATAGAATCATAATCTGTTCCAAGTATATCTGACAACAATAATTCATTGCCATCTCCGTCTTGATTAAGTGGTTCGTCTATAGAAATTTCTCCTTTTAATTTATTCGTTCTTCTCAAATACATAAGTATTTCATTTTCTATGCATCTTGACGCATATGTTGCAAGTTTGATATTTTTACTCGTGTCATACGTGTTTATTGCCTTCATTAATCCAATTGTTCCAATTGAAATTAAATCCTCTATTCCGCGTCCCAGTATTTTCAAACTTTTTAGCAATATACACTACTAATCGCAAATTTCTTTCTACCAACAACTGCCTAGTCTCTAGGTCACCATTAGCCAATTTTTTTATTGCGTCTTCTTCTGCTGCTGGTGATAGTGGAGGAGGCAAAGTCTGACTTCCTCCTATGTAGAATATTGGTAATGTTTCAATATCATCTTTCTTTATGTACTTCGCATACAATATATTCGCATTATTTTTCAATATTTGTAGTAAATTCAATGTAATCACTTTCCTTTCCTAACATTTGGATTGATATAATTCTTTTTCTGTTTCTAGCAAATTCAATCCAATAAGTGCATTATATTTATTGTCCTTTGTTATTTTTTTATCGTATATTCCAGCTATTACATCTTTTCTTTCTACATCTATATCTTCTGTTTGAATTTTTATTTTATCAAGTCTAATTCCAACTAACATTCCATTTTCTTTTCCTATGGACATAAATGGCACCATTCGTATTTTTGATATGTAGTTTTGAATGTCATAATTTGCTTCAGCCTCATCTCCTTTCATTATTTTTTCTATATAATCCAAAATATTTTTTGGTATTATTTTATACATAATTTCCTTTTCTATAATTATTACCGGTATTTCGCTTACTGGGTCTTTTAACATATTTCCAGAATCCAGTAAGGCTTTTATATTGATTGTTTTATCCTCATAATATATTTGTATGTCAAAAATCGTATTTTTCGTATTAAGCTTATTTTTATTTATTTTAAAAGCTATTTGAGTAATTATAAAGCCTATTGCTCCACCAATTATAGCAACCTTAATTGGATACATTCCTACAAACACTCCGTTTCGCATTTGAACGTTTTCTGGTCTAATGAAATATATTAATGCAAATGTACAGCCCCCAAATATAAATGATATTAAATAGAATATTAATAATTGTTTGAATAGTTGTTTTATGCTTTGGGGATTAAATGCTACATATACCATTACTATTGATAATATGGCCTTTGCAATTATTCCAGAATATATCGGAAGTATGTCTAAATACACAATGATTGCATACACACTTCCAATTATTCCTGACAATAGCAATCGTATCTGCTGCCACTTATTTTTCACTTTTAATATAACGAGTGTAGCAAAAAGAATAATATAATTCATTAAAATATTTTCTGCAAAAATAATATCAAGATATATTGTCACTTTCTCACCTTCTTATATTTAGCCATATCGTATTTAGTATTATACCTTTTTTAAATTCAAAAGTTTGTCATATCTTGTGCACGAAAAAAAGAAATAATCTACAAATTTAGATTATTTCTTTTCTAATTATATTCTATTCATCATGTATATTCAAAAAAGTAAAAATATTTTGTTTATTTCCCTTTATTTTTTCTTAAGAATGTAGGGATATCAAGGTCTCCGCTTGAGCTTGATGTATCTGATGATATTGTCGAAGTCTTTGGTGACCAGCTCTTGCTTGTTATTTCTCCAATTGAAGGAACTTTTTCATCTTCTTTTTCAAATCCTGTTGCAATAACAGTTATTACTATATCTTCATCTAGGCTTTCGTCTATAACAGCACCAAAGATGATATTGGCCTCTGGGTCTACGCTTCTTTGAATTAATTCAGCTGCTGTGTTTACTTCGTGTAATCCTAAATTGCTTCCACCTGTAATATTGATGATAACCCCTCTTGCACCTTCTATAGATGTTTCTAGTAATGGACTTTGGATAGCTTGTTTTGCTGCATCTTCTGCTCTATTTTCTCCAGATGCTCTACCAATTCCCATGTGTGCCATACCTGTATTAAGCATTATTGTCTTTACGTCTGCAAAGTCTAAGTTTACAAGTCCTGGTATAGCAATTAAATCAGATATACCTTGTACACCTTGTCTTAATACGTCATCAGCCATTTTGAAAGCTTCTACTATTGATGTTTTTCTATCTATTACTTGTAATAATTTGTCGTTTGGAATTACTACTAAAGTATCTACTTTGCCTTTTAAACTTTCAATTCCTCTCTCTGCTTGAGTTAATCTTTTCTTTCCTTCAAATGTAAATGGTTTTGTAACAACACCTATTGTTAATATTCCCATTTCTTTTGCGCATGAAGCAACTATTGGGGCAGCACCTGTTCCTGTTCCTCCACCCATTCCGGCTGTAACAAACACCATGTCTGCTCCTCTTAAGGCTTCTGTTATTTCAGCTTTGCTCTCTTCTGCAGCTTGAGCACCAATGTCAGGGTTCGCTCCTGCACCTAGTCCTCTTGTAATTTTTTCTCCAATTTGAATTTTTGATGAAGCTTTTGATAGAAGTAAAGCTTGTCTATCTGTGTTAACAGCTATAAATTCTACTCCTCTTATTCCTGAGTCCACCATTCTGTTTACTGCGTTTGTTCCAGCTCCTCCAACACCAATTACTTTTATGGTTGCTGTTCCGTCTGCCATTGTGTTCTCGTCAACACTACTATCCATCATCATAAAGTTTTTCCTCCCTACTATTTTTATTGTTATTTATCTATATTCCGCGTCTTTTGTACCATTTTTATCTTACGAATAAAAAAATTCTTTTATTCTATCCATAATCTTTGTGAAAAAGCTTTCGTTTGAATTAGAATCTATACTGCTCGATACACTCTTTGCAAATGGTCTTGCTGCTATGTATCTAACTAAGGCAAATGCTGTTCTGTATTCTGGTCTTACTGTGCTTATTAATCTTCCTGTTGCAAATTTTACAGGGATATTTAATATTACTTTACCAGCCACATCACTCTTGCTTATATTTGTTATTCCTTGTCCTGTTAAAACGACATTATTAATTCGTGGTTTTATACCTTGATTTGTTATGTCTTTGTTTATTAATGTAAATATTTCTTCTATTCTTGCTTCAATTATTTCTATCAATTCAGAGCTTTTAATCACTTTATTTTTGGCATCTTCTACAGTATTTAGTACTATTTCGTTATCATTATCTATATATGATTTCATTGCCAATCCATACTGTCTTTTTAGCTTTTCTGCCTCTTCCTCAGAAATATTCAATACCATTTGAACATCTTTTGTGATATTATCTCCCCCTAATGGTATTGTATTTGTGTATTCAAATGCAGAACCTTCGAATATACCTATTTCTGTATTTCCAGCGCCAATGTCAATTATCATAACATTATCATTTAGCTCGTTTGTGTCTAATATTAAATTACGTTCTGCTAATGTTATTGGAATAATTCCATCTATGTCTATATCGGCTTTTTTGCATATATTAGATAGTTGTTTTATGTATTCTCTATCCCCCAATATAACCTGAGCATTTACTGTGAATGAAGAAACTAGGTTTCCAACTGGATCTTCAACCGCTCTTCCATCATCTAATATAAATTTATCTGTTACTATGTCAATTATGCTCTTTCCATCAGGTACATCTATGTCTTTAACCTGCAATAATGCTGATGATACATCTTTTACAGAAACTCCAGAAAATTTGTCTTTTATATTTTTTGTAATGCTATTTTGTACTATTGTTACATACTTTCCCGCTATTGTTAAATATGCCGAATTTATTTTTATTTCTGCTTCCCTTTCGGCATCCTGAATTGACTTTACTATTGCATTTGCTATTTCGTCTTCATCTATTATTTTTGTTTTTTTAATCCCTTTACACTTATGTTCCACTGTATAGACAAGCTCTACCTGGTTAAAATTGTTCACTTCTCCTACAACTAAGCTAATTTTTGAGGATCCTATATCTATACCTACTATTATATCTCCGATTGCCAAAATTAACTCCTCCAATTTACTGCTTTTTTATTGCTTCTAACTTTATTATATTTTGAAAAAAAAGTCAATAGTTTTGTTATATTTTTGTAATATTTTTGTAATAAAAATCTTATTATTTTTTATTCTGTTTTTTCTTCCTTTAAATTGTCTTTTTTGCTCTTTTTATCTTCTATTTTTTTCATAACTATATCAATGTAATATCTACGAATTATAGCTAAATTTGTAAACATTCTTCCAACAAACACTATAATTGCAGCTAAATATATGTCTACATTTAATTTTTGCCCTAATATCGTAAGTAGAATTGCGAGAATTGCATTACCAAAAAATCCAGTTATGAAGATTGTAAGGTTAAAGTTCTTTTTTAGAGTTGCAACAATTCCTCCAAAAACAGAATCTAATGCTGCTATTATAGCAATAGCTAAATATCCCGAATATGTGTACGATACCATAGGTGCATACATTCCTATTAATGCTCCTATTAAACATCCTATAATTATTGCTATTAATATCATTTACTTGTAACCTCCTTCATATATTTAATATCCATATTTCCTGTATATTTTGTAATTTTTATATTTCTTTGTTTCTCTAATTTTACAGATTTTCCACTATTGTTATATTTGTCTACATATCCACTATTTTTTAGACATAATGTACTAACCAAATATGTTTGGTTCCCGATTGCTTTCACAACATAAGGCGAAACAATTCTCTGAGATGGTTTTATTATGATATATGAGTCTATGTCTACAATATCTGTCATTGGCATAACTCTTACGCCATTTATAGAAATAGCCTCTGCTCCTGCAAATCTTAATTCATTTACCAATGTTATTAAGTCATCTGCCGTAATACTACTTTCTTCTGTATCTGTTAATGTAACTACCACTCCTTCACCTGTAACATCTGTTGTTCCAAGTAATAATTGTGATTTTTTCAATTCTTCATCTAATAATTCAGACGCTTCTTCATTGCTTTCTATTTTAGTTTGATATTCACTTATTTTTGTATTTGTATCTTCTAATTTTTCATTTGCTTCTTCCCATTTACTCTTCCATGAAGAAATTTGCTCTCTTAATTCTTCATCTCTCATATTTTCTATATCTGTTTCATTTACTTGCTCAACTGTTTTAAACTGTATAAACGATATAGATACAAGAATAACACATACGAGTAATATGCTTATTGACATTGTTATATTGGCTTTGTCAAGTTTTATTTTCAAGTTCTGTCACCTCTCTACTCTGTATATTTTATATATTTAGGGTTAAGCACACCCGTATATTTGCCTATTGTAATATTATTCGATGTTTTTACCGATGCTTGTATATATCTATTTAAATACTCTATAGTTCCTCCAGCCCTTGTTAAAGCAGAGTTCATGTATATTGAACTTCCTATTGCTTTTATAACGAATGGAGAACTAATTTTTTCGCCATTTATATTAATTATATTTCCTTCGCATGTTAATGATGTTGTAGAAACTACTCTTTGGTCATTTATAGATATTGCTTCTGCACCAGCATTTTTAAGCTCGTTTATTACGCCTAAAATGTCTGGCATATGCACAATTACCATGCTTGGATCTAATATGTTGCTATCTGCTGTAACAGTATTATTGTCTTTTAGTGTTACAATAACACCTTCTCCTGTAACATCTGTTAATCCAATTAATATATTATTTTTCTTTAATTTTGCTTCTTTCTCATCTGAACCATCTGTGTTTTCACTTGCTTGTTGTCTAACATCTTCTAGCTTTTTTTCTGATGATTGAAGCTCTGCATATGTTGTGTCATATCTTTCTTTCCACTTTAAAACTTGATTTCTTAAATCGTTACTAGTAAATGTTTGTGATACAACTTTGTTTGCATTATTTGTTGTCCTTATTTGAATTACTACAAACATCGTAAGTATTAAACATACTATTCCCAAAGTAATTGCTATTTGTTTTTTATTCAATCTAAATCTCTCCTTTTAAACGCTCTCTCTAAAGTATGCATCATCCGTATTCAAGTTCATATTTATAAAGATTTCGCCTGGATTTTCTTTTTCTTTTTCAAGTATTCCAACTAAGAAAAGCATTCTGGTTTCTAGGTTGCTACAATCTCCTAAATATGCTGTTTTTCTTTCTGTTTCTAAAAATAAAGTATAATTATTTTCATTGCTTATATCTATTTTTGTAATTAAACTTGCAATTCCATTCGTCTGTGCGGAATTCATAATTTTTATTACAGTTCCTAGTTTTATTAAGTCTTCTTCATTAAGTCTATTTCCAGCTTTATAATCTTCCTTTGAAGTTGATATTCCTATAAGTATTGGAAGCTCCTTTTTTATGCTTGATATCTCTAGCATATAGCCTTGATTGTTAACATATACAAAGCCATTACCATACTCCAGCATATAACTTGCTTCTCTTTCTTCTACTTCAATATGTATTGTATCTGGAATTTTCTTGCTTACTTTTACTGTATTTATGTATGCATTTTCTTTAATGTTATTTTCAACCTTTTTATTTATTACTTTAAACAAATTTTCATATATCTCAATGCCAGATAAACTTTTAATTTCTTCTTTTGTTATTTGCTTGTTTCCTACTACTTCTATTGTTTGAATGTTGAAAACAGGAGACAAAAGCAATGCAATAATTGCAGATATAATCAATATTGTTAGCAATATTATTTTTATTACTTTATTTCTTCTTTTTCTTTTTATAATTCTCTGTGGGTCATTTTCATCTATTTGCTTTTTTATTTTTTTATTGTTTTTATGATTATACTCTTCATCTTGCTGTATATAATATTGGTCGTCTTGTCTTTTACTTTTTTTGTTAATTTGCCCCACATTATATTTTTCTCTGTTTTCTTCATTCTTCCTTCTTTTTTGAAACTTTTTATTAACTTTTTTTGTGTTTTTTTGATTATTTGTCTGTTTTTTTTCTGGATATCTTGTAACTCCAATTATTATTTCATCTTCATATCTTTTCTTTTCTGGAACTTGTCCATGTTTTCCATTTGCTTCTTTTTTTGCTTCTTTAGAGGCAGATTTTTTCACTGCCTTTTTACGCTTCGCCTTCAATTTTTTCTCTTCTTTAGACTCATAGTCAAAATCATATAGTTTACTTTCATCCTTTTTCTGTTTTGTTTTCATTTATTCACCTTCTTCTATTTGTATATTCGCTCCTAATTTATTCAATTTTTTATCAAAATTTTCATATCCTCTTAAAATATATTCTATATTGTTTACCTTTGTTATACCTTTTGCCTGCAATCCAGCTAATACCAAAGATGCTCCACCTCTTAAATCTGTACTGTTTATACTTGTTCCTGCTAATCTTTTTACTCCTGTTATTATTGCAACATTACCCTCTTGTTGGTTTTTAGCACCCATTCGTTTTAATTCTGTCAAATATTTAAATCTATTTTCAAATATTGTTTCAGTTATAATCGAAGTGCCTTTTGCAACAGCTAATATTGCTCCAAATATCGATTGCATATCTGTTGGAAATCCGGGATAAGGCATGGTTTTTATTTCCACAGCTTTCAATCTTTTTGAATTTTCTATTAAAACCGCATTCTTCTCAACCGTCAACTTACAGCCAGCTTCCTCTAATTTTGATATTATTGGAACAATCTGCTCTGGTATAACATTTAAAATCTTTACTTTTCCCTTTGTTATTGCACCTGCACATAAAAAGGTTCCAGCTTCTATTCTATCTGGCATAACTCTGTATTTCACAGATTTTAATTCTTTTACTCCATTAATTTCTATAACATTCGTTCCTTCACCAGAAATATTTGCACCCATCTTTTTTAACATCTTTATCATATCTACTATTTCTGGTTCACGTGCAGCATTTGTTATAGTCGTTTTTCCTTCTGCTAGAACAGTTGCAAGAATTATATTTTCAGTTGCTCCAACACTTGGAAAGTCTAGGTCTATATTTGCCCCTTTTATTTTATCACAACTGCACCTAATAAATCCATACTCTTCGTCAATATTTATTCCTAATTTTTTAAAAGCCTTTAAATGTAAATCAATAGGTCTGGCTCCAATATCACAACCTCCTGGATATGAAAAACTTGCATCCTTAAATCTTCCAATCAAAGCCCCTGCAAGAATTACAGTTGACCTCATTTCTCTCATAAGATAATCCGGAATATCATTTTTTTGTATGTATTTTGTATCTATTTCAATTTTACCGTTAGTCTTTTTTACTTTACAGCCCAAATATTTCAGAATTTTTAAAGTAACTTGTGTGTCATGAATGTTTGGAACATTATAAAGAGTTGTCTTTTTTCCGCTAAGAATACTAGCCGCAATTATTGGCAATGAGGCATTTTTCGAACCAGAAATTACTACTTCTCCCTCTAATCTTTTTCCTCCTTCTATTATAAAACTTGCCATATATTTTCACCTATGTACCTTTCTTTTTTGATATATATTATGTGTACATAAAGAAAAATGTGAAAATTAAAAGGACCTTTTACAGTCCTTTTCACTAAAATAAGCAAGCTTGTATATATTCTGTTGTCTCTTTTTCTGGTAATAGTTTTTTTAATTTATAATTTAGTTTTACATTTACATCTAAAAATTTATATAAATCATCCATTGTTTTTATGTGATAAAATTTTCTTTTTGTTAAGTAATATATAATTACTTCTTTATTTAATTTTATACAATTTACAATGTTGTTAAAAGTTCCTCTGCTCTTCCCGTTCCAAATCATGAATCCTATGTCCGCCTGTTTTGCCATCTCTAAATCCTTTTGAATATAAAATTCAAAACCTGTTATATTATGATCTACATTGACGCATTCAACTCTCCAACCGCCAAAATTATTTCTTGCTATTCCGTTACTAGCGAATATAGTTACATTTTTGTAATTTTTTGATCGCATATACTTTTGAATACAACTGTCAATGCCGTCAGCCTCACCAACAAAAACCTCATATTGTTTTGTGCATATATTCTCTAATTTCTGTTTTACACACTCATCTAACTCATTAACAATTCTCGGTCCTGCAATAAAAACTTTCACTTTTATTCTCCTTTCGTTTTTGTTAAGACCATGCAATATATTTTCTTCACGTTATCATCTTTTCTTAAAGCCTTACAAGCTTCATTTAGTGTTGCACCAGTGCCATATAAATCATCTATAATTAGCACATTTGATGGTTTCTCTATTTTTCTAATTTGTTTAATTGAGTTGCTTATATCCTTTCCATCTTTCGCTTGCAACTTATTTTTCTTATATAGCACATCAATTTTGCATTCTTTTTTCAAATAATTAGATACTTGTTTTGCAATTTCATAAACTGGTTGATACACCCTATTTTTATTTGTTGGAGGTATTGGTATTACAACATCAAACTGTTCTTTTATTTTCCAGTTATCTAAAATATCTGTTACAATTTTCATGATATCACTTAGACATTTTTTATCTTTTTTGTACTTATATCTATAAAGCAATTCGCCTATCTCTGTTCTTACATTTTCAAACTTTTCTTTTCCATTTTCATCATAGCCTAAAAATTTACTCTTTAACATATGATAGTCAATTACAATACCTTCATCCCATGTTCCATAAATTTTAATTGGTTTTAGCAATAACATCTCTCCCTCGTTACTGAGGTGTCAATTATTCTAACCTTACTATTATTTTGTCTAGTTAATTTTAACACATTTATCTTTACTAATCAATGATAAAGTCTTATCTCATGTAATATACTCATGCATACCTTGATTACAATATATACTCATCGTGAAAAAATTAAAAGGACCTTTTACAGTCCTTTTATAAATCTAAATATTGATTTTAATTTTGCCAGAATTTTCTTAAAGCTTAAATCCCTTTTTACAATTAACTTATTGTTTTCTTCCTGTACAACTTTTTCTGTTTCTTGCCCTTTTTCTTTTTTAAACAAATTTTCCGAATTATATTTTTTTATTTTCTCGCTCTCTATTTTATAATTTTCCAGTCTTTCTTTTTGTTGCAAATATTTTCTTTGTTCTTCTGTTGCTAGATATTGTTTAAAAATATTATATAAAATTGCTTTTGTTTCTGGCATCAGCGACCAATCTTCATATTCTAGTTCTTCATCATATTCATACATGTATTCTTCATCTTTGTTGTTTTCAATTGCATTTATAATATTGGTCGGTATTTTTTTATATTCATTATAGTCTAAACAACTTAGAACTGCGTCAACTTCTACAAGAGCTTTTTTATAATTAATTATTTTTGCTTCTACCATATTGCCTATTCCTGTTCCTCTCTTTTTTCTTTATCTTGTGTTATTGTATTTAGAAATTCGTTAGCTTGTTGTATTTCTGTTACTGTTACAGCCTTTCCTACAGCTTTGCCGAGGCTATTTGCACTTTTTTTTGCATTTCCAAGATAGCCATAGCTTCTCACCTGTTCTACAATTGCTCTATCTTCTTCGGGTATTTTTTCTATTGGAATGCCTACATATTTATCTACTATCTTCTTTTCAGCACTTCTAAGCCAACTATTCGCATATAATATTTTTTCATAAAATCGTTCTTCTGTAAGTGTAGCCTTTGTTCCTCTACACCCTCTTGGCAATCTTCCTTTTTTCTCGCAGAATTTTATTACCATTTGATAGCCTGTTAATTTTTCTTCTATTCCATACCCATATTTTCTCACTTGTTCCACAATCGCTTTATATTCCTCAGGTACTTTTTCTGTTGGAATACCTGCATATTTATCTACTATCTGTTTTTCAGGACTTTTGTACCATCTGTCATATAATCTTCTTTCACAATATTGCTCTTTTGTAGGTGTAGCTTTTCTTCCACTATACCCTCTTGGTAATCTTCCATTTTTCTCACAAAATTGCATTACCATTTGATAATCTGTTAATTTTTCTTCTATGCCATATCCATATTTTCTCACTTGTTTTACAATCGCTTTATATTCCTCAGGTACTTTTTCTATCGGTACTCCTGCATATTTATCTACTATCTGTTTTTCAGCACTTCTATACCACCTGCCACATAGATTTCTTTCATAAATTTGTTCTTCTGTAAGTATAACTTTTGTTCCATTATACCCTCTTGGTAATCTTCCATTTTTCTCGCAAAATTGCATTACTTCTTTAAAAGTTTCTTCCCTTAGTCTTTCTTGCAATAATTTCACAAAATCTTTTCTTACACCTTTTATAGCAATTCCGTCTGTAAACTGATTAATCAAATCTTCCTGTTTCTTCTCTTCATCACTAAGATCTAGTTTTATGGCTTCACTAAATAATCCTATCTCGCTTCCTAATTCTATTATATCTTGTATTTTTTCCTGTTCTTCTTTATCAAGCTGTTTTATCATTTCCTGATTTTGAGCATATTTTATATATTTATTATTTATTCTAGCCATTCTCCTTGCCATTGTTTTCTCTTTTTGTGATTTTTCGGCAGAATATTCTGGTAGTTTTCCATTATTCTTGTTATTTATCCAATCTATTAATTTTTGTAAAGCTTCTATATCATTTATTTCATATCCATACTCTACTTCTTCTTTATTACTTAAAATTTCATTATTATTTACCAAGTCTATAACTATTGCCTGTTTTCCGTTCTTTTCATATGATATGCATCTTCCTATTCTTTGCATATATACTGGTCTACTTTCAGTTTTTGTAGCTAGAATAACTCCTGAAACATTATTCAAATGAACTCCTTCATCAATCATTCCAACACAATACATCAATTTTAAATGGCTAGATTTTGAGTTATTAAAACTCTGTAACTGTTCGACACTTGTATTATCCTGTGAACTAATACCATATATTTCTGGTTCTTCATCAATTTTTCCAAACCATTCTTTAGCATTAGCCATTTTTTCTTTCATGTCACTTATATCTTTACAAAATATAATATACTTTCCATCTTTTTCGCTTATATTTTCTTCCATAAGTTGCGGTATACCAGGAGCATTTGCAGATTTTAAAGCTAATTCATCATACATTGCTTTTAATTCTTCTTTTCTTGCTCCTTCAGCTTGTTCAATTTGTTCAAGCAGAGTTTTTAATTCGTCTTCTCTTACAAAATCTGGCACAACATATTTTGGTGGATATATTATTCCTTCTTCCATTGCTTCTAGCAGGGACTTTTGACTTGCAACAGCATCTTTGAAAATTCTTTCAACAACATTTGCTCCGTCATGTCTTATTGGTGTAGCTGATAGTCCTAATAATTTTGCTTGTGGGTTGTCCTCCAAAAATTTTTTAAACTTTTTTCCCCATTTATTTTCTCTTTCTATTCTATTAGAAAATTCTTCTTCATATTTCTCGTCGTTTTCAACAACATTACTACCGGCTGTAGCTCTTATGGATTTAGTTTTTAAGTGATGCATTTCATCTACAATAATTATAGTAGGTTTTAAACTATTTAATATTTTATCAACACTTTGTCTTTCTCCATAAGCAGATATCATTTGATATAACATACATTCAATATTTGGTATGTAACTTCTAGCGGCTAATTTTAAGCTTTCACTTGGATTATTTCCAGTTCCATATTCTTTTTGAATTTCTTCTATTGGCCTCGTATCGCCACCAATGTATCGAACTATATATTCATACATCTGATTTGCAATCGCACGTCTTGGTGCTAAAAATAATACTCTTTCGTCTGGATGCTTCAATATATATTCTAATGCCACAAAAGATTTTCCACAGCCTGTTGGAAATATTACTGCTGCTTTTCCCTTTTCCTCAAATTTTTTTATAACAGCTTGATATGCTTCATTTTGATGTGGTAATAATTCTAATTTACTATTTTCTGTATTAGCCATTTTATCCTCCACTTTTTACTATTTTTATTTATTTAAACATTCTTTTATTTTTTTCATGTTTTCTATTGCAGCAATGTATCCTTGATTATAGCAATAATCAATTTTTTTAATATTAAATACACTTGCTTCTGATAAATCTAGTGTCATCGCAAAATCGCTACTCTGCACCTCTGAATCTGTCCTCTGCTCAAATAATAAATCAACTGACTTTAAAGCAACTTCTATTACATTTTTAGGGTCAACATCGCTTTTAGAGCTAAAACGAATTGATAAAACCTTGTCTGCCCCAAGTTTTCTAACTTCTTGTGCTGGAAGATTGTCTATAATTCCGCCATCTACAAATTTATGCTCTTTAAATATTGTAGGAGCAAACATTCCAGGATAACTACAACTTGCGCGTACTGCTTTTCCTATTGATATATCTCTTATGTATGTATTTTCATCAAAGTTTTCATCAAATTCATGGTTTGTAAATACGTATTTCCTACTGTTTTTGATATCAACTGTTGGCATAACTATTGGCATTTTTATATCATCTACTTTCTTGAAACCTTTTAACTCTGCACATTCATTTATTGCTATTTCAATGTTCTCTCCAGATAATACTCCATATCCCATAAAATTTTTTGTAGTTTTAACATTTGTCCAATAATACTTCGGGTCTGCTTTCATTATTGTTTTTGAAAAATATTTAAATAATTTAAGCATTTCTTCAGTTGTGTATCCCATGGCAAACAATGAAGCTACAATGCTTCCAATGCTGGTTCCTCCTACATAATCTACTTCTATTCCGTTTTCTTGTAAGGCCTTAATTACACCAATATGACTGGCACCTTTAACTCCTCCTCCTGCTAAAGCTAAACCAACTTTCATATTCTCCTCCTTTTTCGCCCCAAAATGGGCGTCCCTAATGGGCAAATTAATATTTTACGACTAATCTATTAAATTTTGAATGTATGTATTTTTCTAGTTTTCCCATGAACTCGTCTGATTGTATTTCTTTTTTTGCTACCATATCTAGTCCTTTTTCCCAGCTTGCTGTAAGCTTTGGATTAAGCATGTCTGGCATTGAGTTGTTTACTATATCATATATTATTTCACCTTTTTGTGTTGGTGTTATTATTTGTGTTTTGTCATTTATTTGTATGTATTGAATTCTTTCTAATTTTTTCATTATTTCTGCTCTTGTAGCACTAGTTCCAATTCCAGCGCCCTTTATCTGTTCTCTTAATTCTTCGTCTTCTATAAGTTTGCCGGCATTTTCCATTGCTAAAATCATCGAACCAGAATTGTATCTTGTTGGTGGATTTGTCTGTGCTTCTTTGGTTTCGTAGTTTATAACATCTACTTCTTTACCTTTTTTTAGCTCTGCCAAAATTGCTAAGCTATCCACTTCATCATCTGCATTTTCTTGTGTTTTATCCACATTTTGTGTACTTTCTGTGGATTTTCCTTTTAGTACTTCCAAATATCCGGGGTTTAAACATACCTTTCCACTGCAACTAAATTCTTCTTTATTCTGACCGTTTTCTACTTCTATTGTTACAGAAACCTTATTGTATTCTGCTGGTGGATAGAATATTGCTAAGAATCTTTTTACTATTAATCTGTACACATTTTTTTGCAAGTCTGGTAGTTTATCGTAGTTTTCAAATCCTTGCCCCGTTGGAATTAGTGCATAGTGGTCTGTTATCTTGCTATCATTTACGTATTTTGTTTTTAATAAGTCTGTTGAATATTTCTCTTGTGACATTTTCTTCAAATATTGCTGAATTTCTTCATCTTTAAATCCTTTAGCAATTCCATTTAAATTTTTTGTAATTACTTTAGCAACGGCCGTAGATATAACTCTTGCGTCTGTTCTTGGGTATGTAACAAGTTTTTTTTCATATAGATTTTGTATTATTTCTAGAGTCTCGTCTGGCTTTATTTTAAATCTTTTTGTACATTCATTTTGTATTTCTGCTAAGTTAAATAATAGTGGTGCATTTTCTTTTTGTTTCGATTTTTTTATTTCTTTAACCGTTGCTTTTTTATCTTTTAATTCCATTATAAAAGCTTTGGCATCTTGTTCTTTTTTAAATCCAGTATCATTATATAATTTTACTGAATCTTTTTTCGATGAATTATCTGTTATTTTCCATTCTGCCTTAAAATATTTATTTTCTTCTTTGTTTCCAAATTCTCCTACTATTTTATAATATGGAACTTTAACGAAATTTCTAATCTCTCTTTCTCTAGAAACTACCATTCCAAGCACACAAGTCATAACTCTACCAACCGAAATCGAAATCTTGTCTTGATCTAATTCTTTTGCAGCTCTTCTTCCATATATAATTGTTAAAAGTCTCGAAAAATTTATTCCTATTAAATAATCCTCTTTTGCTCTTAAATATGCACTATCTGCTAAGCTATCATATTCATCAAGCTCTTTTGCCTCTCTTATTCCTCTCTTAATCTCCTCTTCTGTTTGTGAATCTATCCATACTCTTTTTCTATCTTTATTTTTAACACCTATCATCTGCTCGACCAATCTATATATATACTCTCCTTCACGTCCAGAGTCGGTCGCAACATAGATTGTAGATACATCTTCTCTTGTAAGTAGTGATTGAATCGTATTAAACTGCTTCTGTACACTTGGAATTACCTCGTATTTATACTCTTCTGGAATAAAAGGAAGCGTGTCCAATCTCCAGAATTTTAGCTTTTCATCATATTTTTCCGGATATGACATCGTTACCAAATGACCAACACACCATGTTATTATCCAATTATCTGCTTCCAAATAGCCGTCTTTTCTAGAAGTATTTATATTTAATACCTTTGCAAATTCCATTGCAACAGAAGGCTTTTCGGTTATTAATATATTTTTTGCCATATTCAAATTGCTCTTTTCTATAGTTTTTTAAAATTTTACAATATCCATTTCAGAAGTAAATTTATTATTTCCATATGGAAATAACACATACAAACTTCCATCTTCTCCAAAGAAGAATGTCTCTATGTTTTCTATATTGTAAATATCACTGTTTATATCTCTACTATAAGTCTCATATCCTGTAAGTTGTATCTTATTTGCATCTTTTATTGCATTTGTTATAACTGTTTTTACTTTAGAATTTAATGCATCTTGCGTAATATTTTTCTTGTTCAAAGCATCATAAATGCTTACTTTCTTTTCAGTTTTTAAATTATAATTATAAGTTTCAACAATAGTTCTTTGTGCATTAGAGCCTTCTTTTAATGTTGACTTAATTATAACAGACAAGATATCTCCATTAACATATCCTGTATATGAAATGCTATAAATTGTATAAGCCTTTGCATTATCTATAACCCCAGCCGTCTTATTTGCAAAAAGTTCTTGAGTAATACTATTAAACTCTGCTGCCACTTTGTTATCTATATTGATTACTGGAATATTTATATCTAATTCATACTTATTATCCTCTCTTGCTTCACTACTATATGCAGTATATACAATGTTTTTGCCACTGTCTAATTTTTTTATGTTGCTAGTATCATAATCATTTAGTTCAACAACATTATTAAACATTTGATCAAATTCTTTTTTTAATGTTTCTTGTGATTCTTCTGTTTTTACGTTGTTTGTTGTGTTACGGTTGCTACTTGGTTGTTTACCACTTTGCAAATAAATAGCTAAAACTACTGCTATAACACACATTACAACAATTGCTATGTACATTAACTTTCTTGAATTCATGTTTCTCCTTTCAAACGTTGTAATTCTATAAAAATTATACTTTAAATTAGGGAGAAAATCAAGGCTGATAGGCATATTAAATTTTAGTTCTTTTAATAGAAAAAAAACATAAAAATAGTCATTAAGCATTTAACTTTAATACTTTTATGACTATTTTGCTTTTTTATAAGTTCTCTATCTCTGTTTCACTTAATCCTGTTATTTGGCTTATGTCTTTTATCTCCATTTTGCCTTTTAATTTTTTTGCAACTAATGCAATTCCCTGTCGTAATCCTTGTTGAATTCCCTGCTCAAGTCCAGCTTTTCTTTCCTTTCTTATTTCTCTATTAATTATTCTTGATGCATTTGTCATAATCTCTTCACTCCCTTCTATATCTCTTATTTTTTCTATAAACTCATGCATTATATTTTTATCTTCTGTTCCGCTCAATTCATATGCTATCAATTTTTCCAATTGTAAATTATTAAAAGCCCTTCTTTCTTTTTGCATATTTATTACATCTTCTATATTTTTATATAATTCTTCTTTATTTTTAGACTTTTCTATTAACATCGCTTTAGTTATTATTAAATTATCTGCTAATAATTGTTCGTTACTAAATTCATTTACATCTATCAACGTATATTCCAACCAGTTTTCAGCATATCCTTCTACTTTTTCTTCTATATCATTTATTAATAACCTTTTCCATTTTCTTTTACCAGTGTACAATACTACCGGGATTACCATTGGAATTCTATAACTTTTTTCTTTTAGTCTTTTTTTATCTATTGCAGACTCTATTATTGCATATTTGTAACGCATTATTCTATATGACATTTTATAATCCACACTTGATTGGTGTTCTATTAATATAAATACATTCTTATTCTTTATTTTATATACAACATCTGCTTCTACATTACTAAATTCTGACGTTCTAAATTCTTTTTCATATTTTTCTATATCATCTTCTACTAAATTTAAATGTAAAAAACTATTTATAAAATCAACAGTACTCTTTTTGTCAGATAACATTTCTTTAAACATTTTATCATGTTTCTGATTTATATAATATTTTTCTGTTTCTTCTCTTATAATGTTTTCATTTTTTCCCTTAAATTCTTTTGACTTTTGCTCTTCTTCTCTTAGAATTTCTTCACATTTCTTTAGCATTTTATCTATCTTTTCTTTATTCTTTAAATAAAATGCCCCTGTGTAGCACATAATATCTTTTCCATCTACTATTTTTAATCCAGATGGAACATACATTTTTTCTTCTTTCAATTATCTTCCTCCTAATTATACAATTATTTTACTTATTGGTCAATATTTTAAAGTAATATTACTTATTGGTATTGTTTAAGAATTAATTTTTTCGCTATAGCGAAATTTGAAATAATTTTTTTAATGAAAACTTTTTGAAACAATTTATTTTTGAAATTTAATAAAATTATATTATGCTTTAGAATAAAAAGCAAGTAGAATCGTTCGACAAATATCTATGAATTTCTCGATTGACCCAAATTTTTGTTATATAAAATTTCTAATTAAATGCTTGATTTTTCTAGTTCTTTTGCTATAATTAAAACATAAAAAATAGTCATTAAGTACTTAACTTTAATACTTTTAATGACTATTTTTTACTTTTTATTTTTTATAGATTATCATTTAATAAATATTTGCTATCTTGTCTTTAACATAATTTTCACCTACTACACTATGCCCCTTCACAGTCGTGCCACACTAATCTTGACAAGGTCTTTTCCCCTCTGTTCTCTACTTTCAACTATAGTCAAATTCGAGTCTCGAGGTTTAGCTACATAAATAAAGTGAGCCTGAAACCGATACAATCGTAGGCATTGACAGAATAGTAAAGGCGATCACCGGCTGGATGATTCGCAAAACCGTAGAAGTAAATGCCTCCACGCCCAGCGTAAGGATATCCCGGGTCCGAACAGGACTCAGTCGGCCACTCCCCAACATTTCCTCCCATATCGTAAATATTACATACTGGAGTTGTTTGTCCTGTTGGAACTAATACATATGAACTTTTTTCCTTTGTTTGCCTTGCTCCTGTTATATCTGTATATGAAAATGTGGTATTATAATAATTTCCTTCTTCTGAGCTGCTTCCATAATCACTATTTACTTTTTGTATAAATTCTATTGTTGTATCCCATGCATAACTACTTACTAATTTTGTTTTGGCTTTATATCCTTGCTTTGTTGCAAAACCTTCTGCTAAAGAAACTGCTTGTGTTCTTGTTACATAATTATATGGGGCTTGATTTGCTTTTATTGTTACTGTTTTTGTTACATCAGTTGAACTTCTTAATGTTTTTGCTTCTGTATTTTCTTTATCCCCGGCTTCATATCTTCCTATATAAAATCCTTTATATCTTTCTACACTTATTTCTTCGTCTTCTGGCAAAGTCTCTGAGAAAGAACTTATGTCTTGCTTAGCATAAGCAGTTCTCTTATAATCTGCTATTGTTGCTACTGGCACCCATACAAATTGGTTTCTATCTTTATCTTCTATTACTACTCCGCCTTGTACTGTTTTTGCTGAATCATCTGCAACTTTGAAGCCTTCTGGAATCCATACAACTCCGTCTGGATATGTTACTGGTGTATTCTCTGTCACAAAATTATTTCCACTTCCTCCAGCCCCTCCATTTCCGCTACCATTTCCAGCTAGTGCACCTTCCATTTCACTTACCAAACCATTCATTCCCTTTAAATCATTTTGGCTTGCTTCTGCAGATTTTGTTTCTGCCTCTTTTGCTTTTGCTATTATTCCGTTATTGCCTAGCACTAAGTTAATACTCACTCCTGCAAGAATTAATAAGACTACTATGGTAACGACTAACGCAACTAGGGTTATACCCTTATTATTTTTCATATTGTTTTCCTCCTCGTATAATAGTTTTATAAAATTTATTTTCATAAATTATAAACTTATTATTTTTATTACTTATGTACTTTTTATTATTTTCAACTATTTCTTATGTTTTATTCATAT
>ERZ772865.1677-NODE-1677-length-21546-cov-20.851333_pt1 | contig 21546 bp, 19 predicted proteins | sample MGYA00512133_ERZ772865 | MGnify/ENA primary metagenome ERZ772865 (study PRJEB29015, sample SAMEA2737722) | human gut metagenome | biome: human gut; feature: human-associated habitat; material: faeces | place: China | collected 2012 ...
CGAGTACCTGGCCTTCCAGGAGGAGATCATCGTCCGCCGCACCAGATACGACCTGAAGAAGGCCCAGGAGCGGGCCCATCTTCTGGAGGGTCTGCTGATTGCCCAGGACAACATTGACGAGGTCATCCATATCATCCGCACCAGCTATGACAATGCCAAGGAAAACCTGATGCAGCGCTTTGGTCTGGACGACGTCCAGGCCCAGGCCATTCTGGATATGCGCCTGAAGGCCCTGCAGGGGCTGGACCGGGAAAAGCTCCAGAATGAGTATCAGGAGCTGGAGGAGAAGATCGCCTATTATCTGCGGGTGCTGGGGGATGAGAATCTGGTAAAGTCCATCCTCAAGGAGGAGCTGCAGGCCATCTCCGACAAGTACGGCGACGACCGCAAGACGGAGATTCAGGAAGTGGAGGACGAGATCGACATCGAGGACCTGATCGAGGAGGAGGAGTGCGTCTTCACCCTCACCGCCAACGGGTACATCAAGCGCACCCCCGTCAGCGAGTATGCGGCCCAGAGTAAGGGCGGCATGGGCAAGAAGGGCATCACCACCCGGGAGGAGGATACCGTGGTGGATGTGTTCACCGCCTCCACCCATGACTATATTCTGTTCTTTACCGACACCGGCAAGGTGTATAAGAAGAAGGGCTATCTGATTCCCGAAAGCGGTAAGGCCGCCAAGGGCACCAACATCGTGAATATTTTGCAGGTGGAGACCGGCGAGCGGGTCCAGGCCATGCTGCACTTCCGGGAGACCGGCGACGACCAGTTGTATTTGTTCATGACCACCCGCAACGGTACCGTGAAACGCCTGGAGGTATCGGCCCTGAAGAACCTCCGCAACAACGGCATCCGGGCCCTGACCCTGGACGAGGGCGACCGGCTCATCGACGTGCTGGAGACCCACGGCAGCGACCGGATCCTCATCGCCACCCACGACGGCCAGGCCGTCTGCTTCGACGAGACCGACGTCCGGGCCATGGGCCGCACGGCCGTGGGCGTCCGGGGCATCCGCCTGCGGGAGGGCGACTATGTGGTGGGTGCCGCCAAGGCGGTGCCCGGCAAGACGGTGCTGTCCATTACAGAGCGTGGCTTCGGCAAGCGCACCCCGGTGGAGGAATACCGCATCACCGCCCGGGGCGGCCTGGGCATCCGCAACTATATGGTCACGGAGAAAACCGGCCCCATCGTGGGCATCAAGGTGGTGGACGGTGCCGAGGACCTGCTGCTGGTGACGGAGGCAGGCATTCTTATCCGCACGGCGGTGGAGAACATCCGGGTGGCCGGACGGGCCACCCAGGGCGTTATCGTCATGCGCTTTAAGGAGGAGGGCGACCGCGTCATCTCCATGGCCCTGACGGACCGGGAGCAGGACGCCGAAAAGGAGCCGAGCCATGAGTAAGAAAAAGGAGATGTACGCCCCCCTGACCCGGTGGCAGTATTTCACCAAGACGCTGTATCATGACCCCAGCAAGACCCAGGAATTTGAATATGACGGCGTGATCTATCTGAAAAGCCAGGAGCTGCAGGACATCGAGGAGCGCAACGCCCGGGTCAACTGGGTGCTGCTGCTGGTGCTGTGCGCCATGTTCCTGACGGCCATCAAGTGGCAGAACATCGTGGTCATCGCCGTGGGCATGGTGGTGATCGTGGCAGGGGAGCTGTTTCGCATGAGCCGCCTGCCCAAGGATATCAAGGCCCATCTGACGGATTCCGGACGGAGGAAGCTGTGACGGAGATGAAGATCATCGCCCGGATCCGGACGGAGCTGCCGGAGAAGTTCGGCGTGCCCCGGCAGAGCGGCCTGGTGCCCCAGCTGCGGGGCCGGGTGATCTTTGAGCCGGAGTACCGGAACCCGGACGCCGTTCGGGGCCTGGAGGACTTCTCCCATATCTGGCTGATCTGGCAGTTTTCCCGAGCGGTACGGGAGGGCTGGTCCCCAACGGTGCGGCCCCCCAGGCTGGGGGGCAACCGCCGCATGGGGGTGTTCGCCACCCGCTCCCCCTTCCGGCCCAACGCCCTGGGGCTATCCTCCGTGCGGCTGGACCGGGTGGAGCTGGACCCGGCCCTGGGGCCGGTGCTCCATGTGTCCGGGGCGGACCTGATGGACGGGACGCCGATTTTCGACATCAAGCCCTATCTGGCCTATACCGACAGCCATCCCCAGGCCACCGGCGGCTTCACCGACGGTCTGGCCCATGCGCCGCTGACGGTAGAGTGCTCCCCTGCCCTGCTGGAGCATATCCCGGCGGACAGCCGGGAGGGACTTCTGGGCGTGCTGGCCGGAGATCCCAGGCCCCGCTATCAGGAGGACCCCCGGCGGGTGTACGGCCTGGCCTTTGCCGGGTACAACATCCGGTTCACCGTGGACGGGGACCGGCTGACGGTGGTGGACGTGGAGGAAGCATGAGAAGCAGGAAAAAGAAATGAAAACTGTAACCATATATACCGACGGCGCCTGCTCCGGCAACCCCGGACCCGGGGGGTGGGGGGCGATTCTGGAGTGGAACGGCGTGGAAAAGGAGTTGTCCGGCGGCGCGGCGGATACCACCAACAACCGCATGGAGCTTACCGGTGTCATCCGGGCCCTGTCGTGCCTGAAGGAGCCCTGCGTGGTGGAGCTGTACTCCGACTCCAAATACGTCATCGATGCCCTGTCCAAGGGATGGGTATACGGCTGGCAGAAGCGGGGCTGGGTGAAAAGTGATAAAAAGCCCGCCCTGAACGCGGACCTGTGGCAGGAGCTGCTGCCCCTGATCGCCCGGCACGATGTGCGCTACCACTGGGTCAAGGGCCACGCCGCCAACGAGAAAAACAACCGCTGCGACCAGTTGGCGGTGGCGGAGAGTAAAAAGTTCTGAAAATCTGCGATGTTCACAAAAAGTTCACGCGGATTTCATGATTTCGCCATGTTTACAAGGTATTCTTTTACCTGTACAAAGGAACCATTCCTTATGTGATTTTCTCTCTCTCCTAACAAACACACAGAGAGCTCCCTCTGCCGCTGGCGGAGGGAGTTTTCTGTAGGAAAAAAAATTCCGGTGCCGAAGCACCGGAATTTTTTTTCGGTCAGATTTACCGGGTCAGGAAGAACATCAGGGCGAACAGGATGCTGATGATCCAGGTGCCCACGTTGATATCCTTGATCTTGCCGGTGAAGATCTTCACGAAAACGTAGGAGATCAGGCCGAAGGCAATACCGTAGGAAATGTTGTAGGTCAGGGGCATGAAGGCCACGGTGACAAAGCCGGTGACGGCGGCGGCGGGATCGTCCCAGTTGATGTTGCGGACGTTGGACATCATCAGAACGCCCACATAGATCAGGGCCGCGGCACAGGCATAGGTGGGGATCAGCTGAGCCACCGGGGACAGGAACATGGCGATGAAGAACATCACCGCGGTAGCCATAGAGGCAAGACCGGTGCGGCCGCCCTCGGCCACGCCGGCAGAGGACTCCACGAAGGTGGTGACGGTGGAGGTGCCGCAGACAGCGCCGGCGCAGGTAGCGCAGGCATCAGCCAGCATGGCCCGGTCCATATTGGGAACGTTGCCGTCCTTATCCAGCATGTTGCCGGCAGAGCAGGCGCCGTACAGAGTGCCCAGGGTGTCGAACATATCCACCATGCAGAAGGCCAGCATGGTGGTCAGCAGCATCACCACGAAAGCACCGGTGCCGTTGGCGGCAATGAAGGCGGAGAAGTCAAAGCCGGACTTGAACACCGCGCCGAAGGCCTGGGTGCCGAAATCGCGGAAGGCGCCGAAGAAGTCGGAGGTCAGGTTGGGGGCGATGGCAGAGGCATAGAAGCCGGGAACGGTGATCAGACCCACCACATAATACACCACGGCAGCGCCCAGGATGCCCCACAGCACCGCACCGCGGACCTTCTTCTTGCTCATGGCGCCGATGGCGAACACCGCCAGCAGAGTGACCAGCATGGGGAAGATGGTGGCCCAGGTCTGTTCGCCGGTGAACACGTTGAAGGAGTGCAGGTTCACGCAGGTGGAGGAATCGTTGACCACGATGCCGGCGTTCTGCAGGCCGATGAAGGCGATGAACAGGCCGATACCGGCGGAGATGGCCGCCTTGACCTCGTGGGGGATGGAGTCGAAGATGATCTTGCGCAGACCGGTAACGGTCAGCAGCACGAAGATGATGCCGTCAAACAGCACCAGCACCAGGGCGTTGGCATAGCTCAGGCCCAGGCCCACACACACGGTGTAGACAAAATAGGCGTTCAGGCCCATGCCGGAGGCCTGCGCCAGCGGCAGATTGGACAGCAGGCCGATGAGCAGGGTGCCCACCACGGCGGAAATAGCGGTGGCCACATAAATGGCCCCGTAGCTGACGCCCAGCACATCAGTGCCGTCGCCAAAGGGGTTCGAGAACATACCGGCGTTGACCATCAGAATGTAAGCCATAGCCATGAAGGTGGTGATACCGGCCATGATCTCCGTCCGGACGGTGGAGCCCTTTTCGGTTACATGGAAGAAACGATCCATAAACTCTCTCCTTTTCTGAATTGTTTTCCTCTGCGCCTTCTGGGCGCAGCAACTCAATTCTACCATTATGTACCTTTTCCCGCAACCCTTGTTTCGACAAAAGCTCCCCGCTTCTGCAAAATTTGTGACAGTTGCCGGGAAATGAGCCGGTTTTTTTGTGGAAACAGCGAGATAAAGCATCGCCTTGAACGCACCGCAAAATTCTGCTGTTCGATGAATCGAATTTTCTTGCTTTTTGGGGAATTTCTGTTATACTGAGCTTGTAACGAGTGTATATTGTTACAGAGAGAATAAGAGAAAAAGGAGAACAAATTATGCTTTTGGAAATTATCGGAGCGATTTTGTCCATGGTGGGTTCCTGGATGATCTTCAAGAAGATGGGCCGCCAGGGCTGGGAGGGCATCGTCCCCATCTACAGCACCTATGTTCTGTGCAAGGTGCTGTACGGCAACGGCTGGAAGTTCCTGCTGCTGCTGATCCCCTTCTACAACATCTATTTCGCCATCAAGATGATGGTGGACCTGGCCAAGGCCTTCAACCAGGGCGTGGGCTTTGCCATCGGTCTGCTGCTGCTGCCCTTCGTGTTCAACCTGATCCTGGCCTTTGGCGGGGCTCAGTATATGGACGGCAGCTTTGCCAATACCCAGCCCGACATGGTGGAGGACGTGGTCAACAAGGCCAGGGATGCCGTGTCCGGCGACCAGAACGACCGGTAAATATCAAAAAGCTCCGGCCCGGCCGGAGCTTTTTGACGCTTGATCGCATAAAAAGGGGAGAGGCTTGCAGCCTCTCCCCTTTTTATGCGATTCCTTATTTCCCGAAGTACCGGTTCAGCAGGCCCTCGAAGGCCTTGCCGTGTCTCGCCTCGTCCCGGGCCATCTCATGGACGGTGTCGTGGATGGCGTCCAGGTTGTACTTCTTGGCCAGCTTGGCCAGCTCGAACTTACCGGCGGTGGCGCCGTTCTCGGCGTCCACGCGCATCTGCAGGTTCTTCTTGGTGGAATCGGTGACCACCTCGCCCAGCAGCTCGGCGAACTTGGCAGCGTGCTCGGCCTCCTCCAGGCCGGCCTTCTCCCAGTACATGCCGATCTCGGGATAGCCCTCGCGATGGGCCACACGGGCCATGGCCAGGTACATACCCACCTCGCTGCACTCGCCCTCGAAGTTGGCGCGCAGACCGGCGATGATTTCCTCGCGGACCTCAGCGGGAACATCCTCGCCAAAGACCTTACCCACGCCTACCACGTGCTCGGCAGCCCAGGTCTTCTCCTCGGCCTGCAGGGTGAACTTATCGCCGCTGACATGGCACACCGGGCACTCTGCCGGGGGATTCTCGCCTTCATGAACGTAACCGCAAACAGGACAGACCCACTTTTTCATAGTAAATTTCCTCCGTTTTATTCAGCATTTATTGGTTTTGGGAACCGCTGGCTCCCTCATTGACTGAATGCAGTATAACACGGATGGAGCCGTTCTATAAGTTGCAATTGCAACAAACGGTAAAATTTTCCCGAAAGATTTTTACTCCTGGGGAGGATCGCTCTCCAGCAGCGTCTTGGCGCTGGCCGCCAGGCCCGCCAGACCCTGGATCTCGCTGGGGATGATGATCTTGGTGGCCTTGCCGTCGGCCATCTTCTGCAGGGCCTCCAGGCTCTTGAGCTTGATGACCTGGTCGTTGGGGGCGTTTTCGTTGAGCATCCGCATGGCGTCGGCCAGGGCCTGCTGCACCTTCATGATGGAGGTGGCCTCGGCCTCGGCGGCCATGATCCGGGCCTGCTTGGCGGCGTCGGCCTTCAGAATGGCGGACTGCTTCTCGCCCTCGGCCACCAGGATCTTGCTGGCCTTTTCGCCCTCGGCCTGCAGGATGGACTCCCGGCGTTCCCGCTCGGCCTTCATCTGCTTCTCCATGGCGTTCTGGATCTCCCGGGGCGGCAGGATGTTCTTCAGCTCCACCCGGTTGACCTTGATGCCCCAGGGGTCCGTGGCCTCGTCCAGGATGGCCCGCATCTTGGCGTTGATGGTGTCGCGGGAGGTCAGGCTCTGGTCCAGCTCCAGCTCGCCGATGATGTTGCGCAGGGTGGTGGCAGTGAGGTTCTCAATGGCGTTCATGGGATACTCCACGCCGTAGGTATACAGCTTGGGGTCGGTGATCTGGAAATAGATCACGGTGTCGATCTGCATGGTGACGTTGTCCTTGGTGATCACCGGCTGGGGGTCGAAGTCCGCCACCTGCTCCTTCAGGCTGACCTTCTTCACCACCCGCTCGATGAACGGGACCTTCAGATGCAGGCCCACGCCCCACACGGAGTGGAAAGCGCCCAGCCGCTCCACCACATAGGCCTTGGACTGCTGCACCACATAGATGTTCCGGACGATAACGATCAGCACCAGCACCACCAGAATGGCGATGGCCACTGCGCCGGGGATAGAGATGTTGCTTGGCATGTGATTTTCCTCCTGTTTTTAATATAAGTAGTGTTTACGGACTTACACGGGCTCCACGAACAGGCGCACGCCCTCCATACGGACGATCTTCACCTGTGCGTTGCGGGGAATGGGCTGGCCGCTTTCGCTGCGGGCCGTCCAGGTCATGCCGCCCACATACACCGCCCCGGTGGGCACGGCGTTGTCGATGGACTCGGTGACCCGGGCTGTCTGGCCCAGGACGCGGTCGGCGTTGGTGGCGGTAACGTCCTTGTGCAGCAGCTTCTTCACCAGGGGGCGGGTGGCCGCCAGGCACACGATGGACACCACAAAGAACAGGGCAATTTGCAGCCACACAGGGCCGCCGCAGATGGCGGCGATGAGTCCCGCCACAGAGCCCACCACGAACCAGATGGACGCCAGCCCCACGGTGACGGCCTCCACCACGCCGAAAATCACCATGGCGGCGATCCAGATAATGGTCATCATATCGGTGGTTCCTCCTTTCAGACAAAGCCCCAGCGCCAGGGCCAGGGCCAGCGTCCCGGCCACTGCACCAAGACCCAGCCACTTTTCCCGGGGGGACAGATTGGCGAAAAACGCGGACAGCGCCGTTTTCAGGGTTTTCTCCGGCAGCGGCGGCGTATCCGGCGCGGGCTGCGCCGGGGCCTGCCGGGGCACCTCCTGGGAAAACAGCTCATCCAGGGACACCTGATACCGGTTGCAGATATAGAGGATCTTCTCGATCTCCGGATATCCCCGGCAGGATTCCCATTTGCTCACCGCCTGCCGGGATACCTTCAGCTCCGCTGCGAACTGCTCCTGGGTCAGTCCCGCCCGGCGGCGTACCTCCTGTAACCGTTCTCCAAAGGCCATGGCCCCGTCCCTCCGTTTCTCACTGGCCCCATCCTACCGGAAACGGGCCGCAATGTCTACCAACCTCCGTTTGCACCCGGGAAAAAACTGGAATTTTCTGCGCAACCTCAGGTTGTCATGGTTTTAGTATACTATATTTTCGCCTCCCGCGCCACAACATTTTGAAAAATCTTCCGGGTTTTTACCCGGCGGACAAATCGGCTTGACAAATGTTTCCTGCCCGTGTATACTGAACCCATCTGATAAGAAAGGTGGTGCCCGATATGCTGTTTTATAACGTTTTGTCGTGTCGGGGACCCTTGTGCGCCTGTAACGCGCCTGCCGGAAGATAGGGCGGGCCTCTTGCGGCTGTGTCGGCGTCCTCGGAAGGAGGGCGCTTTTTTCGTGCCCGGAATTTGGAAAAGAGAGAAGAATGAGAGAGGAAGTGTTTTTGCCTTCATGGAAACCACCCGAAAATTATCCCGGCGGGAGAAGCTGTCTCTCATCGGGAAATATCTGCGCCCCTGCTGGGGGCACTTTGCGGCGGCGCTGCTGTGCGCGTGCCTGGCTATGGTGTTCAACGCCCTGACGCCCCAGATCATCCGCATCACCGTGGACTCCATCCTGGGGCCCGAAACGCCCCAGCTGCCCAGATTCCTGATATCCTGGCTGAACTGGGCGGCCCTGGAGGCCCGGCCCCTGACGGCCCTATGGTGGGCGGCAGGCGGCGTACTGCTGACGGCCCTGCTGCGGGGCGTTTGCAGCTACGGCCAGCGGCTCCAGCTGGCCCGGGGCTCCGAAAGCTATGTCAAGGGCATCCGGGACGATCTGTACCGCCACATTCAGTATCTGCCCTTTGCCTGGCACAAGAATAACCCCACCGGCGATATCATCCAGCGCTGCACCTCCGATGTGGACGTGATCCGCCAGTTCGTATGCAACCAGCTGGTGGAGGTGGTGCGCACGGTGTTCCTGATCGTGCTGTACCTGTGCATCATGTTCACCATGAACCTGCGCCTGTCCCTGATCTCGGCGCTGTTTATCCCCATTGTGGGCCTGTCCTCCGGTGTGTTCTACAAGAAGATCTCCGGCCGGTTCCAGGCCGCCGACGAGGCGGAGGGCGACCTGACCACCTGCGCCCAGGAGAACCTCACCGCTGTCCGGGTGGTCCGGGCCTTCGGCCGGGAGCGGTATGAGGAGGAGAAGTTCAACGGGAAAAACCAGCGCTTCTCCCAGCTGTGGATCCGGCTGGGAAAGCTCCTGTCCGTATACTGGGCCTCCGGCACCCTGCTGACCTGCCTGCAGGTGATGGTCATCGTGGTGGCCGGCGCCTGCGAATGCGTGGCCGGGCGGATGACCCTTGGCTCCTTTGTGGCCTTCGTCACCTATAACGAGGCCCTGGCCTGGCCCGTCCGTTCCCTGGGCCGGGTGCTGTCCGATATGAGCAAGGCCGGGGTGTCCATGGACCGCGTGGGCTATATCCTCAACGCCAGGGAGGAGCGGGACCTGCCCGACGCCGTGGACGCCGTAAACGGCGACATCGTCTTTGACCACGTCAGCTTTGCCTACGACGGCCAGCCGGTACTGGAGGACGTGTCCTTTACCATTCACCAAGGGGAGACCTTCGCCATCCTGGGGGGCACCGGCTCCGGCAAGAGCACCCTGGTGCACCTGCTGGACCGGCTGTATGACCTGCCGGAGGGCGGCGGCTCCATCACCATCGGCGGGGTGGACATCCGCCGCATGAAGCGGGAGTCCCTGCGCCGCCAGATCGGCCTGGTGCTCCAGGAGCCCTTCCTGTTCTCCCAGACCGTGGGGGAAAACATCTGCGCCGTGCGGCCGGACGCCGGGGACGAGGCCATGCGCCGGGCCGCCGCCGTGGCCTGCGTGGACGAGGCCATCTCCGCCTTCCCCCAGGGGTACGACACCGTGGTGGGCGAGCGGGGCGTCACCCTGTCCGGCGGCCAGAAGCAGCGGGTGGCCATCGCCCGGATGCTGATGCAGCAGGCCCCCATTATGGTGTTTGACGACTCCCTGTCCGCCGTGGACGCCGAAACCGACGCCAAGATCCGCGCCGCCCTGCGGGACACCCTGCACAGCGCCACGGTGCTGCTGATCTCCCACCGGGTCACCACCCTGATGCAGGCCGACCGCATTCTGGTGCTGGACGGCGGCCGGGTGTCCGCCCTGGGCACCCATCGGGAGCTGATTGACCGCCCCGGCATTTACCGGGATATTTACGACATCCAGATGCGCAGCGATGACCGCGCCCTGGTGGAGGAAGGAGGCCAGGACTGATGGCCGCTTTTGACGAAAAAGACTATACCAGATCCTTCGACTGGAGCATCTGGAAAAGGCTGACCCCCTTTGTGCGGCCCTTCCGCCGGGACTTTGTGGGGATGCTGGTGTTCAACGGCCTGTGCGCCCTGGTGGACGTGGCCATTCCCCTGTTCCAGCGCTACGCCATCCGCAACTTCATCCAGGCGGATTCCCTCCGGGGCATCGTACCCTTCTCCCTGGTGTATCTGATGGTGATCGTCCTGCAGGCCCTGTCCGTGGTGGCCTTCGCCCGGAACTCCATGACCATCGAGATGAACATGGGCCGGGATATGCGCCGCTCCCTGTTCCACCATCTCCAGACCCTGTCCTTCTCCTTCTATAACGTGACCCCCGTGGGCTATCTGCTGACCCGGGTCATGAGCGATACAAACCGCATTGCCGGCATGGTGGCCTGGAATCTGACGGATATCCTGTGGGCGCTGTTCTATGTGCTGGGGACCTTTGCCGCCATGCTGATCCTGAATTGGCGGCTGGCGCTGGTGGTCATCGTCATCGTGCCTGTCATGGCAGTGCTCACCGGATATTTCCAGAACCGCATCCTCCGCTGGAACCGGAAGGTCCGGAAGCTGAACTCCCGCATTACCGGCTCCTTCAACGAGGGCATCACCGGCGCCAAAACCACCAAGACCCTGGGCACCGAGGAGCAGACCGTGGCCGCCTTCCGGGACCTGACCCGCCAGATGCACGACGCCGGCATCGGCGCGGCCCGGCTCAATGCCATCTATATCCCGCTGGTGCTGTTTGCCAGCACCATGGCCGTGGCCATCGTGCTGCTGCGGGGCGGCTATATGGTCTCCGACCACCTGCTGGAGCTGGCCACCCTCTCCACCTTCACCACCTATGCCGTGGGCATTTTCGAGCCCATCCAGATGACCGCCGCCAACATCGCCGAGTTCATCTCCCTGCAGGCCTCCATCGAGCGGGTCATGGACCTGATGGACAAGACCCCCCAGATTCAGGACGCCCCGGAGGTCATCGAAAAGTACGGCGACGCCTTCCGCCCCAAGCGGGAGAACTGGGAGCCCATCCGGGGCGAGATCGAGTTCCGGGACGTGACCTTCCGCTATCCCGACGGCGGCGGCAACGTGCTGGAGCACTTCTCCCTGCACATTCCCCAGGGGTCCACTGTGGCCATCGTGGGCGAAACCGGCGCGGGTAAGAGCACCCTGGTGAACCTGGCCTGCCGCTTCTTCGAGCCCACGGAGGGCCAGATCCTCATCGACGGCGTGGACTATCGCCAGCGCAGCCAGCTGTGGCTCCACAGCAGCATCGGCTATGTGCTCCAGGACCCCCACCTGTTCTCCGGCACCGTCCGGGAGAACATCCGCTACGGGAAGCTGGACGCCACCGATGCGCAGGTGGAGGCCGCCGCCCGGGCCGTGTCCGCCGACACGGTGGTGGGCAAGCTGGAAAAGGGCTGGGACAGCGACGTGGGCGAGGGCGGCGGACGGCTCTCCACCGGCGAAAAGCAGCTGATCTCCTTTGCCCGGGCCGTGCTGGCGGACCCCCGCATCTTCGTCCTGGACGAGGCCACCTCCTCCATCGACACCCAGACCGAGCAGCTGATCCAGCAGGCCATCGACCACCTGCTCCAGGACCGCACCTCCTTCCTGATCGCCCACCGGCTCTCCACCATCCGCAAGGCGGACATGATCCTGGTGGTCCGGGACGGCCGCATCGTGGAGCAGGGCACCCACCAGGAGCTGCTGCGCCGCCATGGCTATTACCACGATCTTTACAGCAAGCAGTTCGCCGAGGAATCCGCGGCCCGCATCCTGCAATAATTACCAGAATATGGAAGCCCTGGCAGCGCCGCTGCCGGGGCTTTTTCACCCCGTTTTCCGGGAAAGCGCTTCCCATCTGTCCCCCTGTGACGGACAGACTTTCCTTGGCTCCTATCGACCGCTTCCCGCCTGACAGGCGGATACTCCGTGAAATTTCTGACAAGCGGATTCACCCGTTTGCCAGGATTTTCACATATTTGTCCGCCTATAAAATACAGCCGTTTCCTATACCTGACATTGTTAAAACCTTGACCGCTATTTTTTCATTTTGCTTCCAGTTATTTCCAAAAAAGGTTGCCAAGCCGCCGTCTTTTCGATACAATATCCTGCGAGACAGAGAAGAAGGAACCTGCAGCATGTAATGTGGGACCAAAAATCAAGGAGGTCTTTCATGAAAGTATTAGTCATCAATGCCGGCAGCTCATCCCTGAAGTATCAGCTGCTGGACCCGGAAACCGGCCATCTGCTGGCCAAAGGCCTGTGCGAGCGCATCGGCATTGACGGAAAATTCACCTATAAGCCCCAGGTGGAGGGCAAGGCCGCCGTATCGGCGGCGGACGTACCCATGCCCACCCATTCCGAGGCCATCCAGGCGGTGCTGTCCGCCCTGGTGGACCCGGACAACGGCGTCATCTCCTCCATGAAGGAGATCGACGCGGTGGGTCACCGGGTGGTCCACGGCGGCGAGAGCTTCGCCAGCTCCGTCCTCATCACCGACCAGGTGATGCAGGCGGTGGAGGACTGCACCCCCCTGGCGCCTCTGCATAATCCGGCCAACATCATCGGCATCGAGGCCTGCCGGGCCGTCCTGGGCCACGATGTGCCCCAGGTGGCGGTGTTCGACACCGCCTTCCACCAGACCATGCCCGAGCATGCGTATCTGTACTCCATCCCCTATGAGTATTACGAGAAGGACAAGATCCGCCGCTACGGCTTCCACGGCACCTCCCACCGCTATGTGTCCCTGCGGGCGGCGGAGCTTCTGGGCAAGGATCCGGCGGAGCTGAAGGTGGTGTCCTGCCACCTGGGCAACGGCTCCTCCCTGGCGGCAGTCAAGGGCGGCCGCTGCGTGGACACCTCCATGGGCCTGACGCCGCTGGCGGGCCTGCCTATGGGCACCCGGGCCGGTGACATGGACGTGGGCGTGGTGGAGTTCATTGCCAACAAGTACGACATGACCATCTCCGAGGCCGTGAACCTGCTGAATAAGAAGTCCGGTATGCTGGGCCTGTCCGGCGTGTCCTCCGACTTCCGGGATCTGGAGCAGGCGGCGGAGAAGGACCATCACCGGGCCACCGTGGCGCTGGAGATCTTCGAGTACCGGGTCCGCAAGATGATCGCCGAGTACGCCGCCGCCATGGGCGGCGTGGACGTGGTGGTGTTTACCGCCGGCGTAGGCGAGAACTCCGCCGAGACCCGTGCCCACATCCTCCAGGGTCTGGAGTTCATGGGCATCACCTGCGACCCGGAGAAGAACCGTTGCCGGGGCAAGGAGCAGATCATCTCCCGGGACGGCGCCCCCGTTACCGTCATGGTGGTCCCCACCAACGAGGAGCTGATGATCGCCCAGGACACCATGGAGCTGGTCCTGGATCAGGAGTAAGCCCTATTTATTGACCATTTCGCAAAAAAACCGGGACGCCGCAGCGTCCCGTTTTTTTAACTTGTCAACAAGTCCAGCCCTGCGCAGCGGGCCGCAGAAGTCTTTACCAGCTCTGGGCCGACAGGATGACCTTCTTATAGCTGCGGCGGAAATAGACGATCTCGGCGGCGCCGGTGATGGTCCAGGAGAAGATATACAGCAGATACAGGGAGGTGATGGTGCCCAGCCAGGCGAACACGGTGTATACCCAGATGACCCGGAACACGCAGGAGCCCAGAATGACGATCACCGTGGGGCCCACGCTTTTGCCGATGCCCCGGGAGGCGGCGATGCTGGCGTCCATCAGCGGGGACACCACATAGGAAAAGCTCATGATCCGCAGCCGCTGCATGCCCGCGTCGATGACCGCCGTCTCGTTGGCAAACAGGCCCAGGAAGCTCCGGCCGAAAAACAGCAGCAGCAGACCGCACACGGCCCCCACCCCGGCAGCGTAGCACATGCTCACCAGGTAGCTTTTGACGATGCGCTCGGTTTTGCCGGCGCCCCAGTTCCGGCTGACGAAGCTGGCGCAGCCGGTATAGAAGGCCGCCATCATGTTAAAGAGCAGGGTGTCGGCGTTGGCGGCGGCGGAGCTGCCGGACACCGTCACGGCGTCGAAGGAGTTCAGGCCCACCTGGACAAACAGGTTGGCCACGGCGAAAATGGCGTTCTGAAGCCCCGCGGGGATGCCGATGGCCAGGACCCGCCGGGCCTCCTGGGGATGGACCCGGAGGCGGCGCAGCTCCAGGCGGCAGGCGTCCTTCCGCCGCAGCAGATGCAGCACGATCAGCAGGGCCGACAGGCACTGGGCGATGACGCTGGCGATGGCCACGCCTTCGGCGGCCATGTGGCAGCGGATCACAAAGAACAGGTTCAGAACCACGTTCAGCACACCGGCAACAGACAGATACAGCAGAGGCCGCCGGGTGTCGCCCACAGCGCTCATGATGCCGTTGCCGCAGTTGTACACGGCCATGGCCGGCATGCTCAGGGCGTATATCTTCAGATACAGCACGGCCCCATCCATCAGCTCGTCCTTGGTGTGCAGCAGGGTCAGCATGGGCCTGGCCAGCAGAACGCAGATCAGGCACAGCACCACGCCGATGGCGGCGCACAGCACAAAGGACGTGTGAACGGTTTTTTCCACCCGCTGCTTATCCCCCATGCCCAGGCCCCGGGCCACCGCCACGTTGACGCCGCTGCCCATGCCGATCAGCAGTCCCGTGAACAGCGACACCAGCAGCGTGGTGGAGCCCACGGCTCCCAGCGCCCGGTAGTCCGCGAACTTGCCGGCAATGGCCACGTCGCTGAGGTTGAACAGCACCTCCAGCACCTGGGTCAGCATCAGGGGCAGGCTGAACAGCAGCATATTTTTCCACAGGGAGCCTTCCGTCATGTTGACGGACAGGGCGCTCTTTTTTTGCGTCGCTTCCATGAAACACACCTCTTATCCAAAATATACTGGCACGCAATTGCACAGTATAACACCACAATTTGCACAAAACAACCCCATCAGACGCCATATTTTCCCCAGAGGAAATGGCACGTCATTGTGCACAATGTTGTGTTCCGGAGGCAGACCCCTCCACCGGCGGAAAAAACCGGGAAAACGGCGGCAGATGGATAAAATTTTCACATTCCGGGAGAAAAGTTGCGAAAAGCCCTTGCAATCCACGGGGAAATGTGGTACAGTCCACTTCGACAATTGAATAGGGGCGGCGGGGCCTGTCCGCACTGCCGCCTGACACCATTATTTCTGGCTTGCCGCCAAGGTCGCGGCAAGGAAAAAGGAGAAAGCTATGAAGAAGAAACTATTGGCTCTTTTCCTGGCGCTGGTAATGGTCGGCGCCGTACTCCCGGGATGCGGAGACGGCAGCAAGGACCCCGGCGGACAAGGAAATAACGGCAAAACGGGCGAACCGGTCAAGGGTGGCGAGATCACCGTTGGCATCGCCCAGGACCTGGACGACAGTCTTGACCCCCACCAGACGGTGGCCGCAGGAACCAGAGAGGTCTTGTTCAACATCTTCGAGGGATTGGTGAAGCCCAATTCCGACGGCGAAATGATCCCCGCTGTGGCGGAGAAATACACGCTGTCCGAGGATGGAACCACCTATACCTTCACGCTTCGTGAGGGAGTGAAGTTCCACAACGGCCAGACAGTGACCGCAGAGGATGTTGTATATTCCATCAATCGCTGCGCCGCTGTGCCGGAGGGTCAGGAGAAGCCTCTGGTAGCGGCGTTTTCTGCTGTCAAGAGTGTCGAGGCCCTGGACGAAAAGACCGTTGCCGTTACCATCGCACAGCGGGACCTGGAGTTCATCAGCTATATGACGGCCGCCATCATCCCCGCGGACTATGAAAATCAGGACACGGCTCCGGTGGGCACCGGCCCCTTCAGGTTCGTGTCCCGGACCCCCCAGCAGGACTTCGTCATGGAGCGGTTCGAGGATTACTGGGGCGCCCCGGCGTGGCTGGACAAGGTCACCTATAAAATCTGCGAAAATGCCGACGCCCTGGTGATGAACCTGAACGGCGGGTCCATCGACCTGTGCGCCCACCTGACCTCCGCCCAGGCCTCCCAGCTGAACCAGAACTTCCAGGTGCTGGAGGGCACCATGAACCTGGTGCAGGCCATCTATCTGAACAACCAGGCCAAGCCCTTTGACAATCAGCTGGTGCGCCAGGCCCTGTGCTATGCCATCGACCGGCAGGGCATCATGGACATGGTGGCCGACGGCCACGGCACCGCCGTGGGCAGCAGCATCTATCCCGCGTTTACCAAGTATTTCCTGCCGGAGCTGGTGGATAAGTATCCCCACGACATGGCAAAGGCCAAGGAGCTGCTGGCCCAGGCCGGGTATCCCGACGGCTTCGACATGACCATCTCCGTCCCCAACAACTATCAGCCCCATATGGACACCGCCGAGGTGGTGGCCGAGCAGCTGCGGGAGGCGGGGATCAACGTGACCATCCAGCCTGTGGAATGGAGCACCTGGCTGGACACCATCTATAACGGCCGCCAGTTCCAGGCCACGGTGGTGGGCGTGGACGCCGCCAATATGACCGCCCGGGCCATGCTGGAGCGTTTTACCTCCGACTACGGCAAGAACTTCATCAACTATAATAACCCCGCCTATGACGCCCTGTTCCAGCAGGCTATCAACGCCCAGGACGAGGCCACTCAGACGGACCTGTACAAGCAGATGGAGACCATGCTGGCGGACACCGCCGCCAACGTGTATATCCAGGACCTGTGCGACCTGGTGGCCATGCGGCAGGATCTGGGGGGACTGAAGTTCTATCCCATCTATGTGCTGGACCTGTCCACGGTCTATCTGACCCAGCGGTAACGTTATACTGAATTGAAAGGGGCGATGACCATGAAATACGCGGCCAAGAAAATCGGACTGATGCTGCTGACCATGGTCATCGTCTCTTTTCTGGCGTTTCTGGCGTTCCAGGTGATCCCCGGGGACCCGGCGGTGAAGCTGCTGGGTACCGAGGCCACCCCGGAGCGCATTGCCGCCCTGCGGGCGGAAATGGGACTGGACCGGCCGTTTTTTGAGCGGTATGTCCAGTGGGTGCTGGGGGCCCTGAAGGGGGACTTCGGCACGTCCTACAGCTATAAAATGCCGGTGTCGTCCATGCTGGCGGGGAAGCTGCCGGTGACGGGGCTTCTGACGGGGATGTCCTTTGTGCTGATCCTGGCCTTTTCCATCCCCCTGGGCATTTTCACCGCCCGCCACGCCGGAGGGCGGCTGGACCGGGCCATGACCGCCGTGAACCAGGCGCTCATGGCCATCCCGGCCTTTGTAACGGGCATCCTGCTGACCTATGTGTTTGGTCTGGTGCTGCGGTGGTTCGTGCCGGGAAACTACGTTTCTCCCGGCGACAACTTCGGCGGCAGCCTGTGGTATTTTCTGTTCCCGGCCGTGTCCATCGCCCTGCCCAGGGTGGCTATGACGGTGAAGATGCTGCGCTCGTCCATTCTGTCGGAGCTGCAGAAGGACTATGTCCGCACCTCCCACAGCCGGGGCAACAGCGACCGTTCCACCCTGTACCGCCATGTGCTGCGCAATGCCATGGGGCCGGTGGTGTCATTTCTGGCCATGACCGTGGCGGATATTGTGGCCGGCTCCGTGGTCATCGAGCAGGTGTTCTCCCTGCCGGGGCTGGGCCGGATGCTGCTGACCTCCATCGCCAACCGGGACTATCCCGTGGTGCAGGCGGTGGTGGTGATCGTGGCCTTCTGGGTGGTGCTGGTGAATCTGCTGGCGGACCTGATCAACCAGCGGCTGGACCCCCGGCTGCGGCTGACGTGAGAAATCGGGAAAAGAAAGGTGGGAGCGGGCCTTGCTGCTGAACGAAAAAAAGAATCACTATCTGCGGACGGGGCTGATCCTCACCGGATTGATGACGGCTCTGGCCCTGGTGGGCTGCGTGTGGACCCCCTATTCCCCCACGGCCATGTCCGGCAGCGAGAAATTCCTGGCCCCGTGCCTGCGGCACCTGTTCGGCACGGACAACTTCGGCCGGGACATTTTCAGCCGGGTACTGGCCGGGGCGGGTACCACCTTCTTCATCAGCGCCGCCACCGTGTGCATCGGCGCGGCGGCGGGCACCCTGGTGGGGGCCTTTACCGGCTATTTCGGCGGCTGGCTGGACGAGGCGCTGATGCGCGTCAACGACGCGGTGACGGCGTTTCCCAGCATCCTGCTGGCGCTGGTGTTCATCTCGCTGCTGGGGTTCGGCAAGTACAACGTGATCCTGGCCCTGGGCGTCGCCTTTGTGCCCAGCTATGCCCGGGTGATCCGCAGCGAATTTGCCCGGCACCGGGAGATGAACTATGTCAAAAGCGCCCGGCTCATGGGAGCGGGGCATCTGCGCATTATGTTTCTGCATATTCTGCCCAACACCCGGCAGGTGCTCCTGCCGACGCTGGTGATCGGGTTTAACAACGCCGTGCTGGCGGAGGCCAGCATGAGCTATCTGGGCATCGGCGTGAAGCCCCCGGACGTGTCCCTGGGGTACATGCTGTCGGAGTCCCAGAGCTATATGGCCAGGGCCCCCTGGTATATGCTGACGGTGGGCGGCGTCATCGTGCTGCTGATTTTAGGCGTCAGCCTGCTGGGCGAGGGCCTGCAGCAAAAGGAATGGGGGAGGTGACGGTATGCTGGAGATCCGGGATCTGCACGTGCAGTTTCACGGGGCGGACCACGAGGCGGTGCGGGGCATCGACCTGACGGTGGGCGACGGCGAGATCGTGGGCCTGGTGGGTGAATCCGGCAGCGGCAAAACCGTCACGGCCATGATGATCTCCGGTCTGCTGCGGCCGGAGCAGGCGGCCTTCCGGGGCCAGATTCTGCTGGACGGGCGGGACCTGCTGACCAGCAGCGGCGATACCCTGCGCAGCATCCAGGGAAAGGACATCTGCGTGGTGTTCCAGGAGCCCATGAGCGCCATGGACCCCACCATGCGCATCGGGCCCCAGGTGGAGGAGTGCCTGCGGGTACACACGGACCTGCCGCCCAAAAGGCGGCGGGAGCTGGCCCTGCAGGCCCTGCGGGACGTGGACCTGCCGGAGGCGGAGGAGGTATACCGGAAGTATCCCCACGAGCTGTCCGGCGGTATGCTGCAGCGGGCCATGATCGCGGCGGCCATCCTGCCCCGGCCCAAGCTCCTGCTGGCGGACGAGCCCACCACGGCCCTGGACGTGACCATCCAGGCCCAGATCCTGGAGCTGCTGCGGCGGCTGAACCGGGAGCTGGGTATGTCCATTCTGTTTATTTCCCACAACCTGGCGGTGGTGCGGAAGCTGTGCACCCGGGTGGCGGTGATGGAGAAGGGACACATCGTGGAGTCCGGCCCGGTGGATCAGATATTCTTCCACCCCCAGGCCCCCTATACCCAGCGGCTGATCGCCGCCATTCCCACAAGGAGGAAGCTATGAGCCAGGACCTTGTTCTGCAGGTCCGTGACCTGAACGTGTGGTACCGGCCCTCCGGCACCATCGGGCGCAGAAAGCGCCGGCAGGTGCTCCATGACGTGAGCTTTGACCTGCACCGGGGGGAGATTCTGGGCCTGGTGGGGGAATCCGGCAGCGGAAAGACCACCCTGGCCCGGACCATTCTGGGCTTTGTGCCGGACTATACCGGCACGGTGACCCACTTCACCAAGCGGCCCCAGATGGTGTTCCAGGACCCGGCCAGCAGCCTGAATCCCAGCCGCACCGTGGGCTGGATTCTGGCCGAGCCTCTGCGCATTTACGGGAAGTACGGCAAGGAGGAGATCCGGCGGCGGGTGGAGCGGACCATGGAGCTGGTGGGCCTGGACCCGGAGTGCCGGGACCGGCTGCCCCATCAGCTGTCCGGCGGACAGCGGCAGCGGGTGTGCATCGGCGCGGCCCTGATCGTGCATCCCCAGCTGATCGTGGCCGACGAGGCCGTGTCGGCCCTGGACGTGACCATCCAGGCCCAGATTCTGCAGCTGATCGCCCGGCTGCGCCGGGAGCTGGGCATTTCGTATCTGTTTATCTCCCACGACCTCAACGTGGTTTACGAAATCTGCGACCGGTGCCTGGTGATGCACCATGGCCGCATCGTGGAGCAGGGGCCGGTGGAGGAGCTATTTGACCATCCGAAGGAGGAATATACCCGCCAGCTGCTGGCAGCGGCGGAGTGAGCACATATGACCGAAGAACGGAGACAGAAATTACTGCAATCATCCCAGGGCCCCGGGGCGGAGCCCTTCAGCCAGTATAATCACATGAAAGTCACCGCCGTGGACGACGGCACCGCCACGGTGGAGCTGGAGCTGCACCCGGACAGTCTGAACTGCTGGGGCACCCCCCACGGCGGCGCGCTGTTCACCATGGCCGACGTGGCGGCGGGGATGGCCCTGCTGACCCTGCGGCAGGAGGTGACCTTCACGGTGTCCTCCAGCATCGAATACCTGTCCGCCGCGCCGGGAACGGGTGAAAAGGGCATACGACCTTATAAAGCTGCTGTGGTTCGTAAAGCCCATAATATTTGAGTAATGCTATAAATTCACTTTGGTTTTGTGATTGGGATAACTCTGTCAACATTTTTCATACGTAGAGCTATGCTTTTCTTTACAGTGCAAGTATAACACCCTTGTAACTCAGCTGGCTCCACTACTCCTTTTTCATATAATTTTGTTAATTTTTCTTGGTTTACTTTCTTTTCAACAAAAATGTATGGCTTTAATTCTTTTGCTTTTAACCCCTTGGTTTTACAAAATTTAACAAATTTATTCCAATCTTTTATCCTATAATCACTTTCTATAAATTGCGCTAATACGTCCTTTGATAAATGTTCTTGTAATTCTTCTATATCATATTCTATATTTGTTTTTTCTGTAACATAACATGTGGCTTCATCATTTGTTAAGCTTTTGTGTCCTGATGCTTCAAAATATTTTGCCATTATTTTTTTCTTTTGATTTAATAACATTTTTAGGCCATTAAGTTGATTATTGATGTATACTATATCTTGCATCAATTTATCAACAGATATTTTGGGCATAGAAAGCCTCCTTTTCAAAATTTGGCTTTGGAGCTAATATTATAATTTATGTCGATGAGATATTAACGCTGATTGCTCCAGTTAGCTACAGAGTCAAAATCTCTATATTTCAAGGCATTATATATGCCTAAAGGCCAAGTAGAACCTGTTTTAACCCAAGCCACTGAGTTTTTTGCAGTATAAAATATTGATCCATTATGAGTTTGAATTGCAAGTAAGTTATCGATGACTTCAATTACCTTTCCTGACAACATTAATTTATCATTATATAATTCAACTGTGAAAGCAACTATATTACCAACACATATTGAGTTAATAATCTCTTGCCTATTTTTTCTTTTATGAGACAATAATATCACCTCTCTTATCATTCGATAAGATAAATATAATCTTTGTGAAATCTAGATAAAATATCAACAACACATTTAGCAGATTCTTCATTATAGAATTTATT
>ERZ772865.1690-NODE-1690-length-21329-cov-4.877456_pt1 | contig 21329 bp, 18 predicted proteins | sample MGYA00512133_ERZ772865 | MGnify/ENA primary metagenome ERZ772865 (study PRJEB29015, sample SAMEA2737722) | human gut metagenome | biome: human gut; feature: human-associated habitat; material: faeces | place: China | collected 2012 ...
CAACGGACACAACATCAAGGAAAATATGACTTCCATGAAGGTTTTCGGTCTCTGCAACGATTGCTCCATGAAGGATCTTTACTGATGCACCGAGTGCACGGAATCCCTTAAGATGCTGATCGATCGGACGGCTTCCAATGTTACATCCGCCCGGAAGCGGAACTTCCGCTCTTTTGTATTTTCCAAGCAGCGCGCCTAAAAGATAATAAGACGCACGGATTTTTTTGATATATTCATAATCAACGCTCAGATCTCCGATGGTTGCTGCATTGATCCGCACGGTATGGCGGTCGATGCGGTCCACGGTGGCTCCGATCTCTGCGATTGCTTCCAGAAGTACATTAATATCACTGACATCCGGCAGGTTTTCGATCAGGACCGTCTCATCGGTCATCGTTGCTGCCGTAAGAATTGCAAGCGCCGCGTTTTTTGCTCCCCCGATTTCCACTTCGCCCACAAGAGGATTTCCACCTCTGATGACATACTGTTCCATATATTCACCTCAAATTTTCTTTTTCATAACTTAACGAGTGTGTTTTATCCGAAATAACGATTCAAAGTCTGTTCTGCTGTTTTTTTTACACACCAGCAAAAATCGATTCTTTTTACCGTATTCTTTACTGTGACCACACGTTTTGCCAGAACCTCATCTCCCAGAAGGTATGTTATCTCACCGATAAAATCTCCTTCCGTTACCGATGCATAAAGTTTCCGGGATAATTGATACTCTATGTGTACTTCCTGGTCTTTTTCGATCAATAGTTCCACATTTTCTTTCACCGGCGCAACTTCAAGTTCTGTCGTTACCTCTTCGCCGATCTTTGTGCCCTGTCCGTCCACCACCTGTACCGGAGCATATTCCCCTGCGTCCAGTTCAATCTCATCCAGACTTATTTTCCGGAACCGGGAAATTCCATACTGCATAAGTTTTTTTGTATCTGCCCACTTATATGTTTTATTATTCGGCCACCCGCAGGCAAGCAGTGCAACGATAAAAGTTCTGTCATCACGTTTTAATGCCCCGACATAACAATATCCCGCATTACCGGTAAAACCGGTCTTGCCTGACAATGCCCCGTCCATCATCTGCAAAAATGCATTATGATTACAGCAGGTGTAACTGTTTTTACCATCTATATCAGAAAACTGATACTGTCCTTCCCTTGTGATTGTAAGAAATTGCTCTGCCATTTCTGATGTTTTGATGCAGTACCGCATGATCAAAGAAAGATCTGCCGCTGTTGTGTGATGAAAGCCATTTTCATTTTTGGCATCCAGTCCGTTCGGTGTGATAAAATAACTGTCCTCACAGCCGATCTCCTCTGCTTTATCGTTCATAAGTTTTGCAAAATCACCCGTCGTGCCTGCAATGTGTTCTGCAATCGCCACAGCGCAGTCATTATAAGATTCCAACATCAGTCCGTACAGCAGATCTTTCAGATAAAACTTCTGCCCCTCCCGCATACCCAGATGAACTTTCGGCTGTGACGCTGCAAGCGTACTCACGGTCACTTCGCTGTCCAGGTCGCAGTTTTCCAGTGCAATGATACATGTCAGTATTTTGGTCGTACTGGCATTCGCCATCGCCTGGTGCCCGTTTTTTTCATACAGGATACGCCCGGAATCCGCATCCATAAGCACAGCTGCTTTTGCATACAGGGAATTTTGATCCGGCTTTTCTATCACTTCCTCCATCCGCACATTTTCTTTTTGATCAAAAGCCTCCACGATCTGTATCCCATATCCTGTTAAGATCACAGTGACAAGGATCCATGCCAGCAGTTTTTTCCACATACACCAGACTCCAAAAAAGCATTTCATCAATCCTTATGTATATAATACGCAAAAAATGCTCATTTTTTGTGAAAAAAAAGCATACGAAACCAGATCAGATATCCAGTTTCATATGCATTTCCGCTTCCGCTTCCTGTTTGAATTCTTCTACCTGGACCGGACTTAACACGGGAAGTTCATCGATTGACTGAACGCCAAAACTCCTTAAAAATTCCTCCGTTGTGCCAAAAAGCAGCGGGCGTCCCGGCGCATCCAGCCTTCCAAGTTCACATACCAGATTGTACTCCACCAGCTTGTTTACCGCATGATCGCAGGAAACACCTCTGATCTTTTCAATTTCCGCCTTTGTAATCGGCTGCTTGTAGGCAATGATCGAAAGGGTTTCAAGCAGAACGTCGGTAAGCACATGCTTTTTCGGCTGCTTTGCGATTTTCACCAGATATTCATACATTTCGCCCTTCGTACACATCTGATAAGAACCGTCCAGTTCCATGATCTTAACGCCGACGCCATCATCCTCATAGCGCTGCATCAGATGTTCTATGATCTTTTTTGTCCGTTCTGTATCAAGTTCCAGTGTTTTTGCTATACGCTCTAATTCCACAGACTCTCCCATTGTAAACAGAATCGCCTCAACGATTGCCTCATATTTTTTTTCTTCCATACCAACCCTCTATTCCGGTGTGTAAAAATTCCACACAGATCCCATTTCATTTCTGCTGTCACACAGCTAGGCCGCAATTTTTGATTCAATTTTTATATCATCAAACGTGTATTCCTGGGAAACAACGATCTTTCCCATCTTCATCAGCTCTAATATTGCCAGAAATGTCACAACCACTTCCATTTTCCCGGACTGTGCTTCTAAAAGACTCCGAAACGAAAAATGTCCGTGATGCAGACTGTATTCTTCCACATATGTCATCTTATCAGAAAGTGACACTTCCTCTTTCTCGATTCTTCCAAACTTCGAACGGACCGGATCGATCTTATCCGCCTGTTTCTTTATGATGGACTGAAAAATATCATTCAGCCTCGCAAGTGTTACCCCGGACATCAGTTCATTCACATTAACCGGTTCTTCATATGCAAGAACTTCGGGCGGGATTGTCGGTGCTTTAAACCATACTTTTTCCGCATCAATCTGACGGTCCCTGAGTTCATATGCCATACATTTATACATTTTATATTCCAACAGCTGCTGCACAAGTTCCGCTCTCGGATCTTCTTCTTCCTCATCCTCGCTTTCTTTTGCAGGGAGCAGCATTTTTGATTTGATATCAAGCAGTGTCGCCGCCATCACGAGAAATTCGCTCATCACATTTAAGTCCTGTCTGCGCATTTCGGCAATATATTCCATATACTGGTTTGTGATCTCCACGATTGGAATATCATATATATTGACTTTATTTTTTTCTAACAGATGTAAAAGCAGATCTAACGGCCCCTCAAACACCTGAAGTTTTACAGTTAATTCCATCTATGTCATACCCTCTCATTCCACAAATATTGATTTTACCGTGGATTCCCGCAAAATTCAAGATTTTTATGCATAATGTACATCCTTCGTATCTAAAATAAATTATAACAGAACCCTACGGAGGGCATATTCTTGAAATTCATGGTTTCCATTCTGCTCGGTCTCAATCTCCTTGTGCAGGGCACAGTACTTCCTGCATCTTCCTGTTTCATTCCGAATGTAACCGTTCCCCTGTCTCCTGCTGCCCAGACAGATACTGCACCTGCTGCAGACTTAAATATCTCCGCACCAAGCGCCATTTTGATGGAGGCTTTCACCGGTGCCGTCGTCTACGAAAAAAATCCCCACGAGGCAAGGCATCCGGCAAGTGTCACCAAGATTATGACGCTGCTTCTGATTTTTGATGCACTCTCATCCAAACAGATTTCCTTAGATGACACGGTGACCGTCTCCGAATATGCAGCAAGCATGGGCGGTTCTCAGGTGTTTTTAGAACCGGGTGAAACCCAGACAGTCGAAACGATGATCAAATGTATCAGTGTTGCGAGCGCCAATGACGCCTGTGTTGCCATGGCAGAACATGTTGCCGGTTCCGAATCAGAATTTGTCCGCATGATGAACGAACGCGCAAAAGGACTCGGTATGAATGACACCAATTTCGTCAACTGCTGTGGTTTAGATGCCGACGGACATATGACCAGCGCCAATGACATTGCACTGATGTCGCGCGAACTGATCACAAAATACCCGAAAATCCATGATTACTGCACAATCTGGATGGAAAATATCACCCACACTACCGCAAAAGGTTCCTCGGAGTTCGGTCTGACGAACACCAATAAGCTGATCAAACATTACCAGTATGCCACCGGCTTAAAAACCGGATTTACCAACACTGCCATGTACTGTATTTCCGCAACCGCCAAAAAAGATGATATGGAACTGATCGCCGTCATCATGGGGGCTCCTGATATCAAGTCACGCTCTGCGGATGCCACGACTCTTTTGAATTATGGGTTTGGGAAATGCAGGATTTACTGTGACAGCCACGAAGATAAGTTAGACGATCTCCCGGTTAAAAAAGGCCTTGCGGATTCTGTAGGCATCATTTACCAAAGACCTTTTCAATACATGACAACAGACGGAAGTGATCTTACCGGCATTACCAAAAGCATCGAACTGCCGGAAAATGTGACAGCACCAGTAAAAAAAGGAAACACTGCCGGGAAGGCGGTCTATTCTCTAAATGGAACGCCGATCGGCAGTGTCAATATTGTATATGAGGATACAGTCGATGCTGCAGATTATAAAGATTATTTTTGCCGCACCCTGTTATATTTTGTTCCTTAAAAATACAGAGTCCGGTGTATCACTGATTTGATGTCATGAAACATTCTGTTATTACATATCACTGATCTGATGGTGTGGAACATTTGTTCTCATATTATAACAACGGTGCAAACAGACGCATCAGGCTCTGAACCATACGTACCGGAAGTCTTCGTCTGCGGCAGAATGAAACATCCATCTCCTCCGACTCTTCAAATGTCCTGAGGCAGTCTTCCTTTACCTGCATGACTGCCTTAGACCGGTACATAAATACACCACATTCAAAGTGTAAAAACAGACTCCGGTAGTCAAGGTTTACACTGCCGACCGTCGCGATCTCATCGTCACAGACAAAACATTTTGCATGGATAAATCCCGGTGTATACTGAAAAATCTTCACACCATTCTTTAAAAGCGGTTCATAATAAGACTGTGTTAAAAGATATACTGCCTTTTTATCCGGCACACCCGGTGTCACGATCCTTACATCCACACCGCTCTTTGCTGCATTTGAGAGACAGATCAGCATTTCGTGATCGATGATCAGATATGGTGTAAAAATATACACATAGTTTTTCGCACGGTTTATGATATTCAGATAAATATTTTCTCCGACGTTTTCATTATCGAGCGGACTGTCACCATACGGCTGTACAAAGCCATCGGAGGTAAATTCTTTCTCCCTGTAAACAGACGGCAGGAATCTGCTGTAATCTTCCGTGGAACGGTTGATATAATTCCACATTTCCAGAAACATTGCCGTAAGGCTCCAGACTGCCTCTCCCTCAATCCGCACTCCGGTATCTTTCCAGTATCCAAACCTTTTAACTTTATTGATATATTCATCGGCAAGATTGATACCGCCTGTAAATCCAATATACCCATCCACCACAAAAATTTTACGGTGATCGCGGTTGTTCATCACCACAGAGATCAGTGGTTTAAACGGATTGAATGTCACACACGGAATCCCTCTCTCCTGCAGCTTTTTATAATATCCAAAAGAAATAGAATTGATGCTGCCGACATCATCATAGATAAAGCGCACATCCACTCCGGCCTTTGCCTTTTCCTCAAGAATATCAAGGATCGTATTGAACATATATCCTTCTTCAATGATAAAATACTCGAGGAATATAAAATGTTTTGCACCGCGCAGTGCCTCTAACATATCCGGGAACATTTCTTCCCCGCAGCTGTAATATTTTGTCTGCGTGTTCTGATATAATGGAAATCCCGCCCATTTATCAATATAAGATGACTGCAGATATGCTGACCGGCTTTCTTTCTCTAAGCCTTTCTCCACTGCGCTATCTCTCTGAAACAATGCTTCCACCTGACGGTTGACAGCATCCATTCTCTCTCTTGTATGTTTGGTCAGACCGGATCTTCCAAATAAGAAATATACCATAAGTCCAAAAATCGGCGACAATAAGATCAAAAACGTCCACGAGAGTTTATTCGCCGGATTTGTCCATTTATTGACGATTACAAGCACAACAATGATTGCTATCACACGCACAAGCAAATTGACATACGTAAACTTGTAACTGAGCTGCCACAATACGACACACAGCCATAACACCTGTAAAATGATTGCCATGGCAACCACAAAAAATCTTCCAAATATGAGATGTAATATTTTCTTCATACAAATCTCCATTCTCCCTGCACGCTTTTCAATGAAAGCAACGTTTTCATCTGCATCACAAGTTTGTGCCACAGTACAAACATGTGCTTATTGTAATAATTTTCCTCTCAAAAGTCAACGCACGAGATGATCCACATGTATCATCCCCCATCCGATCCTGCCAAGCTGCGCACTTCTCGGATATGCTCTCTCATAAAGGCGCAGCTTCATTTCTGCCGGAGTAAATGATGGATACTTCTCAAATGCAAGGGCAAGCGCCCCTGAGACAACCGGTGCTGCCATGGAAGTTCCGCTTTTTACCTGATATCCGCTTTTATCCTTGCTGCAGCTTGTAATACCGGTTCCGGGTGCGAGGATTTCCGGCTTTACGATGCAGCATGCAGTCGGCCCCCTGCCGCTGTATCCGGTTTTTAAAACTTTTCTCCCACGGTCATAGGTATCATCATCACTGCTTCCGACCGTCAGTACTTTTCTTGAAATACCCGGAATCGTCACCGTATTTTCTTTTGGTCCGTTATTTCCTGCAGCGGCAACGACCATGATCCCTGCATCCCACAATTCATCGATCGCATATAAAAGCTTCCTCTGCTCCTCCACACCTGCGCCCGGTAACATTCCTACCGATATATTTAATATCTTAATATGATAACGTTCCCTGTTCTCTTTGACCCACATCACTGCATCAAGTACTTTTTTCGTATTTCCATTTCCATTTTCATCTAAAACCTTTAACATGATAATCCTGCATTTTGGTGCAACTCCACTGTATATCCGAACCTTATGTGCAGTATCTTTCAGATACTGCTCAGACATTTTTCCGTTTCCCGCAATAATCCCCGAAACATGGGTGCCGTGACCATTATCATCATACATTTCCTTTCTCCCATTACAAAAATCATGAAAATATATGATTCTGTCCTCAAAATCCGGATGTGCAACAATACCGGTATCCATCACTGCAACGGTAACATTCTGTCCGCTAAGTCCGGATCTGTATGCATAATCCGTGTGAATCATCTTCTTCACCCGATCCATAGTCTCTCCCATTCTGTCAAAGAACTTCCATATTATTATATGAAGAAATTTATTTTCTGCTAAAAATGATAAGAAAATGTTAAATTTTTCTGAATATTCAGAAGAATGTTTGACACTTGGCATGATTTTCCTTATAATAAATAATAGTTAATTAGTGAACTATTTTGGTTCGCTTTAAAATCAAAAAAGAAAGTAGTGTGATGCCATCTTGAACAAAAAACTCAAAGAAAAATTTGACGAATCCGTAAATGCAGTCCTGCCGATCACGGTGATCGTGCTCCTGCTTTCCATTTTTGTTGTTCCCATGGAAACCGGAACGATCGCCCTGTTCTTAGTCGGTGCATTTATGCTGATCATCGGCATGGCTTTTTTCCAGCTCGGTGCAGAAACTGCCATGACACCTCTCGGCGAAGGCGTTGGTTCTTCCATTATGAAAACAAGAAAGCTTCCTGTTTTAATCGGCGTATGCTTTCTGATGGGTATTATCATAACCCTCGCAGAACCCGATCTTCAGGTTCTTGCAAATCAGGTTCCTTCTATTCCGAACAATACCCTGATCTTTACGGTTGCACTTGGTGTCGGCGTATTCTTAGTGATCGCCGTACTCCGTATTCTCTTTCGGATCAGTCTTCCAGTTCTTTTGTGCATTTTTTATATTGCACTGTTTTTTCTTTCTTTCGCGGCTCCTGCTGATTTTATTGCAGTCGCATTTGACTCCGGCGGCGTGACGACAGGTCCCATGACAGTTCCCTTTATTATGGCGATCGGTGTTGGTCTCTCCGCAACCAGAAACGATAAAAACGGTTCGAGTGACAGTTTTGGTCTGATTTCTTTTTGCAGTGTAGGTCCTGTTTTAATGGTCCTTCTGCTTGGCATTTTTTATCATCCAACTGGTGCCGCATACAATGAGACAACAATCCCGGACGTAATCACGATGCAGGACGTGATCCGCGAATTTGTACATATGATACCGGATTATGCAAAAGAGGTTCTGCTGTCCATCCTTCCGGTAATTTTCGTATTTCTGATCTTCCAGCTTATTTCCAGACGTTATCACAAGCCACAGGTGATCAAAATGATCATCGGTTTACTCTACACGATCATCGGTCTGATCCTTTTCTTAACCGGTGTAAACGTCGGATTTGCTCCTGTTGGAAGTCTTCTTGGAAGCAGTCTTGCCGGCCAGCCGTGGAAATGGATTTTAATCCCGATCGGTGCCTTGATCGGTTACTATATCGTAAAAGCAGAGCCTGCGGTCCAGGTATTAAACCGTCAGGTTGAGGACGTCACAAACGGCTCTATTTCCAGAGATACCATGAATTTAAGCCTGTCGATCGGTGTATCCGCCTCCGTTGCACTTGCATTGCTTCGTGTTCTTACCGGTTTAAACATTTACTGGCTTTTAATCCCGGGATACCTGATTGCACTGATTCTGACAAGATTTGTACCAAAAGTATTTGTCGGCATTGCCTTCGACTCCGGCGGTGTTGCGAGTGGTCCTATGACTTCCACTTTTCTGCTCCCGCTTGCCATGGGTGCATGTACCGCGATCGGAGGAAATGTAGTCACAGATGCTTTCGGAGTTGTTGCGATGGTTGCCATGGCACCACTTATTGCAGTTCAGGTCATGGGTGTCTCCTATAATATGAAATTAAAGAAAGCAAGTACCCCTGCCGCCGCCATCATTGGCATTGACGACAATGAAATTCTGGATTTTGAGGAGGATTTTTAACGATGCAGGAACAGAAAAAACGAGAAGCTTACCGCTGCCTTGTAATTATCACAGACTCCCATATCAGAGAGCAATTATGCGAATTTTTAGCAGATTCCCATATACCGGTCTACTATCAGATGCATGGGATCGGCACAGCCAGTTCAGAATGGTTAGAATTATGCGGTCTTGGAAGTATCCAGAAAAGTATCACACTCTGTTTTATTCCAAACGGACGCAAAAAAATTCTGCTCGCTGAAATGAATCAGGCATTGAGCCTTCATAAAAAAGGAACCGGTATTGCCGTCAGCATTCCCATGAACGGTATGCAGGGATTTCTATATAAACTTTTAAACGAGCACACCGCAGAATCAGACGGCGAAGAAGTTGAAAAGGAAGTGAAAAAGATGAGTGAACCAATTACACATGCTATGATACTTGTAACAATCAATCAGGGATACAGTGACGCTGTCATGAACACCGCGCGCGCTGCCGGTGCAACCGGAGGCACGATCTTAAAAGGTCTGCGCTGCAGTCCCGGAAAATCGGCTGTCATCTTCGGCATCACGATCCAGGAAGAACAGGAAATCGTCGCAATCGTTGTACCAAAAGATAAAAAAACAGAGATCATGCAGGCGATCAGCTCTGCTCATGGAATGGACTCTCCTGCCCATGGTGTTGCCTTTTCCCTGCCAGTGGACGGAATTATGGGATTGTAATGCCGATGAGGCCATTCTATTGTCAGGTATTACAAAAAAGAACTGCACGTTAATAACTATCATTAACATACAGTTCTTTTTTCAAATCCATATATCTTGTATATAGATTATTTATAATTTTTAAACTATTTGTTTTTTCTTATGCCTCTGCCGGAACATCCTTCATAGAGAAGCTGATGCGTCCCATCTTGTCTTTTCCAAGGCAGACAACTTTTACTTTATCTCCTAATGTCAGGACATCCTCCACACGATTGATACGCTCTTTGGAAATCTTGGAAATATGAACCATTCCCTCTTTACCCGGAGCAAATTCAACAAATGCGCCAAATTCTTTGATGCTTACAACAGTACCAGTAAAGATCTGTCCCTCTGCAAAGTCAGTGGTGATAATCTTGATCATTTCGATTGCTTTGTTCATCATCTCTGCGTCTGTGCCACATACAGATACAGCACCGTCATCGGTAATGTCGATCTTAACGCCTGTGCGGTCAATGATCTCGTTGATCGTCTTTCCTCTCTGTCCGACTACATCACCGATCTTGTCCGGATTGATCTGGATCTGAACGATCTTCGGTGCGAATGTGCTGACTTCTTTTCTCGGCTCCTCGATTGCTTTTGACATAACCTCATCCATGATGTAGATTCTTGCCTCTCTCGCACGTCCGATTGCTTCCTCAACGATCGGTCTTGTAAGACCATGGATCTTGATATCCATCTGGATTGCTGTGATACCTTTGTGTGTACCGGTTACCTTAAAGTCCATATCTCCGAAGAAATCCTCAAGACCCTGGATATCCGTAAGAACAAGGTAATCATCATCTGTGTCACCGGTAACAAGACCACAGGAAATACCTGCAACCATTGCTTTTAACGGAACACCTGCTGCCATTAAAGACATACAGGATGCACAGGTGGAAGCCATGGAAGTAGATCCATTTGACTCAAATGTCTCGGATACGGCACGGATCGCATATGGGAACTCCTCCTCAGAAGGAAGTACTGCCATAAGTGCTTTCTCAGCCAGTGCACCGTGACCGATCTCACGGCGTCCCGGTCCACGGGAAACTTTTGTCTCACCTACAGAATATGCAGGGAAGTTGTACTGATGGATATATCTCTTTGTTGTGATGTTCTCATCTAATCCGTCGATCTTCTGTACCTCAGAAAGCGGAGCTAATGTGACAACATCACAGATCTGTGTCTGTCCACGGGTAAACATTGCAGAACCATGCACTCTAGGAATCAGGTCAACCTCAGCTGCAAGCGGACGGATCTGGTTGATTGCACGGCCATCCGGACGTTTGTGGTCTTTTAAGATCATCTTGCGGACAGTCTTTTTCTGATACTGGTAAACAGCCTCGCCAAGCACTGCCAACCACTCTTCGTTATCTGCGAATGCCTCAGCAAGTTTATCTGTGATCTCACGGATGTTCTCTTCACGTTTCTGTTTCTCATCGGTAAATACAGCTTCTTCCATCTGCTCCGGTGTTACGATCTCTTTGATTGCAGCAAACATCTCCTCCGGGATTGCACAGCTTGTATACTCATGTTTTGGCTTACCAACCTCTTCTACGATATGGTTGATGAAAGCGATGATTGTCTGGTTCACATCATGACATTTATAGATTGCCTCAATCATCTTCTCTTCCGGAATCTCATTTGCACCAGCTTCGATCATGATGACTTTCTCAGCGGTAGATGCAACGGTAAGCTGTAAATCACCGGTATCCCATACTTTCTGGGAAGGATTGATAATAAACTCGCCATCTGCCATACCCATCTGTGTCATGGCACAAGGACCTGCAAACGGAATATCAGAAATGGTAACTGCAAGTGCGGAACCGATCATTGCAACAACTTCCGGACGGCACTCCGGGTCAACAGACATAACCATGTTGTTGATGGTAACGTCGTTACGGTAATCCTTCGGGAATAACGGACGCATCGGGCGGTCGATAACACGGGAAGTAAGGATTGCATTCTCGGATGCCTTACCTTCTCTCTTGTTAAATCCACCAGGGATTTTTCCGACTGCATACATTTTCTCTTCGTACTCAACGCTGAGCGGGAAGAAATCGACTCCGTCTCTCGGCTTGTCCGATGCGGTAGCAGTAGATAAAACTGTTGTCTCACCGTATTTTAATAATGCGGCTCCGTTTGCCTGGGCACATACTCTGCCGATATCTACGGTCAGTGTTCTGCCTGCAAGTTCCATTGAAAAACTTTTATACATGCGTTTTCTCCTTTTCTCTGTGGAGACAGAAGCACCGAAACTACTGAAAAATCCACGACCTCTCATACATTTTTCAGTGGTCTCGGAAATATACTTCTGCCTTTGGCAAAGAACCTGTTTTCACAGGATTCTTTCTTATTTTAACTGAAAATCGAGTGGAGTAAGTCTCCACTCGATAAAACCGTATGAAAACAGATTCCATACGGTATCCATACATGCCAGCCTCCATGCGGAAGCGGCTCTGTATGGAGAAGATCTTATTTTCTAAGACCTAAGCGCTCAATTAAGGAACGATATCTTTCGATATCAACTTTCTTTAAGTATGCCAGTAAACCACGTCTCTGACCAACCATCTTTAAAAGACCACGTCTTGAATGATAGTCGTTTTTGTTCTCAGCAAGATGAGCATTTAACTCCTCGATACGTGCTGTTAAGATAGCGATCTGAACTTCCGGTGAACCTGTATCTCCCGGTGTTCTGCCATACTCTGCGATAATTGCCTGTTTCTTTTCCTTTGCGATCATGTTATGATCCTCCTTTTCTTATTAAACGCCCGTTCCGGCTGTGCCGGGATATGATACTCAGTAAAAGGTCGGAGTGTCCATCTACCGAATATGGGCTAAACTCATACTCCGCTATTATAGCATGGGTTGTTTCTGTTGTAAATGCCTAAATTTAATTATTGATCACACGGACTACTTTGACCGGTGTTCTATAGTATGCTCCTGAGATCTTGATACCGGACTTCGGTGAACTTGCATGTACCACACGGCCGCCTCCAATATAAATAGCCACATGATTGATACTGCTTCCGTTGCCGTAGAAGAAAAGATCTCCCGGCTGTGCATCCGATGCGGAAATCTTTGTACCGCAGTTTGCCTGTGCTCTTGAAGAATGTGGAAGTGAAATGCCATAGTTGGCAAATACGCTCATGACAAATCCGGAACAGTCCGCCCCTCTTGTCAGACTGGTTCCACCCCATACATACGGGTTTCCGACAAACTGTGTTGCATAGGAAACAAGGGATACACGGACATCCGATATACCCTGTCCATAACGGACTTCTGTCATAGTCTGTGCCTTCGGAAGTTCGGTTGCAATGCTGACATAGTCTGAAGAGACATATCCCTCATCACTGTCGACATTGATCTTTACCCAGCCGTCAAGGACTTCAAGAACCTCAAGTTCCTCACCCTCCGGCATCATGGTGATGACATGGCTGTCTGTGTTTGCCTCGTCACGGACATAAAGCGTGGTCGTCGTTACGGTTGCAACTGTCTGCTTTACTTCCTGTGCCTTTGCGATCGCTGCTTCACCGGTCATAAGATATTCTGATTTTACATATCCTTTTACTTTTCCGGACTCGATCTGTGTCCAGTCACCATCTGTTCCGATAATCTCACATCCTGCATTGTTTGGCAGCTTTCCAACAATCTCTGCCTCTGTTCCCGGAACTTCACGGACATTGATATTGCCATCTGCCTGTGCGATTCCCAGATTTGTGTATCCAAATGCACTGGCTGCCTCTGCAAGCGCCTGTGCCTGTTTTTCTTCCTCTGTTTGTGTCTCATCTTCCTGACCGGATGCAGTCATATCACGGTCGGATTCTGAAACACTGACCATATCTGCTGCGGTAACAGAAAGGTAATCCGACATCACATCAGTAACACCGGATGCAAGATCCGTACCCTGTTTTGTATAATTTTCCATCTGTTCTGCCAATGTGGAAGACACCCCCGCAGACACTTCATGTATCTGGGAATCTGTGCTCTCTGCCATTACTTCCTGTGTGTCTTTCACACCCGGCTTTCCATCAATATAAGCTGCTGAAAATACAAGAGAACCGGCTGCAAGAAGTCCGGCTGCCTTAACCCATTTTGCTTTCATATCCGTACCTTTCCAAAGAATCCTGAATACTTCGTTTATCAATACCGCTCAAGTATAGCAGTCATTTTTTACAATGTCAACATATTTATGTAACATTTCCGTAATATTTAGGATTCATTTTTCTCGAACCATGCCCTCGCATATGCAATATTATTCTGCATTTCCTCTTTTAAAGCCTCGATGGATGAAAATTTCCGTTCCTCCCGGATTCTTGTCAAGAACTCGACCGTCACTACTTTGCCGTAAAGATCCCCGGCAAAATCTAGAAGATGTGTCTCAACACCGACCGGATTTTTTCCTTCAATCGTCGGTTTCACCCCAACGTTTGTAACGCCACGGCAGCTCCGGTCGCCAAGCCGCACTTCTGTCACATAGACACCACTCTCCGGAAGCAGTTTTTCCTCCGGCGGAATCTGGTTGATCGTCGGGATTCCAAGTTTCGTGCTGCCTAAATGTCTTCCGTGAAGGATCTCCCCTGTCACAAAATAGTGATATCCTAACAGATGATTTGCCTTCTCAATATTGCCCTTTGCAATCTCTTCCCGGACAAATGTGCTGCTGATATCTCTCTTATCTTCCTGCATTTTATCGATCACAAGCACTTCATAGCCATACTTGTCCGATAAATCTTTCAACATGTGATAATCGCCCCTGCGATTGTGCCCAAAGTGAAAATCAGAACCAACCACAAAACACTTTACATGAAGCTGATGCACGATCTTGGCAATGAAATCTTCCGGTTCCATGCACATGATCTCTTTTGTAAACGGACACTCGACCAGATAGTCGATCCCAATCTGCTCAAAGATATGCATTTTTTCTTCATTGGTTGTTAAAACTTTCGCCTCAACCTGTTCCACACTTTTCCGTGGTGGAATATTAAATGTGAATATGACCGCTGCAAGTCCCGCTTCCTTTTTGGATGCCAGATGTTCCATCAGGAGTTCATGGCCTCTGTGTATCCCGTCAAATTTTCCAAGTGAAAGTACGGTTGGCTCTTCAATATAAAATTCGGTTGTGTTTTTCAGATATTTCATGCTTCCATAAACAATTTTACCGGTTTATAATCCCCGTGTATCTCGGAGTACTCATATATCCCGATAAAACGCCCTTCTTCATCATAAATACGGACCTTCTGCTGTTCCCAGTCTTTCTGATAAGAAACAAACATGTCTTTTTTCATCCGGTTTCCATTATATAACAGTTTGTTCCATTCTTTGCAGATCACCGCTTTTTTATACTGTAAAAATACGGAATCAACCGCATAAATAAAATCAAACATCTCTGCGTTCCACTGTTCTGACGGTGTCTGTCCTGCCGCTTTTTGTACACGTTCTTCGATCTCGGAGAGGCGAAGCGCATCCTGTACACAAAATTCAGATACCTTTGTGCGCAGCAAGGATTCCATACATGCTCCACAGGAAAGTTTCTCACCGATATCCTGACATAATGTACGGATATAAGTTCCCTTTGAGCAGCGCACACGCATACAGACCCGGGGCAGTTCCATTTTAATAATCTCAATGGAATAGATCTGAACCGGTCTTGCCTGACGTTCCACCGTCACACCGGCCCTTGCGAGATCGCACAGTTTCTTTCCGTTCACTTTTAATGCAGAATACATCGGCGGAACCTGCATGTATTCCCCTGTGAAAGAAAGAACTGCCTCTTTTACCTGCTCTTCCGTTACTTCTACCGGATGTTCCTCTAAAACAGTTCCCGTGGTATCCTGCGTGTCTGTCACCTTTCCAAGCAGCATCACTGCAACGTATTCTTTGTTTTTGTCCGTCAAAAGGTCGCAGACTTTTGTCGCTTTACCAAGACACACAGGAAGCACTCCCTCCGCATCCGGATCGAGTGTCCCTGTGTGTCCGATTTTCTTTGTTTTTAAAATACCTCTTAGTTTTGCGACCACATCAAAGGATGTATATCCTTTTTCTTTGTATACATTGATAATTCCGTTAATCATAAATTTTCCCGTCTCATGTACAGCCGTCATTTTCTGCAATCTGAAAATTTCAGGCTGCCTGTATCGTTAATCTGTGATCTGTTCTCTGATATCTTCAATAATTTCATTCAGCCGTTTTTCTGGATCTCCCGCCACGGAAAAACCTGCTGCCCTGACATGTCCACCACCGCCATATTTTGCTGCGATCTTTGCAACATCCACATAACTTGCAGAACGGGTGCTGACTTTATAATTTTCTTCATCTGTCTGGTATAAAAAGACTGCTGCTTCCACGTCCTTTGTCACGCGAAGCTGGCTGACGATCCCGTCTAAATGTTTCGGAAGAACATTGTATTCTCTCATTTCCTCTGCAGTTATGATACTCGAGATGCATTTTCCATCCAGATGCAGCTTACTTTTTACCAGCGCAAGTCCCATGATACGGTTCTGCTCATAGGTTTTTGTAAAAAACGTCTGATCCACGATCTTCGGGAAATCAATGCCCATTCCCATCAGAACACCTGCTGCCTCCATCGTTTTTTCCGATGTGCAGGAATACTGGAACACACCGGTATCATGGATGATTCCGGTATAAATGCATTCTGCGATCTCTTTGGTCAGACGTTCTCTCGGGATCAGTTCAAATACCAGTTCCGACGCAGAACTCGCCTGCGGGAAAATATAGTTTTCATCCGCAAAACTCTGGTTACTGATATGATGATCGATACACGCTGTTTTTTTTGCATGCTCAAAATATTTTGCCGCGTCTCCAAGTCTGCCCAGATCCCCGCAGTCCTGTGCGATAAACAGATCAAACTCTTTATCTGCAGTGCAGTCGCTTATGATCTTATCCGCATTTTTCATAAATTTGAAAATATTGGGTATCGGCTGCAGATACAGGCTGACTTCGATCTGCGGATAATATGTCGTAATATAGTTATAGGTTGCAAGGCAGGAGCCTACGCAGTCCCCATCCGGTCTGATATGACCTGCAATGGCAGCTGTTTTTACTCCCGCGAAAAGTTCATCGAGACTTTTCATGTTCTCCTCCATCCCCAAATATACGCTTTTCGTTTGTCTTATTCCTCTGCGTCATCTTCGCTTTTGATATCTTTTGTGACCTCGTCGATCATTTTAGACATCTTTACACCATATTCAATCGACTGGTCTAACACGAAACGGATCTCCGGTGTATTGCGCAGATTTACTGTTTTCGCAAGTTTGCTGCGGATAAATCCCTCCGCGCTCTTTAACCCTGCAAGTGTTTTTGCCTGGGATTCTTCATCTCCTAAAACACTGATATATGCTTTACATGTTTTTAAATCCGGTGCAACCTCCACTGCCACAACGCTTGTCAGCGGGTTGATCCGCGGGTCTTTGATCTCCCCGCGGATGATATTGGAAAGTTCGCGCTGCACCTCTCCATTGATCCTGGTATTTTTAATACTGTTTTTTCTCATTTTATAACCTCTTAGCGCGGTACCTCAACCATTGTATACGCTTCTACGATATCTAATTCCTGGAAATCACCGAAACCTTCAAATACAAGACCGCACTCAAATCCTGCTTTTACTTCTTTGACATCATCTTTAAATCTCTTTAAGGAAGCTAAATCACCCTCAAAGATCTGTTCGCCCTCGCGGGAAATACGAACTTTACATCCTCTCTGGAACATACCGTCAAGCACATAAGAACCTGCGATATTGCCGACGCCGGAAGCCTTGAAGATCTGACGGATCTCTGCATGGCCTAATACTTTCTCTTCGTATACCGGGTCTAACATTCCCTTCATGGCTGCCTCTACATCCTCAATTGCATTGTAGATGACTTTGTAGAGACGGATATCTACGTTTTCTTTATCTGCAGTAAGTTTTGCAGTCGGATCCGGACGGACGTTAAATCCGATGATGATCGCATTTGATGCAGATGCAAGGCTGACATCAGACTCGTTGATCGCACCAACACCACCATGGATGACTTTTACAACAACTTCTTCGTTCGACAGTTTTACAAGACTCTGTTTTACTGCCTCCACGGAACCCTGTACATCGGCTTTTACGATGATATCGAGTTCTTTGACATTTCCGGACTGGATCTGTGAAAACAGATCGTCTAAGGACATCTTCGCTTTTGTATCTTCGATCAGACGGTTCTTGCCCTCGGAAATATAGGTCTCAGCAAATGCTCTCGCCTCTTTTTCTGTATCCATGGCAACGAATGTCTCGCCTGCCTCCGGTACTGAGGAAAGTCCGAGAATCTCCACCGGTGTGGACGGTCCCGCTTCCTTGACTCTTCTTCCCTGGTCGTCAATCATTGCACGCACTTTGCCGTAGCAGCTTCCGCATGCAATCGGCTGACCAACCTTTAAGGTACCCTTCTGTACCAGAACGGTGGCAACTGCACCGCGTCCCTTATCCAGACGAGCCTCAATGACAAGGCCTCTCGCATTACGCTTCGGATTCGCCTTTAACTCAAGTACCTCTGCGGTCAGAAGGATCATCTCCAAAAGGTTCTCGATACCTTCCTTAGTATGTGCAGATACCGGACAAAATACCGTGCTTCCGCCCCAATCTTCCGGAATCAGTTCGTACTCGGACAGCTCCTGCTTCACGCGCTCGATATTGGCACTCGGCTTATCAATCTTATTGATGGCAACGATAATCTCAACTCCCGCCGCCTTCGCATGGTTGATTGCCTCGATCGTCTGCGGCATGACACCGTCATCTGCAGCGACTACCAGGATCGCAATATCGGTGGAATTTGCTCCACGCATACGCATTGCCGTGAATGCCTCATGTCCCGGTGTATCCAGGAATGTGATGTTCTGACCGTTGATCGAAACAACAGATGCACCGATATGCTGTGTGATACCGCCTGCCTCTTTGTCTGTCACACGGGTGGAGCGGATCGCATCCAGCAGGGATGTCTTACCATGATCGACATGACCCATGACGCAGACAACCGGCGGACGTGCCACAAGTGTCTCTTCCGGATCGTCTTCTTCTTTTAAGAGTTCTGCGATCACATCGATCTTCTCTTCCGGCTCACAGATGCAGTTGAACTCAAGCGCGATCTCCTCCGCCGTCTCATAGTCCACTTCCTGGTTCACCGTCACCATCGTGCCTTTCATGAAAAGCTTCTTCACGATCACGGACGGCTGCACTTTCATCTTATCGGCAAGCTCTTTGATCGTCAGCTTCTCCGGCAGAACGAGTGTCTTAATCACATCCTCTTCCTGCTTCGGCTGCGGCTGCTGGTTCGGCTTCTTTTTGCCGCCGTTCTTCTCCAGATTTACGAAGCGCTCCTGCTTCTTGCCGCCAAGTGCATCGTAATCGTTTCTCTGTCTGTCGTTCTTGTTGCGGTCTTTCTCGCGCTCTCTGGACTCCTTGCCGCGCAGTTCCTCTGTGGATGCTGCGGTCTCCTTGTTCATACGGTCGATCTCACGATCCAGTCTGCCGGACGGGTTGCCACCGCGGTAACCATTGCCGCCACGGCCTCCGTTTCTGTCTCCCTGACCACCGTTTGCGCCAGGTCTTCCTCCGCCGTACGGTCTTCCTCCGCCATTATTGCCGCCGCGGTTGCCGTATCCATTCTGTCCCGGTCTTCTGTCGCGGTCTCCCTGCGGGCGACGATCCCCGTTCATCGGACGGCGGTCTCCGTTTGCTCCCGGTCTTCTGTCGCGGTCTCCCTGCGGACGACGGTCCCCGTTCATCGGACGGCGGTCACGGTCTCCCTGCGGGCGTGCCTGCGGATTCTGTGCATATACGTTCTCATACACATTCTCGTATACATTTTCACGGCGTTCCGGCTGCTTTGCTGCTGTCTCCTGCGGCTTTTTCTCCGGCGCTGCCGGTCTTGCCGCCTTTGCGCGCTCCGCTGCCTGACGCTCTGCCTCCTCGGCTGCCTTTGCAGCCTCCGGGTTGATTGCGCGCTCAAATGCTCTCTTGACATCAAAGCTGTTTGCCGGTCTTGCCTGACGCTGCTCCGGTCTGCCTCCCTGTGGACGGCGGTCTCCATTCATCGGACGACGGTCTCCGTTCATCGGACGGCGGTCACGGTCTCCCTGCGGGCGGCGTCCGCCTCCCTGCTTGCTGTACTGCGGATTGAATACCGCGGTAATGCTGGACTTCTTCTTCGGACGCTCCGGTCTGCCCTCCGCGTTCTCAGCAGCCTTCGGTGCCGCTTCCGCCTTCGGTGCTGCTTCCTTCTTCGGCGCTGCCTCCGCCTTCGGCGCTGTCTCCGTCTTTGGTGCTGCCTTTTTCTGGAACTTGTCGCGCACCATTTTCTGCACATCATCCTCAATGCTGCTGCTGTGCGACTTTACCGCATGCTCCGTCGTACTTAAAAATTCAATAATCTGTTTGTTTTCTATTCCTAACTCTTTTGCAAGTTCATGAACTCTCATTTTTGCCATATATCCTGTTTCCTCCATTATTCAGTTGTTAACGTCAGTTTCAATTTATCTTCGATCGAATGGGCCAGCCCTTCGTTTGTCACTGCAAGCGATGCACGGAATTCCTTTCCAATGAAATGTCCCAATGTCTCTTTTTCTCCGTACACATACATCGGAACTTCATAAAAAGTCGTCATATCCCGGAAATGCTTCTGTGTATTCTCAGACGCATCCGACGCGACAATGACAAGCCATGCCCTGCCATCCTTCACCGCTTTTTCTGTGGAAAACTCTCCGCTTGCCACACCGCCCGCCTTGGCTGCAATGCCAAGCATCGACAACACTTTATCTGGTTTCAAACTTCTCCATCTCCTTTGTCAGTGTATCATAGACTTCCTTTGGAATTGGCATTTTTAATGATCGTTCCAGACCCTTGTTTTTTATTGCCGCGCGCAGGCACTCACTGTTCGGACACACATAAGCGCCTCTGCCGTTTTTCCGCCCCGTGGCATCAAGTACAATCTGTGAGGAGGCCTCATCTTCCGCCGCCGTCTTGATTACCCGGATCATATCTTTTTCAATGGTGGAATAGCTGATGTAAATAGAGTCAGCCAGATCGTATAAATCAAGGCCGGATTTGGCCAGTATTAGCCTTTCAATAATGTAATTAATACGCTCCTCCGGAGTGGCGAATGCAAATAAAGCCTGCGATTTGTTACCAGGGCTCTCAGGCTCATCGTTCTTTATTCCGATCCAGAGATAGCCGTTTTCGTTTGCGGTAATTTGTTCACCGGCGTTTCTGAGTTCCTTGATATAGTTACGGACGGAACGGTCGGAAACAGAAAGCAAAGAGCTCAATTGCCGTGACGAAAGCGGTGTATCTGATTGTTTTAAAACTGTAAGCAGCTTTTGAAGGTTATTCATTATTATAATCTGCCTTTCTGTGAAAGGTGCCAATATATTATAAAACCAGCAGCTTTTTGTATTTTATAAATTTAATCATATTTATTATAATATAAGAGATTATTCTTTAAATAAACATAAGAAAGTTGATGATTATCCATATGGTGGAGGTGCAGGAATGGTTATGACACCTCAACCAATAATTGATTCTATAAAAGCTGCAAAAGAAAAGAATTCAGGAAAGGT
>ERZ772865.1699-NODE-1699-length-21258-cov-36.515493_pt1 | contig 21258 bp, 20 predicted proteins | sample MGYA00512133_ERZ772865 | MGnify/ENA primary metagenome ERZ772865 (study PRJEB29015, sample SAMEA2737722) | human gut metagenome | biome: human gut; feature: human-associated habitat; material: faeces | place: China | collected 2012 ...
TGTTCGATGTGAACTTCGACAAGCGTGAGTTCTCCGCTGTTCACATTATGGATGGCTGGCAGACTTGGGCGATGCGGGATGTGTCCGTGGCGGCATACCATGCAACGAGGTCGTGCTTTGCTTCAGCAGATGATCAGTGGCGCAAACTGCTGAATCATCTGAATGGCAAAGAGATCACCTCGGCCGGTCATCTCTCCGCACAAAACTTTTCCTTCGGTGAGGAGATTATCGAATCGGACGGAAAGCTCAACTTTTATCTGCAGGCGGACTTCGATGTGGATGCTGCCTTCGGTACATTTGTCTGCACCGATCAGAACGATGACTGGCTCAACATCTACGCTAACTATGACGTGGAGCAGGATCGACTGTGCAACACACTGGATCTGAACCTCTGCAAGGGAGACGGTTCGGAAGAAGACTGGAGTTACCCTCTCAACGCCGCCGAACAGGAAGTCCTGCTCTGCAAGATGGAGGCGTTCTGCCAGCAGCAGACCGGCATGAGCCTGCACGAGTACGCCCGACAGCTTCGGGACAGTGAAACGCAGGCTCCTGAGATGCAAATGTAACCGCCGTGTCCGCCCCTGTGAGCCGCTGTGTGCGCTTTTTACAGGTAGCCCGAGCGAGTACCCCACCGTGGGGATTTGGGCGGGCTTTGAACCGCTTTGTGGGGATATCAGCATCCGACGAAAGAAAAGCAGGAGAAAGAGCCGGGGACAAAGCACCCCGGCTCGAACCACTTCTGCCCGCAGTGCGGGCAGTTTCCGGCTTTTTAGGCTGGGGACAAAATAGTGCCTTGCGGGGCGGCTTGGACCCTATAAACCGGAAAATTCCCGTGTGACAAGGGGTTCCGACGGAGACAACACGGAAATAAGGAGGAATTTATCAATGGAACACAACGACAAGATCAAAAAGGCTTTCTGGATCACTGAGGATATGGACAGAGAGATCGACATGCACCTGAAGCTGGATAACTGCAGCAGCCGAAGCGAGTTCGTGATGAATGCGCTCAAGTTCTATGTCGGCTACTTGAACACGAAGAACGCCAGTGCGTTTCTGCCTGAAGTACTCTCCGCAACGCTGACCGGAACGCTGGATGGCTTCGCAGGCCGCATCAGTTCTCTGCTTTTCAAGCAGGGCGTGGACATCAACCTGATGGCGCAGATCATTGCCTATGATACCGACATCGATGAAGGAGCGTATGAGCGACTGCGCGGCAAGGCCATCCGTGATATGAAGCGGACCAATGGCCGTATATCCTTCAAGGATGTACTGGACTTTCAGAAATCGGTGTAAGCGATGGCGAAGCTCGTACAGAAGAGCGGCTATATCAAATCTGGGAAAGCAGGCGGGTACATGCGCTACATTGCTACCCGTGAAGGTGTGGAGAAGCTTGCCGGAAACAGTGCGGTCACAAAAGGTCAGCGTGAGCTCATCCAGAAACTGCTCTATGACTTTCCGGATGCGGTGGAACTGTTTGAGTACGAGGACTACTGCAGAACGCCGACGCTCGGTACGGCTTCCGCATTTATCAGTATGGCACTGGATGCTAACCTTCACGAAATAGACCCGGAGAGCGGATACATGCAGTACATTGCTACCCGTCCCCGCGTGCAGAAGCGAGGTACTCATGGTCTGTTCAGTTCTGCCACTGCCGTAGATCTTGCCTCGGCAATATCAGAGCTGGAAGCGCATGAGGGAAATGTGTGGACCATCATCTACTCTCTGCGTCGTGAGGATGCTGATCGTTTGGAATACGACAACGCCGATGCGTGGCGTGCGCTCCTCATGGAGAACGCACCGACGCTGGCGAAGTCAATGAAGATATCGCTCGAGAACTTCCGCTGGTATGCCGCCTTTCATGACGAAGGGCATCACCCGCACATTCACATGATGGTCTGGTCCGATGATCCCAAGGAAGGTTTCCTGACCAGGGACGGGATCGCGACGATGCGCTCCAAGCTGACCAATGCTATCTTCCGGGATGAGATGCAGCAAATCTATGAGCGCAAGGATGTGGCCTACTCAGACTTGGTGGAGGCAGCGAAGAATGCCATGCGGGAAATGATCAGCCGGATGCAGCGTCAGATCTGTGATAGCCCGATCATCGAGGATAATATGCGTCAGCTTGTGCAGGCGCTGGAAACCACCACCGGAAAGAAACAGTATGGCTATCTCAAGAAGCCTCTAAAGCAGCTCGTCGATACCATCGTAGATGCGCTGGCGGAGCTGCCGGAGGTCTCTGAGTGCTATGAGGTGTGGAATCAGATCCATGAGGAACTGAACGAGTGCTACGGTCACAGTACCCCGTGGGAACGACTCCCGCTATCTCAACGCAAGGAGTTTCGCAAAATCAAGAACGACATCATCCGGGAGGCTGAGAGCATTCGTCTCGGCCTCCCGACCTTTGAGGATGAAGGAATGCAGGATGACCCGGAGCTGGAAACTCAGAAGGAGGATCATCAGTCCTACAGCGTGTACGAGCAGGCGCAGCGTTACCGCGCCGCAAAGGCTGTCCTGCAGGACATCTATGCACTGGATGCGGAACACGCAGATGCGGTCAAAGCGCTGGAGCAACTCTGGGAGGAGGGATATACCGTTGCGGCACATCAGCTTGGTAAGTTCTATCGGGATGATCTCTCCACCTTGCGTGACCATGCAAAGGCAGAGCAGTGGTTTCGGCGCTCGGCAGAAGCCGGTAATGATTTCTCGGAGTACGCCCTCGGGAAGCTGCTCCTCACGCAAAAACGATGGGATGAAGCGATGGAATGGCTTGACAAGGCCGCAGACCATGGCAGTCAATTTGCACAGTATCGTCTCGGAAAGATTTATCTCCCCGGTGAGTTTGTACCGAAGGATGTGGAAAAGGCTCTTGCGTACCTGACAGCCTCCGCTGATCAGGGAAATCAATTTGCACAGTACGCCTTGGGCAAGCTGTATCTTTTTGGGAGGGATGTTCCTCCGGATCGTGAGCAGGCCAGAGAATGGCTGATCCGAGCCGCGGCACAAGGCAATGAGTATGCACGATTTTTTCTCGACCGCTTTGACCAGTTCCGGGATCCAACTGTCATGCTGGCAGCAACCAAACTACTCCATCACATGAGCAGGATATTCCAAAGCAATTCCGTTCCACCAAGTAACCCGGCGGGGATCCGCATCGATTCCAAACGCCGCAGACGGCTTATGGAGAAACGTATGGCCATGGGCCACAAGGCGGATGACCGTGAGGAGCAGACGCAGTATCAGCAGAGTATGTAAAAAAGGAGGTCTCCATGTCAAGCTATATTCATTTCACCGAAGAACAGAAACAGCGCGCCGCCGCAGTGGATCTGGAGGAGTTTCTGCGCTGCCGCGGTGAAAAGTTGCTTTCCTCCGGCAGAGAAAAACGCCTTGCCAGCGACCACAGCGTGACTGTCCGAGGCAACGAATGGTATGACCATGCGGAGGAGCGAGGCGGACATGCCGTCAGCTTTGTGCAGCGCTTCTATGGTCTCAGCTACCCGGACGCAGTGACACTACTGTTGGGTGGTGAGCCGGGAACAGCGTATCCCTCTGCCGGGGAGCGCACCGAGGAACCGGCGAAACCATTTGTACTGCCGCCCACCAACAAAGATATGCGCAGAGTGTTTGCGTATCTCATCAAACATCGCAGCATCGCAAGAGATGTGGTGGCGCACTTTGCCAAGGCTGGGCTTCTGTATGAGGATGCCGAGTATCACAACGCCGTGTTTGTCGGCACGGATACAGAAGGTATCCCTCGCCACGCCCACAAGCGCAGCACCAACAGCTACGGAAAAGCCTTCCGCTTGAATGTCGAGGGCAGTGATCCACGATACAGCTTCCATTATGTCGGCACAGGCAGAAGCCTGTATGTGTTTGAAGCACCCATCGATATGCTGTCCTACATCACCCTTTATCCGGAGAACTGGCAGCGGCACAGCTATGTAGCCTGTTGCGGCACATCCATTCAGCCGGTATTGCAGATGTTGGAACAAGCGCCGCAGCTCGGCACCATTCTGCTCTGCCTCGATAACGATGAAGCTGGTCATCAGGCCAGCCGCCGGATGCGGGAGCAGTTGGATGCACGTTATTCCGTGGAGCGCCTTATCCCGGAAAACAAAGACTGGAATGACGATCTGACCCTGAGCGGGGGAAATGCGCAGGGTTTTTCTATGAATGAAATGAGGTGAAATATTGAACGCAAGTGTCTGGATCCTGATCGCAGCGGGAGCGGCGATGTTCCTTGTCATCGGAGGGCTGTCCATGATGTCTCATCACTATACTCTTGGCAATATCAAATCCCGCACCGTAGGTGACGGGCAGCACGGTACAGCCAGATGGGCCACCGACAAGGAAATCAAGCAGACCTATGCCCATGTGCCCTTCAAAGTCAGAGAGTGGCGCAGAGGACAGAATCTCCCCACGGAGCAGGGATTGATCCTCGGTTGCAAGGGGCAACCGCAGGAACTCACCGCACTGGTAGACAGCGATGACATTCACTGCCTTATGATCGGTGCCAGCGGTATTGGCAAGACCGCATTTTTCCTGTACCCCAATTTGGAATATGCCTGTGCCTCCGGCATGAGCTGGCTGGCGCTGGACAGTAAGGGTGACCTGGCTCGAAATTACGGCACGATTGCAAAAAACTGCTACGGTTACAATGTATCTGTTATTGATCTGCGCAATCCCACTCGTTCAGACGGCAACAACCTGCTGACATTGGTCAACCGCTACATGGACATCACAAGGAAAGATCCCAAAAACTTGGCGGCTCGAGCTAAGGCGGAGAAGTACGCTAAGATTCTCGCCAAAACCATTGTCAACCCCGATGGCGATGACAGCAACCGCGGACAGAATGCCTTTTTCTATGATGCGGCGGAGGGATTGCTCACTTCGGTCATCCTGATGCTGGCGGAGTTTCTGCCGCCGGATGAGGAGCACCCACAGGAGCGCCGGCACATCGTCTCTGTCTTCAAGCTGGTGCAGGATCTGCTGGAGCCCAGCAAGGTAAAGGGCAAGAGTCACTTCCAGCTCCTGATGGGCAAGTTGCCCCCTGATCACAAGGCCAGATGGTTTGCGGGTGCTGCACTCAACAGCGCAGAGCAGGCCATGGCCTCTGTCATGTCCACGGTACTTTCTCGTCTCAATGCATTTCTGGACTCGGAACTGGAGCAGGTGCTTTGCTTCGACAGCGCCATCGATGCAGAGAAGTTTGCTTCTGAAAAGTCTGCCATCTTTCTCATTCTTCCGGAGGAGGACACCACCAAAAACTTCATGGCGGGCTTGATGATTCAAAATCTAAGCCGTGAACTGTTTGCTGTGGCGGATGAAAACGGAGGGAAGCTGCAAAACCGTGTGGTACTGTATTGTGATGAGTTCGGCACTATGCCGCCCTTCGATGTCCTTCCGCTGTTCTCCGCAGGCCGTTCCCGCCGCCTGACGCTGGTGCCGATCATTCAGTCCTTAGCGCAGCTTGAAAAAAACTACGGAAAAGAAGGAAGCGAAATTATTCAGGACAACTGCCAGGACACCATCTTCGGCGGCTTCGCACCCAACAGCCAGACGGCGGAGGTGCTGTCCAAGGCGCTCGGAAACCGCACCGTTCTGTCTGGATCGGTGAGCAGGGGAAAGAACGACCCCAGCCAGAGTCTGCAAATGATGGAGCGTCCACTGCTGACGCCAGATGAGCTGAAGTCTATTCCCAAGGGGAATTTTATTGTCCAAAAGACGGGACAGCATCCCATGCGTACCCGCCTGCGGCTTTTTCTGGAATGGGGTATCACCTTCGAGGAGCCTTATATTGTTCCGGAGCGGGTAGATCGTGCGGTAGCTTATGCAAACCGTGAGGATCTGGAGCGAAATCTTCCGCAATCAAGCAAGGCGGAGAATGCGGATATGCGTGGAGCCTATGCCGTTTCCGGACGCGGCGGCATTGCCCATGAGCCTGCTGTAGATAAGCCCCGGCGCAGGGGCGGCAAGCAGATGAAAACTTACGGTGAGGAGGATCTATGAGTTACTTTGGAACAATTTACGCCGACACCGAACTGCCCTCCAGAGCGAGGGCAGTTTATATGTATCTGCGTGACCGTGCAGACAGTGAGGGAAAATGCTGGCCAGGAATCAAGACGATTGCGTCCAACATGCGATTGTCACGCTCCACGGTCAAACGGGCATTGACGGATCTGGAGCAACATGGATACCTGCAAAAGATCCCACGCTACCGTGACAATGGGAGCAGCACATCCAACCTGTATTCCGTGCAGTAAGTCCGTAAAAAAGCGCAGTCCTCCGCCAAGGGAGGACTGCGCCCATTTGCTGAACCCAGGGGAGGTTCATGATGGACCTCCCAGAAGGACTCACTCTATCGGAGATTTAACACAGAGAAAGGAACAAGCGTCACTTCCAGAATTGCTCTAAAACCCTCTATGATATGCAAACTATAAAAGAGCGTATTGGTTATCCGAAGTATAAGTATAACTCTTATTGGATATTCTCAGCATATCGTAATTCTTTGGATTTGCGATGGCATCGTAGCAAAACTCAGCACCCATCATTAGTTGGCGCTGACATTCGCCAATCTCAGGAACCACATCAGCATAGATGCTATTATTTACATAGCACATAGAACATGATATGGGATTTAACTCTACAATGTCTATATACGAATTACCGTTGCTGTCAATAAATTCGCCTAAATCTAATGCGTAGTTAGCTGGGAAAACGCCCAATCTTCTAATGTGATCTACCATATGTATGGCAATATTTTTGTGTGATTTTGGCACGGTGTGTTTGAGTGAATGGAGCGCCCTGGATGAGTTGACAACCTGATTATTCAAAATAATGTGCCTGATTTCGCGTGTGCCTAACTGCATGATTAACGCTCGCTTTAGATACATTCATGTACTCAGCAACCTCTACTGAACGAACTGAACCATGTCGCGCTTCAAGAATAAATATGGCTTTTAGATAGTCTTCTCCTGAAGAATGAAGTCTTTCTTTTGTAACCGCCTCAGCCACACTGCTGGACATTATTTCACATGAACAGATGCAATGTCTACGTAGCTGGCATCTGTGTAGAAGTCATAGCCAGTTATCTTATCAGTATTCCACAGAGCCAGATCGTGAGTGCCGGTTACAGGCACCAGAAGATTCTGATCTGCAATACCATTCAGAATCATTCCATAGATTTCCTGCACACGCTGAGAATCAGAAGTGGAGTCCAATTCTGCGAAAATTTCAGGATTCTCAAAGAAAGCAGAGAACTGGCAGAGGATCGGATCACCCATAGCGCCAGGAGCCATATTGCTCATATCTGTTGCAGGGTCAAAGGAACCGCCAGCAGTATTGTAGAAGGTCAGATCATATTCGCCAGCCATCAAGGCTCCATACCAGGTGTTCATGTCTACTGCATCAATAGTAACATCGAAGCCAAGTTCTTTAAGAGAAGCTGCAATAGAAAGAACTGCATTGTCAACACTTGCAAGGCTCTGAGAATAGTTGAAATGAATGGCGAGAGAAGTTCCGTCCTTCTCCAGGATACCGTCATCATTGGTATCCTCATAGCCGGCTTCCTTCATGAGCTGCTTTGCCTTTTCCATGTCGGTAGGATAGGTCTTAACCTCCACACCGCAGTTGGGCTTTTCATTCGTAAAGAGGGTTTCGGCAGCAGTCTCCAGACCATCGAAAACAGAGGTTTCCAACTCCTGCTGATTAACAGCGTAGGATACTGCTTCCCTTACAAGAGGATCATTAAAGGGAGCCTTATTCAGGTTCATACCCAGATAACGAGTTTGGTTGGTGCTGTCATCCATGGCATGACCGAAAGCGGCATCCCGAGAAATTTCCGTGTAGCCTTCTGCGCTAAGTCTGCTGGAGCCGAGAATTGCATCGATTTCGCCGTTGCGCAGAGCAAGAATTTTTGCAGCATTATCAGGAATCACTTTGACTTTGAACTCGTCCACTTCAGGAGCTTCGCCCCAGTAGTAGGGATTGCGGATAAAGGTATAGGTATCTCCCTCGACCCGGTCAAACATATAGGGTCCAGTACCCATAGTTGCACTCACGCAATTCTCGTAAGCCTTTTCTACGCCGCCTTCAAAGGCTGCGGGATTCACAATACCAAGAGGCAGCGCCATGGTCAGATTGTCAAGAGCAGCGTAATAAGGGGTCTTCAAAGTCATTACAAAGGTTTTTTCATCCGGGGTTTCCAGCTTGTCAAACAAAGTAGTGAGCTTACCGAAGGCACCATTCTGGGGACCCAGATGGGTTACTACTGCTTCAAGGGTCATCTTTACTGCCTCGGAAGTCAGAGGAGTACCGTCAGAAAATTTGACACCATCACGCAGATGGAAGGTGTAAGTCTTGCCGTCATCACTGATTTCCCAGGTTTCAGCCAACTCGCCCTGGATCTTCCCGTTATCATCGTAGCTTACCAGAGTGTTGTAAAAATTACGACTCCAGAATCCGGCACCATAAGTGCTGGATACCATAGGCGTGATGACAGGATAGAAGCCTACAGAAAAGTCCCAATTCTCGGTGACAGTGATTGAGACCGGCTCTGCATCGGTTTTCTCGTCAGGGTTCGTGCCGCAAGCAGCCATAGCAAGGCACATCACAAGTGCGAGTCCGAAAGCTAAAAGTTTTTTCAGTTTCATGTACAAAATCTCCTTTATTTATTTTTATATCATGCTTTTCAGCAGGGTATACGTATTTATTGAATGGTTTAACCCAAATATGGAGCAATAGAATGCAGCAGAAGCTTGGTATACGGATGTGTAAAGCAGTCTGTCGAACCGTGAAATGTACGGTCTTCGATAATCTTACCGCAGCGCATCACCATCACACGGTCTGCAAGATATAGCGCAACGTCCAGGTCATGGGTAATGAAAAAGCAAGTCATTTTTCGCTCCTGATGGAGTCGCTTCAGCAAATCAAGAATATGTTTACGAACCAGGACATCCAGCCCACTGACTGCTTCATCAAAAATCAACACATCCGGTTGAGCCGCTAACGCTCTTGCAATACATACACGTTTTTGTTGTCCACCGGATAGCTCATGAGCTTTTCGCAGCTTGATCTCTTCGGGAAGCTCCATCATGGTAAGAAGATCATTGATTTCCCGTTCTTCTTCCTTTTTGCTGAGTTTTCTGAAATTGCGAATTGGCTCTGCAATGATTTGATATACCGTAAAGCGAGGGTCCATTGCTCCCTTGCCATCCTGAAGAATCAGCTGTATTTTAGATCGCAGTATCTGCTTTTGCTTGCCCCGGCAGAGGGAAATGTTTTTTCCTTCAAACAGTACCTCTCCAGAAGATGGAACCAGAAGACCGCACATGAGCTGAGCCAAAGTGCTTTTACCAGATCCGCTTTCTCCTACCAAAGCGCAAAATGAACCATTCTGAATAGTAAAATCTACATGATCAACGGCCAGAAGCTCGTTGCTTGTGCCTTGTTCGTGAAATTCTTTTGATAGGTTGTTGACTTTAATCATGATTCCGCCCCTTTCGTGAAAGCACAGGAAAGGGAGTAAGCTTCAATCAGCGACCTTGTATAAGGTTCTGTGGTATGATCGAAGACAGATTGAACTTCACCGGATTCTATAATTTTTCCTTCTTTCATCACCAACACGTTTCCACCTAATTGAAGAGCTGTTGCGAAATCATGAGTTACCATAAGAATCCCAACTCCATTTGCTTTCATCTGCGAAAATAAATCTATGATTCCATTTCTGTGAATCACATCCAAAGCAGTTGTCGGCTCATCGGCAAGCACGAATTTTGCATCAAGCATCATAGCCATTGCGATAATGACACGCTGAAGCATTCCTCCGGAAAGCATATGGGGGTATGCTCTGTATACCCTGTCAGGATCATCTAAGCCTACATCATGCAGAAGCCGCAGAATATAGTTGTAACGCTGCTGGCGGGATTTGTCGGAATGGAGCCGTAGCGTTTCATCCATCTGTCTGCCAATACGCATAGAAGGGTCCAATGCAGTCATTGGATTTTGCGGGATATAGACAATCTGGTTTCCGTATATTCCTCGTCTCTGCTTTTCTGACGAATTCAAAAGATCAGTCTCGCCGAAGAAAATGGAACCCGACACCTTAAATTTTTTAGGGTCCAATAAGTTTAGCACCGCACTACAGGTCATTGTTTTGCCGCTGCCTGACTGGCCTAACAAGATCAAAGACTCTCCTTCTTTGATTGCAAAGGATATTTCAGAAACCAAGTTATCCATGCCTGACCGAAGATTAATGCTTAAATGATCAATCATAAGTGATGGCATCATAGGCTGTCCTCCTCCGGCGTTAGAATATCACGGAGTGCTTCTCCAAATAAATTGAAGCCTGCTGCCGTTACGAAGATGCACAAGCCTGGATAGATTAGCAATTCCGGATGAGAGTAAAGCGCTGTCCTGGCATCATTTAACATGGCACCCCATTCCGGTGTGCCGGAGGGAAGGCCAAGTCCGAGGAAAGCAAAGCTGGAAACCATAATGATAGAAGAAGCGACACCAGTGGAAACATACACAAGAAACTGTGGCAGAATGTTAGGAATCAGATGTCTGAAGACCAGCTTTCCTGTATTGCACCCAGAAATCCGGGCTGCCAGGATATAATCTTTACCCATTTCTTGAACGGAATAAGATCTGACAATACGAACAAACCAAGCCCAGGTCGCTATCACAACAGAAACGGCAATGTTTTGGAGTCCGTTCCCCAGAACGCCTATGACAGCAATAGCAATGATAAGAGAAGGAAAAGCAATAAACACATCACAGAGTATAGTAATGAAATGGTCTGCTTTTTCTCCAGCACAGGCGCTAAAAGTACCGACAATCAGACCAATCACAGACAAAATCAGCAGCACAGGTAAACTGATTCCGATGGAATATCTGGCTCCATACAGCAGCCTTGATAAGGTACACCTGCCCAATTGATCTGTTCCAAGAGGGTATTCTGCGTCAGGCTGAGCATACTTTTGCGATAAATTCACCAATTCAGGGTCGTGAGGCGAAAAAGCAGGTGCTGCAATCGCAATTACAATCACAATAGCAATCAGGCACAGACTGATGATTGCCTGCGGCCTTTTGAGTAGCTTATGTATCATTTTCTTCCCTCACCATCCATGGACAAAGCAGACGGTTGATTATGTCTGCCATGAAATTTGCGACGACAAAAATTGCTGCAATGACGACTATACAGGTAGAAACTGCAATCGTATCTGCTGCAATCACACTGTCCACCAGATAAGTTCCGATTCCCTTGATTGAAAAAACACTTTCGATTACCGCCCCTCCGGCAATTAGAAAGCCGAATTGCTGAAAGAAAATTGTAACAACAGGCGGTAAGGCATTTCGCAGAATGTGGCATACCAGAATTCTGTTGGCAGATAGTCCACGGGCTTTTGCAAACCGAACATAATCAGAAGATAATTCAGCCAGAAGAGAGGAACGCATAATTCGGATGAGTGAACACGAACTGGGAACCGCCAGGGCAAATGAAGGTAGTAAAAAGCCCCTCCAACCTGGACTTGGTAAGACACTGAACCATTTCAGATGAATCGCAAAGAACAGTAGAAGAAGGAATCCCAGCCAGAAAGTTGGCACACAAATACCGCAGATAGTAATGCCTCTGGTAACCTGATCGAAAAGGCGGTTCCGCTTTCTGGCACAGAGCAAACTAATCGGAACGGTGAGCACGATAATCCATAGAATGGCCATCCCTACAAGAGATGTGGTCGTAGCCAGATACTTGTGCAGATCCTTTACAATCGGTTGATGAGTGGTCAAAGAAGTCCCGAGTTCTCCTGTAAACATTCCGGAAAGCCACTGAATATATCGCACAGGGAGAGGTTGATCCAATCCCATTTCCACCCGAATCATCTCAATCTGTTCCGGCGTAGGATTGGATACGCCTCGGTGTGCAATAATTTCTGCAGGATCTTTTCCGGACCAAGCAATCAACAAAAAACTTAGAATGCTGACGCCTACCAGCACAATGAGGAAGCTAATGATCCTTTTCCCAATATATTTCTTCAAATAATGCACCTCCTCACATCAGAAATCAGTTAGACATAGTTAACCAAATGCCTTTATGTTACCCTTCAGTGCGGTCTGCATCTGAAGGGTAACCTGCTTAGTAGTTAAATTTCTCTGCCAGATTGGACTTTTCAATCATCTTTCTATATGTGGGCGACTGTTTCAGCAGATGAGCATGTTTTCCACAGGCTTCTACCGTACCTGCTTTCATAACGACGATCTTATCTGCATTTTCAATAGACTTCAGTCTGTGTGAAATAACAATCACGGTCTTGCCTTGAATCAAATGATTTAATCCAGTCTGTATCTGGACTTCTGTTTCCACATCTAACGATGCAGCAATCTCATCCAGAATGATAATTGGAGCATCCTTCAGGATTGCTCTGGCAATGGACAGCCGCTGACGTTCTCCGCCGGAGAGTTTGGCTCCATTTTCCCCGATTATTGTCTGGTAGGTGTCTGGCAGACGGCTGACAAACTCATTGCAACCAGCCAGTTTTGCAGCTCGTATTACTTCTTCGTCAGAAGCATCCAGCCGCCCAAGGCGAATATTTTCCATAATAGAAGTATTAAATAGAATGACTTCCTGAAAAACAATGGAAACATACTTGAACAAGCTATCAGTGTGAATTTCTCGTATGTCGGTTCCTCCGATCTGAACGGTGCCGGAATCTGCATCATATAGTCTGCTGATGAGCTTAAGCATTGTTGTTTTTCCGCAGCCGCTGGGACCGACCAATGCGGTTACCTGTCCTTGCTCCGCCGTAAAGGATGCATGGCGAATCACCTGGGTGTCTTTCTGGTAGGAAAAAGAAACATCCTTTATTTCTACATTGAAATCTGAAAGGACTGCCTTTTCTCCGCCCTGAAGTTCATGATTCTTGATTTCACCAATCCGGGCAATTCTTGCGTCCAAATAAAAGATTTCCGTCAGATAGAGCAAAACACCACCCATGGCCCCGCTGAGTTTCGCCGCCATAATAATATAGCCCAGAAGAATCAGGATACTTACCTGACCGGAGGCGAGCATTGAAAGGCCAACAGTCGCCGTGATTCCAATAGGAAGAATAGATAAAGTCTGGCCGATTGTAACAGGAATCGTCTGGGTGATCTGAGCTTTCCATTGAAGATTTTCTGACTCATCCAACTGCTGGTCCATTTGAGCTTCTACTTTTTCTTTCAACCCATAGCTTTTAATTTCCTGATTCAGTTCGATTGCATTCTGAAAGCTTTCGGAAATATCTCTCAACTTATCATAATGTTTATTTACATCTCTGACCTGCAGTTTCTTTGTCAGGAAAAGAACCGAAGCAGAAGTAAGAACGGGAAGCAATACACAGAGACCTAATTTCCAATTCATGATCAGAAGGGCTACGCTGATAACCAAAAAGTAAATTGCAAACCCTATGGAATTAGCCACTGCGTTCGCAAAAGCATGCTCAATCGAAGCCACATCTGCCATGATTGTTTGAGCAAGGTCAGACAAATTGTGCTTTGAAAAATAGGATAGGGGCAGTTTGGAAAGCTGTTCCGCCAGATCAATTCTTAAATTTGCAGATTCCTGGTAGGTTTCATCATAGGTCGTTTTATAGTTATAGTTAATAACTAAGTACATCACCAGGGTCGCTACCAGCATAAACAGGAGATATACCACCGGTTTCCCGGTATTTCCATTCAACAGCCTGTCTGCAAACAGAAAAACACAGATCATCGGCGGTACAAAAGAAACATAATAGAGAAAAAATGACCAGATTGATTTTGCAAGGCCCTTCACACCCGAATCGCTCAGCTGGAAGGCTCTTTTTAGATATGTCTTCATCATGCCAACCTCCACTGATTTGCCTTGCAGTATACATCCTGAAAATCCTTATAACGTCCATTGCAGGCCATCAGTTCATTGTGGGTTCCCTGTTCCACAACTTTTCCATTCTGGACAAACAGGATCTGGTCTACATTCTGAATAGAGGACAGCCTGTGTGCAATCATGATAACTGTTTTGCCCCTCATCAGTTTTTGGAAAGCCTGCTGCAACTCGTATTCATTTTCCGGATCTGCAGCTGCAGAAGCCTCATCCATAATGACGATATTCGCATTCTTTAGAATAGCCCTTGCAATGGCGATCCTTTGCACCTCACCACCGGAAAGGTATACGCCCTTTGCCCCTATGACGGTCATCTCCCGCTGGGGGAATTTGTCAAGGATGGATGTGCAGTTCGCTGCGTCAAGTGCATCCATAATCTGCTGCCGTGTTGCCTGAGGATTTCCGATTCGGACATTTTCGTAAATTGAGGTCTTTAGTAATTGACTGCGCTGGAAAACAAATGCGATGTTCTGAATGAGAGCTTTTTCAGAATAACTCTGAATGTTCTTTCCACCAATCAGAATTTCGCCGCCATCGACAGGATAAAACCCTGAAATCAGCTTTGCAATGGTAGATTTTCCTCCTCCGGAAGACCCGATGAGCGCATAAGTTTTATTCTGATGAAGTGTCAGGCTGAAATCCTTCAGCACGAAGTTGTCATCATACTTAAAGTCAACATGACGAAATTCAATATTGAAATCTTGGAAGGTCTCTTCGTTTCCATGCGGAAGCTTTGCCTGATCCATAGAAGTAGTCAGCTCATCAAGCCGATTCAGCGTATTTTGTGCGCCAAAGTTATCCTGCCCCGTAAACATGATCGATGTGAAAGAAGTAAATACAGCTCCGGAGAACACAGCAAAGAAAACAATCTTTGCCAGGATTAGCATAGCAGGTTCTCCATAGCTGATGAATACAACTGCGGCTGGTACAGCAAAAGCATAAAACACGTTGAACAGAACCTGGAATCCGACGTAGGGATTCTTACAGCTGAGGCTATACTGATAGACGTACTGTTTGTACTCTTTGATCGAGTTAATCAGAGTTTTGTAATACTGTACAGTTACACCGAAGATTTTTATGATCTGCATTCCTCTGACATATTCTACTGTTGCCGCACTCATTTTTTGAAGCGCCGCTGAATAGCCAGACAGAAATTCAGTACCACCGGACATTTTACGATACTGAAGAACACCAATCACAGTTGTAAGGATCAGGAGAATACCAAGGCGATAGTCTATTGCAAACATCAGCACAAACATTAACACCGGCGTCATAACAGCAGTGACGTTGTCCGGAATCAAATGGGCCACTGTTTTGTGTGTTTCTGCTGCGTTATCATCAATAATTTTTCGAATCTCTCCAGAGCTGTTATGGTCAAAAAAGGAAGAAGAGGCATCCAATAATTTATGAAGCCCATTTTTCCTTAAGTTTGTTTCAAGCCGGAAGCCTAAGTAGTGGGAACACGTTGCCGATGCAATGTTGAGAATGCCTCGTAAAATCATAAGTATGACTACAATAATTGCGTCATACATAGCCTTCTCATATACGGGAATAACCAGAATAGACACAATGGACTGCCACAGAAACCAATATGCTCCCATATATGAGCAGACGGCAGCGGCAGATAGTGCCATGGAGAAATATGCCCAAATTCTTTTATCTGGGACATAATGAAATAGTTTTTTATATAAACTGCGCATTAACTTCAAATATACACCTCTTTTTGCTTAAAAACGGTTTGACATACATCAGCTCTTTCATTATAATTAGTTGTAGCTAACTGTAAAGGGCAAAACAGATATAAAGTCTAAACAAGGTATTAATAAATCTAAACGAGGCATCTTTGGGAGGAGCCAATGATAGAAGTTAAACGAGATGATTTCTTTGTTGAATCGATAAAGAATCCAATAGAGTACGGAACATATTATAAGATCAACCCAAAATATGGAACCGGATTTCAATGGACGAGTGAGGTTCACCACGATTTCATCATTACAGCGACAGATATAAGATTTAACCAGGAAACTATGGTCGGAGAACATATTGGGTCTGGTTATGTACTTGCTCTCTATATTAGTGGCGCAGGAGATGAATTCTATCCGTATCAAAATATTTCTCCGAATACATTGCGCTGCTATGAACCATCTGAAAAGTATAAAGCTATTTATCATCCTCAGATTCCATTAAGATGTATTACCGTGCAGGTTGACCAGGAATTTATTGATCAGTATCTCCAGGAAATTTCCGGTGATCTTGAAGTGAACTTTTCTGATTTTTTCAAAGAAAAAGGGAAATTCTATTTACCAAATGTTAATCATGCTATGCAAAGCCTATATGAGTATCTGCTTTCCATGAAAGCGTCCAGAATTACAGTAGAAGCAAAAATATATGAAATCATCTCTTATCTTGCTTCATATTTGAAAGAAAACAGACTAAATGAAGAGAATGGCCAGCCCATTAACAAAACAGATTTGCAGGCATTAGATGAACTAACGCATTACATGGACGAACATTACAGTTTTAATATTACGTTGCAGACGCTTTCCACCATTGCATGTATGAGTGAAAGCAAAATGAAAAAGCTATTTAAGTCAGTTTATAATATGTCCATTACTGAATACATTCAGAGGAAAAGGATCTCTGTAGCCGAGCATATGCTTATTCAGACCGACCTCACCATTGCGGAAATTTCAAGAATTGTTGGATACTCCAACCCCAGTAGATTGATTGAAATATTCAAAAGGTATTATGGATTTACTCCCTCAAAATACAGAAAATAAAAGTGTTATACTAATTTGGATAAACCTAACCCTCTAAAAATCAACCAAATCAATCGTTATGAGGTGACGCATACAAGCGTCACCTCATTTCTTTTTGGAAATTTCCGTTGTACTTGCAAAGTAAGACTCAAGGAAGGCTGTCAAAAAACTACAAAATCACCCCCGTTTCTGATATTCTGATATAATGAAAGAAACGGGGGTGTGCGCCGGTTCGGTGGCAAGCATATAGCCGGTGGGAATCCGGCCTGGTAAGGCTTGGCAAGCCACCAGTATCGAGTCCTTGGAGCGTCAAAGGCCAACAATGACGTTTAAGCGTAGGACAGAGAGCAGGAAGGCCGTAATGCGAAAGCGTGAAGTGATAGAGCTCCGTCATAGAATCAATTGTGTGGGATGGCCATGTGCCTCCGCGGTCATCAACAAGGAACGGTCGCTAACTGCAAGACCGGGAAAACACGCCGGAGTCCAAGAGCACGGCACACCTGACATTGTTATGTTTGTCATACCCGGGAGGCCTGAGTGGCTCCGCAGGAAAAAGAACTGCGGTAGGGAGTATCGGCCAAGCGCCTCGCCCCTTGTCCCATGCACGCCCCAACAATACCGGCGCACCATGAGGGTAACGGTTTCGATCTCCTTTTCCTTGTTCAAGTTCTGAAGTCCTTTCTGTTTTATACGCAGTTAGTCTACTCTAACCGCCTGGTGGAAGAAAAGGCAGGCCACCTGTATGCAGTCTGCCTTTTGCCTGATGCGAAAGCCCGCAGACGCGCGGGGCTTACAGCACCAGCGAGGGCGCGGTGTAGACCCGTGCCTTCAGCTCGCTGTTGAGCATATACAGCCCCTTGCTGTCTCCGCCGAACAGCTCCATCTTGGTGATAAGGTCGGCGGCGTTCTTCTCTTCCTCGCCCTGCTCCTTAATGAACCAGTCCAGCATCTGCATGGCGCGGAAGTCCTTGGCCTCGTATGCGGCGGCGTAGATGGCATCGATGCTGGCGGTGACGAGCTTCTCATGCTCCAGCGCCTTTTTCAGCGGGGTCATGTGGTCGCCGCGTTCCCACTCCGGCTTTGCGACGGCCTCAAAGGTGACACCCTCGCCGTTATTCTGCAAATACTGATAAAACAGCATGGCGTGATCCCGCTCCTCCTGCGCCTGCACCCGGTACCAGTTCTCAAAGCCGTCTAAGCCCACGGAGGCGTAGTAATTGGCAAAGTCCAGATACAGATAGGCGGAGTAGAACTCCTTGTTGATTTGCTCGTTGAGCAGCTTCGATACATTAGCGTTCATGATGCTTCTCCTCCATAATATTGTCTTTTTTTTGCTCCCGGCAAGCGGGGCAGATGTACCGGATCCTAAGGTCGTAGGAGAGGATCTTCTGCCCCAGTGCCTTCTGGATCCGCTCCTGCATATCCGGCAGGCGAACGTCCGTGATTTTCCCGCACCGGCTGCAAATCAGGTGATCGTGCCGTTCCGTCCGGTCGTACCGGTCCGGCGAACCCGGCTCGGTGATGCGGAGCAAAAGCCCCTCCTCCGCCAAACCGTTCAGGTGCTTATATACCGTACCCAGAGCGATGCTGGGGTGCTCCTTTTTCATCTCCAGGAACACCTGCTCCGCAGTGGGATGCCGCTGCAGCTCCGTGACGGCGGCCAATATCTCCTCTGCGTATTTCGGCATACTGCACCCCTCCAAAAGCAAGAACTATTCTTATTCTCGTTTTCCATTATACGCATATTCACCCTGTTGTCAACAGCTATGGAGGGCTTCCGTTGAAAAAATTGGTGGAAAAGCTTGACACACCAAACTGTATCTGTTATAGTTACAGTATAAACTGTACCAGTGGCAAACACAGTTACATTGGAGGTTAATTATGCGTCAGATATTACTCTTTGCGGCACTTGCCGCCTCGCTGGCACTGCTGGCTGGCTGCATGCTGTCCAAAACAAAAAAGGACGCGCCCGGCAAGGCGGCGTATCATAAGCTCAGCGCCGAGGAAGCCTATGAGATGATGACCTCGCAGGAGGTCGTGGTGGTGGATGTTCGCACCCGGGAGGAATACGACGGCGGGCATATTGAAAACGCCGTCCTTGTGCCCAACGAGAGCATCGGGAGCGAAATGCCCGAGGCGCTGCCCGACAAGGAAGCCACGCTGCTGATCTACTGCCGCAGCGGCCGCCGCAGCAAGGATGCCGCCCAAAAGCTGCTGGCGCTGGGGTATCAGAGCGTCTACGACTTCGGCGGCGTCATCGACTGGCCCTACGAGCTTGTGAAGGAGGAATAAAGGGTGGACAGTTCCTTTAATCTGGCCGTCCACGCGCTGGTCTGCCTGAGCCACAGCGGACGCTCCCTCAGCAGCGAAGCGCTGGCGGAGAACATCTGCACCAACCCCACCCGCGTCCGCCGGGTGCTGGCGGGGCTGAAAAAGGCGGGAATGGTGGAGACCCGGGAGGGCTTGGACGGCGGCTACCGCCTGACGGCAGACCCGGCGAAGCTGACCCTGCGGCAGGTGGCGGAGGCGGTAAATACCCGCTTTGTGGACTGCGCGTGGCACAGCGGCGACATTGACCGGGACTGCGTCATCTGCTCCGGCATGGCGGGCGTGATGGATGCGCTGTACCGGAGCATGAATGAGGAATGCGCCGCCTATCTCTCGCACATTACGATCACAGATATTGAAACACAGCTTTTTGAACACAAATAGGAGGATATACGATGCTTACCATTACGACCAACAGCTTTGAAAATGACGTCCTGCACGCGGACAAGCCCGTGCTGGTAGATTTCTGGGCCCAGTGGTGTCCCTACTGCCGCCGTATTGCCCCGGCCTTCGACAAGGTGGGGGAGCAGTACGCCGACACGCTCATCGCTGGCAAGATCAACTACGACGAGGAGCCGCAGCTCATCGAGCGTTTCGGCATCGACACCATCCCCACGCTGATGCTCTTTAAGAGCGGCGAGGTGATCGGCTCTGTGGTAGCTCCCGGCTCCAAAGCCGCCATTGAGACATTTATCCGGGAAACGCTTGCGCAGTGAGGGCGTGGCTATGGAGCAAATCTATGATACGCTTCCATGCAGCACACTTCGTGTCTCCTTAGAAACCGAGGGCGACGGTCAAAGCCATCCGTTTGCACCGTGGTCAAAATGCAAAAAGCGCAGCCGCAGAGAACATCTGCGGCTGCGCTTCGATCCATTTTCAAAGCTTCGGCATCACTCAACGCCATATTGTTGTCTAAATAAATCAGCGACGATGTTTTGCTTTTGAGGCATCGGGCGGACAGACGAAGCCAGACTCGCCGCCTACTCCGCGCAGAGCTCCGCCACCAGAGCGTCCATCTGCGCTTCGCTGGTTTGGTTCAGTGCGCCGCGCAGCGATACCTCCGTTTCACACAGTCGGAGTTCCTTCATCTTTTCCAACTCGGCGCGCATCAGCCGCGCGGCAGCAGGGGCCCATGAGCCGTTTTCCATGAGGCCGATCCGGCGGTTTCGGAATCCCTTTGTCTGTAAATGTTCCAAAAACTCCTTCATGGGCGGGAACAGTCCTCCGTCATAAGTGGAGCAGGCCAACACCAGTTTCCCACAGTAGAATGCGCTGGTCACGGCATAGGAAAGGTCTGTTGCCGTCAGATCGCACATGGTGACTTGCGCACCTTTTCCCTCCAGCTTGCTCTTGAGGGCCTCCGATGCATATGCGGTATTTCCATGGATGGATGCGTGAGCGATCAGGATGCCCTCCGGTTCTTCCGGTTTCCATTGTGACCAGAGATCATAGAGCCGCAGATACTCCCCCAAGTCTTCTGTGAGCATGGGGCCATGGAGCGGGCAGATCGTTTTGATCTCCAGCGCGGAGATTTTTTTCAGCAGCGCCTGCACCTGTGCGCCATACTTTCCGACGATGTTGTAATAATACCGCCGGGCCTGCGGCGCCCAGGGGGCACGGGCAGTCCGTTCCAGTGAACCGAAGCGGCCGAAGGCATCCGCCGAGAACAGGATCTTTTCCTCCTCTTCATACGCTGCCATCACCTCCGGCCAGTGTACCATCGGCGCCAGCAGGAAGCGCAGCCGGTGTGAGCCCAGAGAGATCGTGCTGCCCTCGCCAACCTCCAGCATACGGTCTTCCGACAATGCACCTGTGCCGAAGAACTGCTTGATCAGGGTAAATGTTTTCGCGTTTCCCACGATCTTCATCTCCGGGTACTTTTGTGCCAGCCGCATGAGGCTGCCGGAATGATCCGGCTCCATGTGTGTGACCACAAGATAGTCGGGGCTGCGCCCCTCCAACACCCGCGCCACATTGGAAAGCCATTCTTCCGCCGCCCGTGCGTCCACACTGTCCATCACGGCGATCTTCTCATCCAGAATGACATAGGAGTTGTAGCTCACTCCCATAGGCTGGACGGGGTACTGGTTTTCAAAGAGTGCCAATGTGTTATCATCCACCCCTACATAGCGGATGGCATCTGTTACCGTTCGGATAGCCATATAAAAAATACCTCCTATTTTCCTTACTCAGACTCTGACTGATAGGTTCTTCTTTTCTAATGGAACATACGCTCAACCGCGGATCGACGGTCGCGCATTTTACCGTTGC
>ERZ772865.1720-NODE-1720-length-21089-cov-11.636493_pt1 | contig 21089 bp, 19 predicted proteins | sample MGYA00512133_ERZ772865 | MGnify/ENA primary metagenome ERZ772865 (study PRJEB29015, sample SAMEA2737722) | human gut metagenome | biome: human gut; feature: human-associated habitat; material: faeces | place: China | collected 2012 ...
AGTTCACCCTGACGGTGTGCCTTTCTCTGAAGCATCCCCAGCTGTTCCCGGTACTGGCGCTGTTCGTCGTCAAGGAACTGTTTCAGCTCATCGCGGGCGCGGTGCATCTGAAAATGGGAAAGATGCTACCCGGCGCACTGATGGCCGGAAAGGTCTGCACCACCGTCCTGTTTATCAGCCTGATCGCGCTGGTGCTGTTCCCCCTTGTGGATGACACGGTAGTAAGTGTCATTGCGGCAGTGGACGCAGTTTTCCTGGCTATCTCCTTCGTCAGCTACATTCTGGCGTATTTTGGAAAAAACGCGAAGGTTCAGGACCTCAAAAGCGAATAGAAAGAAGTCCGTCGGATGCTTCCGACGGACTTTTCTTTTCCAAAAACACGCGGCGGCCCTTTTCTGAGCCGCCGCACAATGATAATTTTCTCTCTCCACGGGACACAGCGTGTCACGGGTACGCCGTCGGCTTATCCGCGGATATTTCCACGGCATCGGCTTTCCCCACTGTCTCCGCCTCTGTATCTAAAGTATACCATACCACCGGCGGCGATTGGTGAAGAAACCTTGAACAGACGCAAAAGAATTTCTTAAGCGGCCTTAGCTCGGATATACGTTGCTCACCAGCAGCAGCACCGGCAACGCAAGGGTGAAAATGCTGATCGCCCACGGGTACATGGCCTTTCTTGAGCAGAACATCAGCAGCAGACACGCCGCCGCAGCGGCCAGCGGCTTCCACCGCAGCCTCCGCCGGGACCGGGCGGCCTGGGTCTCCTCCAAAAGATCCTGGGGCAATTCATTCATGGCGTCGCTGAGCTGTTCCGGGTTCATACGTCAAAGCCCTCCTTTTCCAGATACGTCCGCAGCCCCTGGCGGGTGCGGTACAGCTGACTCTTGACCGCCGGTACGCTGATGCCGCAGACCCGGGCCGTCTCCGCCAGGGAGTCGGCATAGTAATAGCGGCAGAGAAACGCCCGGCGGGCGGGAAGCGGCAGCGTCCGGAGATAGTCCCCTATGGCCCGGCCCAGCTCCGCCAGATCCAGGGCCTCCTCCGGGGTGACAGCGCCGGATACGCAGTCCCCCAGCTCCTCCAGGGACAGGGCGTATTGGGACCCGCCCCGCTTGGCCCGGCCCCGGGTCCGCCACCGGTCGATGGACAGCTGCCGGGTGATGCGGCCCAGATAGGTGGCCAGCACTTGGGGCCGGTGGGGCGGCATGGAGTCCCAGGCCCGCAGATAGGTGTCGTTGACGGTCTCCCGGCTGTCCTCCCGGTCCGCCAGGATGCCGAAGGCGATAGCTGACAGATACCGACCATACTGCCGGTCCGTCTGGCGGATGGCCTCCTCATCCCGCTGCCAGTACAGGGTCACGATGTCGCGGTCCTCCATGGTGACATTCTCCTTTCGTGTTGCTTCTGCCTGTCATCCCGTCAAAAAATCCCGGTGGTTTCGCGGAAAAGGGGGAAAATTTTTGTATGCTGCCTCTATTATGCCGCCGGGGCCGGGGCCCGTCAAGACAAATGCGCCGAAAAAGGCTTGCCCAAACGCCCCCCCGGCTGTATAATGGAGAAAACAGTCACAGGAGGGCAAATAATATGGGAATCGTGGTGCTGGGCGCCGTTTTCGTGGACATCAAGGGGTATCCCACGTCCACCTATATCCCCGGCGGGCGCAATGTGGGCCGGGTGGAGCAGGTCCCCGGCGGCGTCAGCCGCAACGTGGTGGAGGACATCGCCAACGTGGAGCTGCGGCCCACCTTTGTGAGCCTGGTGGACGACACCGGCCTGGGGGCCGACGTGGTGCGCCAGCTGAAAAATCACAAGGTGAACACCGACTATGTCCTGCCCACCCCTGACGGCATGGGCACCTGGCTGGCGGTGTTCGACAACCAGGGGGACGTGTGCGCCGCCATCAGCAAGCGGCCGGACCTGCGGCCGCTGGTGGCCCTGCTGGACGAGAAGGGCGACGAGATTTTCCGGGACGCCGACAGCATCGCCCTGGAGATCGACATGGACAAGGAGATCGTCAAGCGGGTTTTCCAGTACGCCAAAAAATACGGCAAGGACGTGTATGCGGTGGTGTCCAACATGAGCATCGCCGTGGAGCGCCGGGACTTTCTGCAGCAGACCAGCTGCTTTGCCTGCAACCAGCAGGAGATGGGCATCCTGTTCTCCGACGACTACTCGGAAAAGACTCCCGAGGAGCTGAAGGAGATCCTGGCCCTGAAAATCCGCAGCGCCCGGATCCCACGGATGATCGTCACCATGGGGAGCCAGGGAGCGGTGTACGCCGACTGCACCGGGGAGCGGGGCGTCTGCCCCGGCCGGAAGGTGGACGTGAAGGACACCACCGGCGCCGGAGACGCCTTCTTCGCCGGGTCCACCATCGGTCTGACCTATGGCAAGACTCTGGCCGAGTCCTGCGAGATCGGCACCCGGCTGGCGGCCTCCACCATCTGCACCAGCGGCAACGTGTGCCCCCGGTTCCTGCCGGAGGAGTTCGGCCTGAACGTAGCGGTAACGGACTGAGGAGGGACATATGAAGCGGATCGACGAGTGCACGGATATGACCGTGCTGGTGGCCCTGCTGGTGGTGGGCATTCTGCTGGTGATGGGGGCCTACCGCATTTTCTCCTCCCTATGCGAACATGCGGCCCTGGACGTCCGGACCTTCCTGCTGGGAGCAGCGTGCCTGCTGCTGGCGGTTGTGGGCTTTCTGCTGGCCCGGCGCAGCTTCCGGCGGCTGCAATACCTGCGGGACAACGAGGAATAGGGCTGACTATAGGCAGCGGCACCCCGGAACAGGGCGGGACACCCCCGGGACAGACCCGGGATAAAGCGGGACAAAAACGCACCCCTCGGCGCAGACGCGCCGGGGGGTGCTGAAATTTTATCGGGCCAGGTCGGCCACCGCCCGGACGGCGGTGTCGATCTCCTGAGGGGTGTTGAAGGGGGAGAAGCTGAAGCGCACGATGCCCTGGCGCTCTGTGCCCAGGGCACGGTGGAGCCGGGGAGCGCAGTGGGCCCCGGGGCGGGTGGCGATGCCCCAGCCCTGTAAGAGGGCGTCGGACACCTCGCCGGAGTCCAGGTCCCGGATGTTCAGGGACACGATGGCCGCCCGGCAGGGGGCGGAAAAATCGCCGTATACCCGGACGCCGGGAATGTCCCGGACCCCCAGGTAAAACCGCCGCATCAGGGCGTGCTCCCGGGCGTACAGATTCTCCACCCCCTCCGCCAGGAGATACTCCAGGGCGGCGTGAAGCCCCGCCAGTCCGTGGCTGTTGAGGGTCCCGGCCTCCAGCCGAGTGGGGTAGGCGGCGGGCTGGTCCGGGTCGAAGGAGTGGACGCCGCTGCCGCCCCGCAGCAGGGGCCGCAGCTCCACCCCCGGGCGGATGCACAGGCCGCCGGTGCCCTGGGGCCCCAGCAGGCTCTTGTGGCCGGTAAAGCACAGAACGTCCGCACCCAGGGCCGTCATGTCCAGGGGGACGGCCCCCGCCGTCTGGGAGGCGTCCAGGATCAGGAGGGCCCCATGGGCATGGGCCAGGGCGGCGATGCGGGGGATATCCGGCATATCGCCGGTGACGTTGGAGGCGTGGGTGCACACCACGGCCCGGGTGTTGGGCCGGAACAGCCCCTCCAGGGCGTCATAATCCAGGCGGCCGTTTCCGTCCGCCGGAAGGAAGCTCAGGCCCATGCCCTGCCGCTGCAGGGCATACAGAGGCCGCAGCACGGAGTTGTGCTCCAGGTCTGTGGAAATAGCGTGGTCCTCCGGGGACAGCAGGCCGCAGATGGCCATATTCAGGGCCATGGTGGAGTTGGCGGTGAAGGCCACATGGTCCGGCCGGGGACAGCCCAGCAGCCGGGCCGCCAGGCACCGGGTATCGTACACCGTCCGGGAGGCGGCCATGGAGGCCCCGTGGGCTCCCCGGGCGGCGTTTCCCGCCGTGCAGATGGCCTCCGCCACCGCTTGGGCCACCTGGGGCGGCTTGTGCAGGGAGGTGGCGGCGCTGTCCAGATAGATTTCCGTCATCAGAACATCTCCAATACGCAGCAGGGGCCGTGGCCGATGCCGTTTTCCTCTAAAGCCGCCGTCAGGACGGCTTGGTCGCCGGGGGCCGCCTTCCAGGCCAGGCCGCACCCGGCGGAGATCCGGGAGGGCAGGGGAATGATGCGCCCCGGCAGGGACAGCCGGGTGAACAGAGCCTCCGCCGCCAGGGCCTGGGCCGTCTCCTGAAAGGAGATCACCAAGGCGGGGGTGCGCTGCCGGTTCTTCGGTCTGTTCGGCCGGGGCGAGGATTATTACATTCCCTGGGACTGCGTCCAGCGGTTCGGAGAGGACATCATCCTCATCGACAAGCCCTTCCAGCGCCGGGAGGGCGAAAAGAAAAAGCGGCGCTGGTAAACACATGGCCGCGCCTACAGGTGCGGCCATGTGTTTACCCTGCAAAAAAAATGCCGCCGGCGCGGCAAACCCTGCGTCGGCGGCATTCCTGCCGATTTTATTTTTCCTGCTGCTCCGTATCCTCTCCGCCGATCAGCAGCTGCCGCTGCTGGTTCAGCAAATAGGAGAGGTGCTCCCGGTCCGTGGTGTAATAAATACGGTTTCCCTCCACCAGGCAGGTAACAAGCCCCGCATTCACCAGCTTGCTCATATGGTGGTGAATGGTGTTGCGGGCCAGGCCGAAATGGTTGCACAGCTGCTGACCGTAGACCGCCGGATGATCCCTCAGATAACAGAGAATGTCAAACCGGGTCTTGTCCCCGATGATCCGGATGGCGTCATATACCTGGGAGGCGCTGCTGTTTTCCGCCAGGGTGCGCCGCAGCGACAGCCGCATAACTCCGCAGCAGATCAGCACGCTGCCGTCCTCCTGCTCCATGGAGAGGTTGGTATCCGGTCCCATCAGAAAGGGAATCAGGTGATAATGCACCTCCGGCGTGATGGCCAGGCTGGAGGTCTCCCGGAGATAGCTCTCCGTCCCCAGGCCCTCCACCTCCCGGCAGAAGGCCTCTATGATCTCCTGAATGCGGCCGGACTCCGTCTCCAGCGCCGCTATGGCCGGGCGCAGACAGGCTGCGATCTCCGGCAGCAGAGTCCGGTAATTCTGGTGGATCTCCAGCAGAGCCAGGCGGCTCTCCGTGGGGATCGTCAGCGCCAGCACCCGGGAAACCAGCTTTGCGGCGGCCCCGGCGGCAGGGCCGGACTGCTCCTCCAGGCTCAGCGAGATCATCATGTTTCGCGCCGTCTCGTCCGGCGTCAGGCGCTCCATCTGCTGCATCAGGGTCTCAAAGTCCTGCCGGCGGGACAGCATGGGATAGAAGAACAGAAAAGCCGGACTATAGGACCCGATGGTGCTGTAGGAAAAGCCCTTGATGTCGCCGAACAGACGCTGCAGGGTCTCTGCCGGAACGGAAACCTCCGCGTCCAGGTCCTGCAGCAGCTCCCGCAGGGCGGCGCTGGCCCGATGGAAGGGCTCCGCCTTCCGGACGCCCCGGGCCTGTAAGCGCTCCTCCAGCCGGTCCAGGGTATGGCCGTTGGCCCGGGAGCCTAAGTACGCCAGAGCCTCCAGCGCCGGGTTGATCTCGTGCAAAATTTCCATGACAGTGCTCTTCCTTTGCTTCTTTGACGGATGCGGACAGGCTTTCCCGGGGAGCATCCCGCGGTTTTCTCGCCCTGTCCCGCTGGCCTTGATTATACATCTTTTTTTCCGGCAAAACAAGGGGACTCCGCGCCGCTGCGGCGGTTTTTTGCAGTCCTGCAATACAGAGCCGTTTTGCATGGGGCGGACCGTTGACTTTTCCGGGGGAATCGTGTATGATAAGAATGGCTCTGTGGGGACACGGGGCCGGAAAGTGAATCATGTCCGAGGATGCTGTGCGGCGGGTACCGCAAAGGCCGGAAAACGGCCAGGTGCCTGCCCAAAAGAAACGGGGTCGGAAACCCCACGCGAACGGCACTGTGGGCGCAAGAATGCACCGAAGCGGCCTTGGCCGCCGGGACGAAAGTCCGCCATTGGGGGCAGTCCCCTGAGAAGGTAGGATGCAAACGAGGAGCCATCGGCTCCACGGCGCGAGGCAGGAGAATTGCACGGCGGAGGACAAAAGCGCGGCGGGCGTTTTCTTCGTTGGGCGCAGACAGGATCCATGCGCCGCCGGTGTCTCCTTTTTCAGGGGATGGACCGGCGGTTTTTGCACCGGGTGTGTATCTGCTTTTCCTCCGCCGCAGACACACTTCGTTGACTTGCCGGAAACGGCTGGGCATAAATATTTCACAGGAGGAAAATGCATATGAAGAAACGCATCGTTTCTCTGCTGCTGGCATTGGTGATGGTACTGAGCCTGGTACCCACCACCGTGTGGGCAGCAGAGGACCACGACGGCCAGGTTCGGGTCATCGTGGAAAACACGACCTACGCAAAGGCCGACGGCGCTGCCTGGGATGGCACGCTGGTGGACAAGTGGGTGGACCTGGTTCCCGGGTCCTCCATGATGGACTGCATCGTCTCCGCCCTGGGGAGCTATTCCCAGACCGGGGCCGACAGCGGCTACATCACCGAGATCAACGGCCTGACCGCCGGTGACGGCGGAGCCGCCTCCGGCTGGATGGGAACCCTGAACGATTGGTTCACCAACGTTGGGTTCAAGGACATCAAGGCCGGGGACAAGCTGTTCGCCGGGGATGTCATCCGGGTCATGTACACCGTTAACGGCTATGGCGCGGACATCGGCGGCGACTGGAACACCCAGAGCGACACCAGCCTGGCGGCCCTGTCCTTCAGCGAAGGCGTCCTGACTCCCGACTTCGCCTCCGACAAGACCGCCTACACCCTGACCCTGCCCCAGGGCGTCACCGGCATCCGGATGACGGCCACCGCCTCCAACAAGAACAATCAGGTCTATCTCTCTGCCGACGGCACCGACTATCGCCGGGTGGAGACCGTGCCCGTCCATAACGGCACCGTCCTGACCATCCGCTGCGGCGATGCCGCGGAGGCCACCGAGTGGTCCCCCGCCATCACCCCCACCACCTACACCGTCACCGTGTCCCAGGAGGGCGACGCGCCCCAGGGCGACATGGACGTCTCCTTCAAGGGCCTGCACAATGCACAGCTGGCCGACATCAAGGTCTACTCCTATACCGATGGCGTGAAGGGTGACAAAAACCTGCTGGAGGGCGTGGACATTGAGCCCAATGGCTACGGTCTGATGTACAACACCAAGCTGCCTGTGGGCGACTATCTGGTGGAGGGCTACAACACCGAGGGTCAGCTCAACGGCACCCTGGTGCTTACCGTGAAGGCCAATCAGGACAACGTGTTTACCCTGGTCCGGGCCTACGCCATCTATGCCACCAACGACAGCAGCAGCTGGGTGGAGGGCAAGGATTACACCATCGACGTCACCGTTACCGGCCCCGACGGCACGGACCTGCAGGCCAAGACCGGCGTCTCCACCACCTATGGCAGCACCCACACCGCCTGCCTGTTTGTGGAGGGCGGCAGCCTGAAGATCACCCTGACCCCCATCGGCGACAAGGCGGCGGGCTATCTGCCTGTCACCACCACCATGACCAACAAGCAGACCGTGGGCTGCGGCGCCAAGAGCTTCTCTCTGACCATTCCCAAGGCCCTGGACATCACCGTCACCGCCCCCGCCGGCTCTACCCTGCGGATGGGCACCTTCGGCAGCTACTATAGCTATACCTTCCTGGAGCCCGTTTCCCAGGAGACCAAGGGCGACACCATGACCGCCTCCTTCCGCCTGCCGGAGACCGGCAGTCAGCAGTTCCTGCGGGCCCAGCATCCCGACGGCGTCACCTACTGGACCTTCGGCAAATTCACCGGCGGCCAGGAGCTGGCAGTGACCCGGGACGACCTGCACATGGATGACGATGTCACCGCCGCCTCCGTCAACCGCTTCGACAAGAACGTGTATGACCTGGGCAACATCTACCTGAACATCAACCGCCAGGGCTACCTGAACATGGATGCCGGCCAGACCTACGAGCTGAACGTGCTGCGTAACTGGCAGGCCATCGAGAGCTTCATGAACAGCCAGATCGCGCTGCCCGACGCGCACTATCGGGTGCTGAGCCTGGACGGCGGCGACAGCGACGTGGTGACCATCACCCCCGATGCCAACAACTCCTGCCTGGCCACCATGACCGCCAACCGCCCGGGCACCGCCATCGTCCAGGTGACCTATGACGCCATGACCTTCGCTCAGGGTATGGGCGGCAAGGACTTCAGCGCCATCTGGCCGGAGTTCACCGGCGTGTTCGTGGTGTCCGTGGGTGCCGACGGCTCCTCTATCCAGACCAACACCTTCATCGACCGTCCCACCGTGAACATCACCAAGGACGAGCAGAAGTATCTGGACGCCGAGCACGACATCCTGTTCTATGTGGGTACCCAGGGCGCCAGCTACAGCTTCACTCCCCAGGAGGGCTGCACCGTTACCGTGGCCCGCTCCACCGTCACCGATAAGATGACCTTCAACGGCTTCACCAGCCAGGGCGTTTCCGTGGATAAAAACGGCCAGGTCACCGTTACGGGCCTGACCACCGGCCGCCACATTCTCCGCATCGAGAAGGACGGCATGGCCGCCTACCAGGTCATCACCGCCCGGGGCGTCAGCTATGACATCATCGACGCCGACGGCAACGTCCTGCCCCAGGATGCGGAGCTGGTTCCCGGCCAGGCCGTAAAGGTCCAGTTCCACGACCTGGTAAGCCCCAAGGAGAAGATCTCCGGCGTTTACAACTTCAATTTCTCCCTGGTGTACCTGGATGCCCAGGGCAACAAGTATCAGACCAACCCCGGCACCCCCTTCGGCCAGTATGATTTCAGCGGCAACCCCGTTCGCCAGCTGCTGAGCGTCACCATCCCCGAGACCGCCGAAGGCTATAGCTATGACCTGACCGGTACCATCCGGGTGGGCGGCTTCGGCGGCATTCCCACCCACCGCGGCGTGTCCTACCGCTCCGGCATGGACCGCCAGTACGGTTCCACCACCGCCGCAGTCCTGACCCGTCTGCCTGAGCTGGTGCTGCCTCTGACCGGCTGGTACGTCCACGACGTGGAGCAGAAGATCGCCGCCATCGGCACCGTGACCCTGGACTCCGAGGAGGCCATCCAGGCCGCCCGCGCCGCCTATGACGCCCTGAGCGACCAGCGCAAGGCCCAGGTCAGCAACTACGATGTGCTGCTGGCTGCCGAGAAGCAGCTGGCCCAGCTCCAGGATGAGGCGGTTGCCCATGTGGAGAAGCTGATCGACGCCATCGGCCAGCCCGTGATCCCCGCGTCCCGTGCCGCCGTGGAGGCTGCCCGGGCCGCCTACGACGCCTTGGGCCAGAAGCTCCAGGCGCGCGTGGGCAACTACGATGTGCTGCTGGCCGCCGAGGCCCGCCTGGCGGAGCTGAACGCTCAGGATATCTATAAGACTACCGGCGACTTCATCGTTTCCAAGGGCGCCCCCGTCACCGGCTCCATCGGCGGCGAGTGGGCGGTTCTGGGCCTGGCCCGTTCCGGCCGTGACGTCCCCGGTGCGGACGCGTATTACGCCTCCGTGGTGGAGTATGTGCAAAAGGCCATGGACGAGAACGGCCGTCTGAACCGCTCCCGCTCCACCGAGAATTCCCGTCTGATCCTGGCCCTGACTGCCATCGGCAAGGACGTGACCCATGTGGCCGGCCGCAGCCTGCTGGACGGTCTGGATTCCATGGCGTTCATCACCAAGCAGAGCGTCAACGGCCCCGTTTGGGCGCTGCTGGCGCTGGACAGCCACGGCTATCCCACCTCCGGCGACGTGACCCGGGAGAAGCTGGTCCGCGCCATCCTGGATACCCAGCGTGAGGATGGCAGCTGGCCTGTCATCGCCTCCTCCCAGGTCTCCGATGTGGACATGACCGCCATGGCCATCCAGGCCCTGGCTCCCTACTATGAAAACGCCCAGGTGAAGGCGGCTGTGGATGCGGCCCTGACCTTCCTGGCCGGTGTGCAGAACGCCGACGGCACCTTCAGCGAGATCCCCGGCACCGATGCCTCCGCCGAGTCCACGGCCCAGGTCATCGTGGCCCTGACGGCCCTGGGCATTGATCCCACCGCCGACAGCCGGTTCGTAAAGAGCGGCGTCAGCGTCGTGGACGCTCTGTGCGGCTTCTATGTCACCGGCGGCGGCTTCCGCCACCTGATGGCCGACAAGACCGTGGACGGCATGGCCACCGAGCAGGGCTACTACGCCCTGGCGGCCTACTATCGCCTGACTGCCGGCAAGACCAGCCTGTATGACATGAGCGACGTCACCATCACCGTGACGCCCGATCAGCCCGCAAAGCCCGACGCCCCCCGTACCGGCGATGAAAGCCCGGTGCTGGTGTGGATGGGCATGGCGGCTCTGGCCGGTGCGGCCGTGCTGCTGATGCAGAACAAGAAAAAGCGCGCGTAAACCGCCGCAAATACACCCGCGCAGGGGCGTCTTCGGACGTCCCTGCGCATGGTGCTATAAATGGAGGTGTTCCCCTATGCGGAAAAGATACGGAAAATTCCTGCTGGCCCTGGTGCTGGCCCTGACATTGCTGATGGCGGGGTGCGGCAGCCAGACCCCGGACACGCCGGTAACGCCGGTGAACCCCGGCACGGAGCAGACGGATCCCCAGGACAAGCCCGAGACGCCGGATACCCCGGATACCCCCGACGAGCCGGACACCCCGGACACGTCCGAGCCGTCCGGCCAGGACCAATACCACACGGACCCGGTGCCCCAGGGGAAGCCCCAGCCGGTGGAGCCGGAGGAGACCAAGCCCGACACCTCCCGGCAGGCCACCTGCACCATCTCCATCTCCTGCGCCACCATCCTGAACAATATGGACAAATGCGACGAGGCCAAGCGGGCGCTGATCCCAGCCGACGGCACCATTCTGGCGGCTTCCACGGTGACGTTCTCCCCGGGGGAGAGCGTGTTCGACGTGCTGCAGCGGGTGTGCCGGGAGCGGAAGATCCCCATGGAGTTCAGCTGGACGCCCATCTATAACTCCGCCTATATCGAGGGGATCTATAACCTGTATGAGTTCGACGTAGGCGACGGCTCCGGCTGGATGTACAAGGTCAACGACTGGTTCCCCAACTACGGCTGCTCCCGGTATCAGGTGCAGCAGGGGGACGTGATCTGCTGGGTCTATACCTGCGACCTGGGCTATGACGTAGGCGGCGGCTACGCCGCCGGGTAAGGCCCCGAAAACCGCAAAAATCCCGCAGGGCGGGGCCTGTGCGCCCCGCCCTGCGCAGAACCGTATGACGAAAGGAGGCCGGAGCCGTGGGCGACGCCTTTTCCCGCTATCATCCCCTGGTGAATTTCCTTTTTTTCGCCCTGGTGCTGGCCTATTCCATGGTGCTGATGCACCCGGTGTGCCTGGCGGTGTCCCTGACGGGGGCGCTGGTGTACGCCGGTAAGCTGGGAGGCCGCCGGGCCCTGGCGGGGCACCTGAAATTCGCCCTGCCGGTGCTGCTGCTGGCGGCCATCGTGAACCCGGCCTTCAACCACGCCGGAATCACCATCCTGACGTATCTGCCCTCCGGCAATCCCCTGACCCTGGAGAGCATCCTCTACGGCCTGGCGGCGGGGGCCATGCTGTGCGCCGTGGTGCTGTGGTTCGTGTGCTTCAACGCCGTGATCACATCGGACAAGTTCGTGTATCTGTTCGGCCGGGTCATCCCGGCCCTGTCCCTGGTGCTGAGCATGACATTGCGGTTCGTGCCCCTGTTCCGCCGCCAGCTGGAAACCGTGCGCCAGGCGCAGTTCTGCATCGGGCGGGACGCCTCCACCGGCAGCGCATGGCAGCGGGCCAGAAGGGCCGTCACCATCTTTTCCATCATGGTGACCTGGGCTCTGGAGAACGCCATCGAAACCGCCGACAGCATGAAAAGCCGGGGCTACGGCCTCCGGGGCCGGACGGCGTTTTCCATTTACCGCATGGAGGACCGGGACAAATACGCCCTGGGCTGGCTGGGCTTCTGCGGCATGTATCTGCTGTGCGGAAGCCTTGCCGGAGGCCTGAAATGGTGGTATTTCCCCATGCTCCAGGGAGCCATGGCCCAGCCGTTTTCCATCAGCTTTTACCTGGTGTATCTGGCCCTGTGCCTGACGCCAGTGATCATAGACCGAAAGGAGGCGCGGGTATGGCGCTGTTCACCGTCGAAAATCTGACCTTTTCCTATCCGGGACAGACCGCCCGGGCCATTGACAGCCTGTCGCTGACGGTGCCGGAGGGTGCGTTCCTGGTGCTGTGCGGTCCCTCGGGCTGCGGCAAGTCCACGCTGCTGCGGCAGCTGAAGCCCGCCCTGGCCCCTCACGGGACCCGGCAGGGCCGCATTCTGTTCCGGGATACGCCGCTGGACCAGGTGGACCAGCGGACGCTGGCGGCCCGCATCGGCTTTGTCCAGCAGTCGCCGGAAAACCAGATCGTCACCGACAAGGTCTGGCACGAGCTGGCCTTCGGGCTGGAGAGCCTGGGGGTGGACACCCCCACCATCCGCCGCCGGGTGGCGGAGATGGCGGCATTCTTCGGCATCGAGGACTGGTTTTACCGGGACGTTTCCCAGCTGTCCGGAGGCCAGAAGCAGCTGCTGAACCTGGCCTCCGTCATGGCCATGCAGCCGGACGTGCTGATTCTGGACGAGCCCACCAGCCAGCTGGACCCCATCGCCGCCTCGGATTTCCTGGCGGTGCTGGGAAAGATCAACCGGGAGCTGGGCACCGCCGTGGTGCTGACGGAGCACCGGCTGGAGGAGGCCTTTCCCCTGGCCACCGCTGTGGCGGTGATGGACCGGGGCAGGCTCCTGTGCACCGGCACGCCCTACGACGTGGGCCGCCGGCTAAAGACCCTGGGCCACCGGATGTTTCTGGCCATGCCCGCCGCCATGCGCGTCTGGGCCTCGGTGGAGACGGAGGCCCCCTGTCCCGTCACCGTCCGGGAGGGCCGGGATTTTCTGCGGAGCTATGCGGCGGAGCATCCGCTGGTTCCGCTGCCCCGGGAGCAGACGTACCCCCGGCGCCAGCCGGTGCTGACGGTGCAGGGCGCGTGGTTCCGGTATGAGCCGGACAGCCCCGACGTCATCAAGGGGCTGGACCTGACCCTGGGCCGTGGGGAGTTTCTGGCCCTGCTGGGCGGCAACGGCGCGGGCAAGAGCACCACGCTGAAGCTGCTGTCCGGCATGAAAAAGCCCCAGCGGGGCGACATTTCCGTAAAGGGGACCCTGGGCATGCTGCCCCAGAATCCCCAGACCTTATTTGTGAAAAAAACGGTCCGGGAGGACCTGTTCGAGATATTTTCCGGCACAAAAACGCCCCGCCCCCAGCAGGAGGAGCGGGTGGCCCGGATGGTGGCTCTGTGCCGCCTGGAGGACCTGCTGGACCGGCACCCCTACGACCTGTCCGGCGGCGAGCAGCAGCGGGCGGCCCTGGCCAAGGTGCTGCTGACCAACCCCAGACTTCTGCTGCTGGACGAGCCTACCAAAGGTATCGACAGCTTCTTTAAGGAAACCTTTGCGGAAATTTTGGCGGATTTGAAGAAACAGGGCATCACCATTGTCATGGTTTCTCACGATGTGGAGTTCTGCGCCCGATACGCGGATATTGTCAGCATGTTCTTTGACGGACAAGTTCTGACCACGGACACGCCCAGACGGTTCTTTGGAGCCAACAGCTTCTATACCACGGCAGCCCACCGGATGAGCCGCCATGTGTTTGAGGGAGCCGTTACGGCGGAAGACGTGATTCGTCTCTACAAAGAAAACAAGGAGGCAGCAAAATGAAAAAATCTCACATTGCCACGCTCCTGATTTTCCTGCTGATTATTCCGGCAACCCTGTTCTTTGGGCTTCGGCTGACTGGCAGAGCCTACTATCTTACCAGCACGCTGGTGATTATCGAAATCATCATTCCGTTTCTCCTGGCCTTTGAAAGCCGCAAGCCCCAGGCCCGGGAGCTGGTGGTCATTGCGGTGCTGTCCGCCTTGGCGGTGGCGGCCCGTGTGGTGATCCCCATCCCCAATTTCAAGGCCATCTTCGCCATTATCATGCTGTCCGGCATTGCCTTCGGACCGGAGGCGGGCTTTCTGGTGGGGGCTGTCTCCGCGTTTGCCAGCAACTTCTTTTACGGTCAGGGAGCCTATACGCCCTGGCAAATGTTCGCCTACGGTGCGGGCGGTATGCTGGCGGGATTCCTGTTCGCAAAAGGCCGACTGCCACAAAAGCGCTGGGTAATGGCTATCTTTGGCTTTCTGGCCTGTGTCCTGTTCGTGGGTCCGCTGCTGGATACCTGCACGGTGTTTTTGACCCTGCCCATTATCAACGCTCAGACGGCCTGGCCTCTGTTTATTTCCGGCTTCCCGGTCAATATCAGCCAGGGCATCTGCACGGCTTTGACCATGGTGCTGTTCGGCCCGGCACTGCTGGAAAAACTTGACCGGGTGAAGCTGCAATATGGCATGACGGAGGACGAAGATGGGGTTTGAAGCCTGCCATCCGGCGGTGAATTTCATCTTCTTTGCCGCCGTACTCTATGGCTCTGCCACTTTCCGGCACCCGGTGTTTCTGGCAATTGCCTATCTCTGCGCCTTTGCCTACAGTGTCAAGCGCCAGGGAAAGCGGGCCGCCATTTTTAATCTCTGCCTGCTGCCGCTGGTGGCAGCCTTTGCCCTGTACTACAGTTCCTACCATCATTTTGGTGTCACCGTCCTGAGAAAAAACTTTGTAGATAACAACATGACCCTGGAAAGTTTGGTGTACGGCGCGGTTCTCGGCCTGCGGTTTGCTTGCATTTGTATGTGGCTGGAAGCCATGTTCCGGGTGGTGTCCTCGGACAAGGTGGTGTACCTGTTCGGGAAAATCAGCCCGTTGCTGTCCCTGTTTTTGACCATCTTGCTGCGCCTGATTCCCAGAATCGGTCTGGAGGCAAGGCGCATCAACCTGGCGCAAAAAGGCATTGGCAAAGGCAGCAATCAGGGAACTATTTTTCAGCGGATTGTTAATTGCCTGCGCATCTTTTCCATGCTCATTACCTGGATGATTTCAGCCCTGGGCCTGGAATCCGATTCCATGCGTTCCCGTGGGAGCCTGCTGCGGGGCCGGACGGCTTTCTCAATTTACCGCTTTGACAATCGGGACCGCGCCTTTGTGATTGGGCTGTTTGCCTGCATTACCCTGACAGTCATGGGCGTGATTTTGGGGGCCAGCAAAATGTGGTACAATCCCAGGATCATCTGGCGGCCCTTGAATGGAATTGGTATCATAACAGCCATTGGATATCTGGCACTATGCTTCATGCCTTTGGGGCTGGAACTGTGGACAGAATATCTGTTCAGTGTAGCGAGGAAGACCGCATAAATAGAGAGTAAATTTATCCGTGATTGAATTCAAATAGAAAATGTTGCATTTTATCCAAATAAGATGTAGAATATATGTGGTGAAAAGTAATTTCTTGATAACCCAGTAACGAATTGAGGCAGGCTTTGTGAAATAGATGGCCAGATTTTTAGTGGTATAGTGTGAAGAACAAGGAGAAGGGAAACTATCGTTTTTGCTCAGCCGAACGTGCTACAAGCGCTATATAGTATAATAAGTTATACGGTAGAGTGCGCATATTTGCTTTGCTGTGCTGACCTTGATTTCTTGTCAGAGTAGGTTCCTAAATTATGGAGGGGCTGCCTCACGACTGTGAGACAGCCCCTCCTAATACTAATTATTACTAATGGCTAATCTGATAGATTAATCATTCTATCAATGCCACCGGTTCAATGCTCAACCCCCTTGCTAATTTGTTTTTTGTCAAAAATAGAAACAAATCATGCGAAATCAAATTAAAGGGTGCCGCATAATTACCACCCCAGCTAAAAACTGGCATTGTCGCACAAATCTCTGGCATGTCCTTCAAAAACGTACTACGTATCTTTAACTGAAGTGGTGGTAAAAACGTTCTCTTTCCACATACCGGGCACAAAAACGTTTCCTCCGAGTTAGACAGCTCAAGCGCATCCATAGGTAAACTTATAGGAATACGTATATCATACAAGTCCCCAATTGGCTTACCTGTCTTATAGTGCTGAACTGCCCGATAATCCAAAGGAAGTTTTCTCTCTTCCAATAATTTTTTCGCATGTTCTGTACAAAACAAGTGATGCGGAGTTTCATCCGCTGTAAAGAAGTGTTGATTAGATTTTCTTGAAATAGGTGTAGCCACATAGAAAGGTGCCCCAGGCATTATACGGTGATGGGCAAGTCCTTCTCCATAACATTCCAAGAGTGCAAATGAAATATCTTTTTTACGCAAACTCAACTTTGCATTTATCGGAGTGCAAGTAAGCCATTTTGCACTTTGCATTTCATCGTCAGAGAATTTCACATTTTTTATCGGCGTGCAACCCGTTGTTTGTATTAAATGCGAATATGCAGGACTTGATTCTAAAACATCGAAACTAGCATAAATCTCATTACAAGGCATAGCAAACTCATGGTATGGTATTTTATTTCCCACAAGGATGCTACGAATCGTATCATTTAAGGGAACTGCAAAATGGCAAATTACTTTCAAATCTTATTTACCTCCTAAATGCCGACATAAAGTCCCAATCATTAATAACGGCAGAGTTCACCTAGAACCCTGCCGTTGCTCATTTGCTCAAATATTTTACAAAGATGTTATGTCCTCACGCATTACAAGGAGCGAAAACAGATTAGAATGCCACTATGGCACAGTCTTCCATTACTGCAACACATTAGAAATATAACATTTTCATCTGATACCATTACAGTCTCTATGTCGTCTTATACACCTCCTGAGGGCCAATGTATGCATTAGCATCTCTCCATCGTGCTTTTGATGCACAGATAACTGTCCCAGAATAATGATCCATCTCCCTCACTGTTAATCCTCCACAATCACACCAGTATACATCGCCATCATTCAAAAGCATTGTCACATCTAGAAGCTCACACGTATACTGTTCGTCGCACGGATGTAATTTAAGATATTTAAGCTTTGAAAATTCGAGTTCAATTGCGGATAGATCATCATACTGCCTTTGCACTATCATTTTTAGGCACCTTAGATCATTAACTGGATACATGCTAAGGTTCTTATCTACATAAGCCCCACTAATATACTTGAGTTCTTTGACACAACTGTCATGAAAGTCAAACACCCTTTCCATGAATGCAGTCAAGTCTTGCTCACTATCAATATTATGCCACATATACGCTCCTTATACTATTTAAAAATTATTATAACACCTTCGGCAAAGCCTGTCCCAAGAGGTCCAAATAAAACATCATCAACTACACCTATTCCGGTAACATTGTCAGCTGCAACTACTGCAAAGCCAATTGCACAAATAGACATTAGGCCGATTCCCACCACTGGTGTCCAGCTGAATTCATATGCTGGATCGGGAGGGAGGTGTTCCTTGCCTCGTTGACCGTTTTTCCACTCATGGTCATGGGGGAAAGGCATATTGCCAGGATGATTATAATCTCGATCTCGCACAGGAGAACCATCTGGTCCATACCAACGCTTTTGCTTTGGTGTTCCATCAGGGTTGGGCAATACAACGCTTGAACCTGGATTTCCTTTGTTCGGCAAGCTCGAATTTACCGTATTAGCTGTTTTCCTAGATGTTGAAATAGCAGATTTTATACTAACCGCTACAGTTACAGCAACCTTAACCAATGTAGAGAGGGCTGAAAGAACTGTCTTGGGCGAAAGTTTAGGCCAGTGTGCCGAATCGTCCGATAAATTAACAGGATTATTAAAGCAGTATGCAAATACATTACATCCCAGCAAGGAGTTTCCTGCATAGGAAATAACATTATCCGCATTAATAAACCTGCCAATCGCCGAATCATAATACCGGCTCTGCAGATAATAGAACCCCGTCTCCTGGTCGTACACATAGCCACGATACCGCAGAGGATTCAGCTCCGCAAGGGCACCATCACATGCCAGGATCTTGCCCCAGGCATCGTAGCAATAACTCGCCACAGGGGTGCCGTCGCTGGATTCAATGCTCATTACATCGCCCTGAAGATTGGTGAGGTAATAATAGACCTTCCCTCCAGTGACCAGCGTCAAAGGCGCTCCGTTGGCATCATAGGTGAAGTCCAGGATGTTATCGCCACAGGTCATCCGAACCAGCTTATCGCCGCTGTAAATGTAGTTGTAGGTCTTCTCGGCACTGGAACGCTTGGTACGCAGGCCGCCGGCCTCGTACTCCATGGTCCAGTCACGAACATCCAGCTTGACCGTTGCGCAGCGGGTACTGCCCATATCGCCATTGGCGTCGGTGATGAAGCAGCGGTACTGGGCACCGTCGCTCTCCGCGGTCATCTCTACGCGGATGGTATTGGTGGTTGCGTCACTGCTGGTGCAGTAAACCAGCTCATCCGTACCGGGGGCCTGATACAGCCACTGGTAGGACAGGTTTTCGCCCTCAGCTTCTACAATAAAGGTGGCAATGTCACCGGGCCGTCCGTAGTAATCGTCCGGCGCAAAACGGGTTGATTGGTAACACGTATCGTTTATAATACTATGCTAATGGGTTTACCTATACACACCATCAATTTCAGCTTTGAATATCCGTAAAGTAAATATGTTTGTAAGCTTATTTGAAACACTTGCGAAGAGTATCTTCGATTGTTTCAGTGCAAAAACTACGGCATTCGCTGACATCTTCATGCATTAGCTGCTCAACAGTTTCTGATTCATGTAAATATGAATTGCGTATTGTTTGTGTAAGGGAGTTACTAATTTGTACATCCTGTGGGTATCTTTGTATAACTAAAGACAACTTTGCAAACTCTTCCATATACAAATAAGAAAACATCTCAAGTCTGGAAATTTGCACAGGAATGCACAAGAAAAAAGGGCCCGTTGAATATCCTTTTTGCTCAACAACATTAACCAATTGCTTTGGCGTTGAAATCTTCCTCCAAAAAGGAAACACTTTATCTTCAAGATCGTAACAAAGAAATGTGCACCATTTCTCTATTTCCTCATCATTCGCCGCTCGTGGCAATGGTAACAATCTAGAATTATAAAGGGAAGAAATCCTATTGCCGTACGTATAGTATCGGTTTTTGCAAGGCATATACAATGGCATTATAAAAAAACTTGCATACACGAAGCTACTGGGCACATCAAATTGCACGCAATACGCTATATCATTCTGAATCCAATAGAAACACTTCTGGGAGAATTTGTATCCGTAGCTTCTCATATACGGGCTAATTTGATTAACAATCTTTCGTATTACCTCCATATTTTCCCCTCATTTTATCATACAAATTGGAATAAACAAACCAGACCGTTCCTGCATTTGCTCGATTCTTGCCGCAGTTAAAGTAATGTCTACTGAACAACCCTCAGTTTTTCGCACGGTTGCAAAAAACAGAGCAGCCAATCCAGAAATTGTAAAAAAGCATACTGAATCTTTCGCAGATTCAGCAGCAGAATGGGCAGAGCAACCACATGCGCAGCTGTATCTTCCAGCTTCGCCGTCACCAGGCCCATTCCACATTTCCGCTTTCCCAGGCTGAATTTGCGCTCTACTTCTACCCGCTCGCATTCGTCCTGGTAATCCTGAACCTTGACATATACGTTCCCTCCAGGTGCAAGGTTTTTGCCTGCTATTTGCTGTTTCCCTTGTACTTATTATAGCACAGATTGGCGGAAATGTCTTGTGTCGCAATGCTTTTTGGGTTGGTCAGTAAACATTCGTTATAATTGAAGCAGGGGGCTTTCTGAAAAGGGAGACCCCTGCTGATTTTATAGGATTTTTTGATGCTTGATCGTATCAACTTCAGTTTTCCAAATGCAGCCAACGGGCAATTTTCTCCCCCTTGGGCAGCAGCATGCAGTCTTCCTTACGGAGGACTTTTAGAAAGATGACGGCGGCAAGATAGACGATTGCACCCACAGATACCGGCACAGCGCAGAGCAGCAGCCGACTGCCGATATGCGCCGTCAGCATAGCCTGATAGCATCCGTAGGCACAAGCCCCCATGAGAAGGCCGGAGAGCAAAGGCCGCAGCACATTGGGCAGAATCTGCGGTGCATCGTTGTAAAGATGATGAATAGACAGCAGATTCAGCAGAAAGATGAGCACATAGCACATCAGATTGCTGATGGGTGCACCAACAATGCCGATTTTTGGATTCCTGGCGAGAATATAGACGCTTAGCAGGCGTATACCGCCTGCAAGTGCCATATTCACCACCGGCAGAATCACATTCCCATGGGCCTGCATAATGGCGGTGGTGACCAGCACCACGGCGTTGAAGAAGACGCAGATGCCCAGAATGGTCATGAGCCTTGCAGCCAGGTCCAGCTTTTCACCGGTGTAGCCGCCAAGCAGCGCCGTAATGGGCCGGGCAAGCACAGCCAGGCCGATGGCACAGGGGATGGCGATAAGTCCTGTAATCCGGGCAGCGGATTCCTCGGTTTTCCGGGCATCCGCATGGTCTCCGGTGGTGAGCTGGGCTGTGATGGCGGGGATGATGCTGACGGTAATGGGTGTGATAAAGGCGCAGGGCATATTGAAGATGGTCTGCGTCATGACATGGATGCCACGCATGGTGTCCGCAGAACGCTGGGAGATACCGGAGGCCAGCAGTCGCCCCATGTAGATTTTGCTGGCAAGGGCCGTAATGATCTGCAGACAGGCAGAGCCCAGAGTAATGGGGATGGCAATCAAGAGCAGGGCCTTGACGGTTTCCTGATAACTCCAGGGCTTGTCCTTGGAGCGAGGCAGGCGTTGGAAATGCTTCCGGAATACGATAAAAAGATAGACCACGCTGATCAGACAGCTGGCAGTGACACCCAGAATGGCGCCGCCGGCTGCCAGGGAGACAGAGCCGGTAGAGCGCAGCAGCAGCACGGCCGCCCCCATGCCTACAACCAGTTTGACAACGGCCTCGATAACCTGGGAGACAGAGGTGGGTACCATATTACCCTGTCCCTGGAAGAAGCCCCGGAAGGTGGAAATGATGCAGATCAGCAGCACACAGGGCCCCAGAAAGCCGATGGCGGCCCAGGCATCCGGCTGGTTC
>ERZ772865.1722-NODE-1722-length-21072-cov-30.238141_pt1 | contig 21072 bp, 16 predicted proteins | sample MGYA00512133_ERZ772865 | MGnify/ENA primary metagenome ERZ772865 (study PRJEB29015, sample SAMEA2737722) | human gut metagenome | biome: human gut; feature: human-associated habitat; material: faeces | place: China | collected 2012 ...
CTCTGTTTTGCCGCGCTGGCCGTGGCTGCGGGCGGACTGGGGACAGCGGTCTTTTGCCCCGGCGAGCGCCGCAGCGGGGCCGCCGTATTTGCTGCCGGGTGTGCGCTGGGGGCGCTGGCCGCCCCTAACCTGACCGGCGTACTCACCCTCGGTCTTGCCGCCGGGGCCGGGCTACTGGGCTTTCTGCTCTGCCCGGAGCAGGCTCTGCGGGCGGTGTTTCCGCCGCCTGCCCCACCGGTCGGCACCCAAAGCCTGACCAGCGCGGCACGCAAACTTTCCGGCGTAGCAGATACCTTATCCGACATTGCCGAAACAGTGAACGCTGTATGCAACTGCCAGATGCCGCCCCGCGGCGAAAGCTATGACTATGTAGTAGAGTTCTGCGCCCAGCACCTGTGTCAGAACTGCGCCCGCCGCAATACCTGTTGGGTTCAGGGGTATTCCACCGCCATGGATGGGCTGTACGCCCTGCGCGGCGCGCTGGAACACAACGGCCGCGTGGAGCTGGAGGACCTGCCGGGGCAGCTTTCCGCCTGCGTTCACCCGGCGGACCTGTGTGCCACCGTCAGCCACGGTTACCGGCTATGGTGCAGCCGCCGCCAGACCCGCGCCCGCGCCGAATTGCTGCGCACCGCCCTGACCGAGCAGTACAGCGCCATGGCCACAGCTTTAGCCCAAATGGCCGCCCGCCTGGGCCGGGCTGGCCTGCCGGATCCCCGGCGCGAAGCCCGCACCACCCAGTTATTTGCTTCTCTTGGGCTGGAACCACTGGAATGTACCGTCCTGACTGATTTGGCCGGGCGGGTTACCGCCGCCGTCACCCTGCCCCGCACCAGCTTTACCCCCGGCGAATGCCGCGCCCTGGCCGAGGAAATGGGCCGCATCTGCCGCCGGGACTTTGATCCACCGGAAGTAACCAACTGCCGCACCGTGACCATGCTGCATTTTGGCGAACGCCCGCTCTACCGCGCCGTGTTCGGCCTGGCCAGCCGTCCTGCCCCGCCGGAAACCGTGAGCGGGGATGCCTGCCGTCAATTCTGCGACAGTGCAGGCCGCGCCCAGATGCTGCTGTGTGACGGTATGGGCACCGGCAAGCCCGCCGCCGTGGACGGCCAGATGGCCGCCAAACTGACGGCCCAGCTGCTGCAGGCCGGGTTTGCCGCCGAAAGCGCTGCCCGGCTGGTCAACGTGGCACTGGGCCTGAAAAACGCAGGGCAGGAAAGCGGTGCAACGCTGGACCTGCTGACGCTGGACCTGTACACCGGGCGGGCCGGACTGTTCAAAGCGGGGGCGGCCCCCAGCTTTTTATGCCGGGCAGGCGTTGTGCGCACGCTGGATGGTGCCAGCCTGCCCATGGGGGTGCTGCCCACTGTAACGGGCCGTTCCACCGCCTTAACGCTGGATGTGGGCGATACCGTGATGATGGTCAGCGACGGTGCTTTGTGCGATGGCTCCGCCTGGCTGTGTGACCAGCTGACCCTGAGCACCCGGCTGGGCCAAAGCCCGCAGCAGACCGCCGAAGCCGTTGCCGCCAGCGCTGTGCGCCGCAGTGGGGCGCGCCAGGATGATATCACCGTGGCCATTGTGCGGCTGGAACGGCAGAAAAGCTGACAGCAAACCTGCATCATTCCAAACAGCGCAGGAATTGTGCGGTACCCCTTGGAACGGATTTCTATTCCTGCTATGGCAAAATCACGGCGGCGGCAGCGCCCTGCCATTGCACGCACCAACGCACCAATTTTGCGCCGTGCCTGCTCGCCCATTATTCGTTCACAAATATTTTCAAAAATATTCAAAAAAACTGTTTATTTTAGGCAAAAAGTGTGGTAAAGTAAAAACATGCCAAATGTGGAGCATACCACATCACAATAAATACATATGCCGGGTGGGGAGAGCTTATCCCGGCGCGAAAAGAGGTTTGTAAGACAATGGAATACGCCAGTAAGGACATTCGCAACATTCTTGTGGCCGGCCACGCAGGCTGCGGCAAAACGACTTTGACCGAATCCCTGCTGTATTTGAGCGGTGCAACTGAGCGCATGGGCCGTGTTGAGGACGGCACCACCGCCAGCGATTTTGACCCCGAAGAAGCACGCCGCAAAGCATCGCTGAATTCCAGCGTGATTCCCGTGGAAAGTAACGGCACCAAGTTCAACCTGATTGATGTTCCCGGCCTGTTTGATTTTGAAACCGGCGCTGCCGAGGGCATCACCGCTGCGGAAAGTGTCCTGATCTGTGTTTCTGGCCGTTCCGGTGTTACCGTCGGCGCAGAAAAGGCCTATAAACTGGCACTGAAAAACAACAAGGCCCGCATGGTGTTCGTGACCAAATCTGACCTTGAAAATTCTGACTACTTCAAGATTCTGGAACAGCTGAAAATCAAGTTCGGCCCTTCTATCTGCCCCTGTGTTGTGCCTGCCCGTCTGGACGATGGCACCGTGGCTTACATCAACCTGTTCAGCCAGAAGGCATTCAAGTACGAAAGCGGCAAACAGGTGCAGATCGACCTGCCCGATATCGGCCACCGCTTTGAGGGCCTGATCCAGGCTATGTATGAAGCCATTGCCGAAACGGACGAGACCCTGATGGAAAAGTTCTTTGAGGGCGAGCCGTTCACCACCGAAGAGATCGTTACCGGCATGGCCGCAGGCGTGCGCACCGGCCAGATCACCCCCGTGTTCTGCGGCAGTGCCGTCAACCTGCAGGCATTGGATATGCTGCTGTACAACATGAAGGAGTTGCTGCCCAGCGCCGCAACCGCCGCTGTTGTTGGCGAAAACGCTGACAGTGAGCCGGTTGAAATCACCGTGGACGACACCGCCCCCACCTGCGCTTATGTGTTCAAGACCGTTGCCGACCCGTTTGTGGGCAAGCTGAGCTTTATCAAGGTCCTGTCCGGCAAGCTGAGCGCAACCAGCAACGTCATCAATGCCCGCACCGGCCAGCCGGAGCGCCTGGGCAAAACATTGACCGTATGCGGCAAAAAACAGACCGACACCCCCGCCATTGTGGCCGGTGATATTGGCGCAGTTGCCAAACTGGCCACCGCCAAGACTGGCGATACCCTATGCGATCCTGCTCGTGTTGTCACCCTGCCCGCCCCCAGCTACCCCGTTGCCTGCTACCGCATGGCTGTCAGGGTTGCCAAAAAGGGCGATGAGGGCAAGGTTTCCGGCGCGCTGGCTCGCCTGATCGAAGAAGATCCGGCCATTTCCTTTACCGTTGACCCCGAAACCAAGCAGCAGATCATCAGCGGCCTGGGCACCCAGCACCTGGAAGTTGCCGTTGCCAAGCTGAAGAACAAGTTTGGCGTTGAGATCACGCTGGAAGTTCCGCGCGTACCCTACCGCGAATCCATCCGCAAGAGCTGCAAGGCCCAGGGCCGCCACAAGAAGCAGACCGGCGGCCACGGCCAGTTTGGCGATGTGTGGATCCAGTTCGAGCCCATTCCGGGTGAGGACGTTGAGTTTGCCGAAAACGTGTTCGGCGGCAGCGTGCCGAAGAACTTCTTCCCCGCTGTGGAAAAGGGTGTGCGTCAGGCAGCCCAGCACGGCGTTCTGGCCGGGTACCCCATGGTTGGCCTGAAAGCCACCCTGCTGGACGGCAGCTATCACCCGGTAGACTCCAGCGAAATGGCGTTCATCATGGCCGCCAAGCTGAGCTACAAGGCCGCCATCCCCGAAGCCGGCCCCGTTCTGCTGGAGCCCATCGGCACCCTGAAAGCCCATGTACCCGCCGACAACACCGGCGATATCATGGGCGAAGTAACCAAGCGCCGCGGCCGCGTGCTGGGCATGAACCCGGACGAGGACGGCGAGCAGGTTGTGGAAGCCGAAGTGCCCATGAGTGAAATGCAGGACTTTACCACCTTCCTGCGTCAGCTGACCCAGGGCCGCGGCTGGTTTACCTTTGATTTTGTCCGTTACGAAACCCTGCCCCAGATGCTGGAAGCCAAAGTCATCGAGCAGGCCAAAGCCCTTGGGAACTTTGCGGAAGAAGAAGCCTGATTATAGCAAAAAAAGAACCGGTGCAACTGCACCGGTTCTTTTTTGCTAATTAGTAATGAGAAATGAGGAATTATTGGGCTGGCTGCAGCTTAGATGCCCCGTGCAATAAATTTTATGTTGCGTGTTTTTCCGCCTGCGGAACGGTCACTGCGCCCGCAGGCGCGGTTTGAAGGTCTGCTTGACGAGCGATGCCCGTCATAGTTGCCGCATCAGGGACTATGTTTGTGAGCACACTCCGTGCTTGTACTGGTTTTATACTTCCTTATTCTCTGTGTTCAGCTCAAGGTTCATCAGGTCAAAATCAATGTATGTTCAGCCTTTCCTTTCTCTATAATTTTGTATTCACAGCGTCCCGCCCGTATGCAAAACGATTTCCAATAAAAGTAACGCAGAGCTGAACCCGATTTTTACCAAATTCAGCTCCGCGTTTCAGCGTCTGGCTGTGATCATGATATCATACACAATTTTTGCAGTTTTATCAACGTTTTCTTTTTACAGATTACAGCCCCATCGTCAAAGGATTCTGCGCAGAGCCTAACCCAATCCCCAAATTCCTAATTACCTTCAACTCCTACTTCCTGCCGTTTACCTGCCTTCCATCCATTTGCATATTGCTTCATAATACGCCTTTGCGGCCTGTTTAGCGCCGCTGGGGGTGGCAAGGCGGGCGGCATCCTGGGGGTTGGTCAAAAAGCACTGTTCTACCAGCACCGCCGGGCAGTCGGCGTCCGCCAAAAGGCGGAAGGTCGGTTCATTGCGCGGGGTCTCGTCGCTGGATTCATACACCATGCGGTTATCGTATGTATCAAAATAAATGTACCGCACACCGTCCTGCCCGCGCAGGGGCTGGCCGGTCTGGGTGATCTTCTGGGCGGTCAGGCGGGCCAGGGCCACGCTCTCGTCATGGTATTGCTGCCCCGGCGGAATGGCGTAACATTCAAAGCCGCTGGCCGTGCCGCTCGGATCGGAATTGCCATGGATAGAAAACAGCAGCACTGCACCCGCGTCATTCGCGCGCTGGGCGCGTTCCGCCGGTTCCACGCGCGGCATATCGCTGTTCTGGCTTTCTTCCTCGGTAATGGTCAGCACCGGGGCATAGCGGCCATCCTGCTCCAGCAGGTTTACCAGCTCGTTGGCCACCTGCCAGGTCATCTCGTACTCCCACAGGCCGTTGCCCTCGCTGCCGGGGTCAGTGCCGCCGTGGCCGGGGTCGATTGCGATTACCGGCAGGTTCTTGTTCTGCACGGTGGTAAAAATCTTCTCTGTCAGCGTGCTGCCCTCTGCCGCAGCGCTCATCACCCCCGCGTGGGGCAAAATCACCCCCACAGTAACGGCCACCAGCGCAAACGCGAAGAGAAACATTCCTGTGCGCGCGTGCCGCTTCCAGCCGCGCCGCACCGGACGGCGGGCAGGCTGCTTTTTTCTGTAAACTGCCATCTTTTCTTCCTTACAACTCTATGGCGCCCCCGCATCCGCCTGGCGGTTTGTGTGCTGCCCTGCCGGATGCGGTATTGCCTTAATCTGCCCCTGCCTGTGATGCAGGGGAAATGTTCTCGTTCCTGGTTTCACTCAATAAAACGATGCAGCTCTGCGTTTTGTTACAACTTTTGTGCGGAAATTTTTTCCTATTGACTCTGGTGATTCATTCTTCACCGCCTGCCAGCTCGCTCAGGTTCTGCACGCTGCCTTCGATATAATCAGAATAGGCATAACTCTCCCCCGTGTCCGCTTCGCTGGCTTCCAGCGCGGGGGCGGGCAGGTTCAGGTCCTGCGGGTCACAGTCCAGCCCAAAGCGCACCCGCAGCAGCGGCGCCATAATCTCTGGGTCCCACACAATCGCGCTGACGCTGTTCGTCTGCACCGCGTAAGCACTGGGGATGGTAAACACCACCTGTTCTGCCTGCAGGCTCTCCGCGCTGGCGGCAAGTTGCATCAGGGTATCCATATCCAAATTGGTCTGCATATAGGGCATAATGACCGGCACCAGCTTGGCGGCATCCACCAGGGTACAGCTTTGGGCATACCGCAGCAATCCGGCAAACACGCTGCGCAGCACGCGCTGGCGATCCATATCACCATACGCATAACTGCGGCGTTCCCGCACCAGGAACTCCACCGAGCTGCGGTCCAACAGGTACCTGCCTTTGGGCAGGTAGGAACCGCCGTTCTCTATTTCCTGCGGAATATCCACCTCTACCCCGCCGATGTACTCCACAATATCGCCCAGGCCGTTCAGGTCCATGCCAAGGTAGCCATCCACCGGCAGGCCGATCATGGCGGTGATTTCATCGCAAAGTCCCTGCAGACCGCCTGTCTCCCTGGCTACGGCATTGATACGCCCCGTTGTGCTGCCCTGGCCGGTGGGGTTTGCGGCGTTTTCTTCCCCCTCGCCTGCTTCCGCCTGGCCGGTGCTCCATCCCACATACAGGCTGGGCGGAACCTGCAGCACCTCCAGCTTGTTCCGGTCACAGTCCCACTGCAGATACAGGATCATATCCGTCAGGCCGATCTCTTCTTCGCCGTCCTCCGCCGAACGGTCATACCCGGCCACCACCAGGCTGATGGTACCTGTATAAGGCTCCGCCGGGTCGGGCTGGCCGGTCAGCAGCTGGCCGATGGGGTTTACACCCGCTGCAGCCGCCGATGTTTTATGCCTGGTATACCATCTTTCCGCCAGCCAAACAGCCGCCAGCACTGCCAACAATATCAGGACCACCACAACTATTTTGCGATATTTTGCGCTTTCCTGTTTGTATCTTGTCATCCTGCACACCAGCCTTTCCAAATCTACCATCGTTATCTGTATCATATCCTGTACTGGTATCAGAGTTGTAGCAAAAGATGACCAAAACGTACATAAATTACAATTTTTATGCACGATAAAACGTTATTTTTCTTTTTTTGTCAAAAACGCCGGAAAATTTCATTTTTTCGATTTCCAAATATTGACATTGGTGGAAATTAAAGGTATACTGTGTATACAAAAAGCGTTGGTGTCGCTTTTTCCAGGTGATGTACTACATATGAAAGAGGTTAGCCTATGAAATCTACTGGAATCATCCGCAGTGTTGACAGCTTAGGCCGTTTTGTTCTGCCCAAGGAACTGCGAGATTCGTTTGGTATCACCACTGATACTCCCCTTGAAATCTTTACCGATGGTGATACCATCCTGCTGCGCAAGTACCGCGCAGACGGCTGCTGTGACCTGTGTGGTGAAGTAACCGGGGATAGCATTCTTTTCCGCGGCAAGCGCATCTGTGCAGCCTGCCGCAAGGAGCTTGCCAAACTGTAAGCTCTGCCGCACCGTTCACCCTTATACAAACACTGCCTGTCCCAATCCCTTGGGGCAGGCAGAATTTTTGTTATTTTGCAGCGGCATCCGGTTCAGGCATTGTGCTTGCGGATGACTTCCTCACTGTTCTTGATCAGGTTCATCAGGCTGGTGGCGTGGCGCGGGTAATCCCTGGCCAGGGTCTCGGTGTTCATCTCAAAGGCAGCGGGGTCGGGGCATGCGCCGTTCTCCCCTGCCATGGTGGCCGAAAGCTCACCTTCCTGCAAGAACATGGCGGCGTCGGCGTCACGCTCCCAGCGGGCGGGCGTTACGCGGAACATGCTGGCCACATTGCCCGGCGCAGCCTGGTACAGGCGGCGGAACATGCGGTAGACGGCCAGCATCAGATAATTGCTGACGGAGGTAACCACCCGCTTATCCCTGCACTGATCCAACCGGTCAAACAAAATGTCCAGCGAATTTTCAATCAGTTTTTTATACATGGTGGGCAGCACGCTGCCGCGGTAAATGCTGCCGGAGGTTGCGCCGCCGGCATCGGGCAGTTCTTCCACCTTGATGGTCTGGCCGCTGCGCTCTGCACTGCGCCCCAAAAGGTAGTCACAGGAAACATTATAGTAATCCGCAATCTGCACCACAAATTCAAGGCCGCATTCCCGGATGCCTTTCTCATAATGGGAAAGCTGCGCCTGGCTGATGCCAAGCTCCTGCGCCGCCTGTTTTTGGGTAATGCCCCGCTCTTTGCGCAGCAGGGTAATGATGCGGTTAAATTCCATTGCCATCTTGTTGCCATCCTTCACACTTTACCAGAACGCAGCGCGCAAAGGCCGCACAGGGTTTGCGCTACATCGCCAGGGCGCAGGGGCCGGACGTTTCGCCGGTTCCTGCAGCACCTTAGGGGCCGGCACGCCCCCGCCGTTCTGTTTTCCGCCTTGCGGGTTTGCACCGCTGCCTGCCGCCTTACACCCTGCCGGGCTTGCGGCAGATAAAGACCCCAAAATGCGCAGAAATCCCCAAAGCACACCGGAATGTAGCTTAAGGGTTCGCTGCGCCGCGTTGGGCCGGGTAGGCATCCTATTGGCAGGAACCGCGCTTTTGTGCGCCGCTTTTGGCTGCGGCACAAATGCGGGCTCTACTGCATTCTACATGGTGTAAATTATATCTGCCAAAAAACGATTTGTAAACATCAAATTCGCCAATTTTTTGTCAATTTTTTCGGTACTTCCTTCAAAGCGGGCCAAACAAACTAGATATTGACATTTTGCGTGTTTTCCTGTACAAATATTGTGTGTCTTTTTTCACCCGTTCTTATTTTGTAACCATTTTGTAATCTTTTTTTGCAACATATATCCGTCAGGAGGTTTTGTTTTTGAAATATTATAAACTGCATCTGATCCGCCACGGCCTGACCCAGGGCAACCTGGATGGCCGCTATATCGGCAGCGGCACAGACCTGCCCCTGTGCGCGGAGGGCCGCGCCCAGCTGGAGGAGCTGAAAGCCAAGTTCCAGTATCCGGATGTTCCGCTTGTGTTCTGCTCCCCCATGCTGCGCGCCCAGCAAACAGCGGAAGTGCTGTTCCCCAACGCCAAGCTCACGATTTTGCAGGACCTGCGGGAGATGAACTTTGGCAAGTTTGAAAACCGCCCCATCACTGAACTGGTCAAGGACCCGGAGTTTGCCCAGTGGATGGACCCCACCAGCCGCACCAACCCCGATGGTGCCGAGGACCGCAAAGCCTTCTACGACCGCACCAACGTGATGCTGATGAAGCTGTTTGAATACCAGCTGCGCACCCATACCGAGGAAGCTGCCTGCATCACCCACGGCGGCGTGATCATGAACATGATGGCCAACCACGTTTTGCCGCAGCACAAGCCGGAGGAATGGATGACCGACCCCGGCTGTGGCTACAGCCTGCGCCTGGACGCCGAAATGTGGATGCGCGACCATATTGCCGAAGCTTTTGACATTGTGCCCTATGGCTACCTGGACGGTGCGGAAGAGTAATCCCGTCAACACCGCCAATATCAACCAAATGCCGCCCCTGTTTTGGCAGGGACGGCATTTTATTTTTGGGGCATCACCGCACAATTCCCGCCTAACGGCTCAAGCACCGCTCCGGCGGCTGCGGCACGGCATCTGCGTTGCCAAAATGCTCGATAATGTCGGGTTGCGGTACCCGCATCGTGCTTCGGGGGCAAAAGCCCCTCGCACTCTGCGACCGCTGCCCCTGCTTCGGTTCGCTGTTTCCGCCACTGGCGGCGCTCACCTTTGCAGCATCCAGTATTATCTGCGCTTTTGGCTTAGCATCTGCCGTACCTCGCTCGCCGTATCGGCACTTAGAATTATGCGGTATTGCCTTGGTTTTTCTGTTGTGGGTCAGCCTGCGTTTTCCCCGTTGGCTGAATCCGGTTCGCTCTGGGGTTCCTCGGCGCTGTCGGCGGCGGGCTCGGTGTTCCCGTCGGTCTCCTCCGCGGGCTGCAAAGCGGCAAGCTCGGCAGCGGCGGCGTCATAGGCCGCCTGGGCCTCCGCCACACGCTGGCTGGCGGCATCGTCATCGGCGCTGTCTGCCGTTCCGGCTGCATCCTGCTGGGCCTGCAGGGCTTCGTTCAGGGCAGTCTGGGCCTGGTTCAGCTTGTCCTGGGCATCCGCAAGGGCCTGAGCGTGCTGCTGTGCCTGTTCAGCAGCCTCAGCGGCTTCATCCGGCACAGCACTGTCCAGCAGGGCCGGTTTTTCCGGCAATGCCTGCTCGTTACCGTCCCCGTCCAGCAGGCGCAGAGCCTGGCCATAGTAGCCGCCCCAGATGGCAAGAAAGCTCTTGCCGGGATTCACATCCAGCGTTTTACCACTGGCATCGGTCAGCTGCAGCGGCGCTGTGGCATCGCCCTTGGTCCACTGGATGGTCTCCCATCCGCCTTTTGTCAGGTAGATGCCGGTGCCGCTGGTCAGGTCATACTGGCGGGTCACGCCGTCATCCTTTACGCCGGAGGAAGCATACAGCACAAACACATTGGTGAACGCTGCCTGCTCGTTATTGCCCGCATCCATCATGGGGCTGCCATCGGCATTGTTTTTCAGGTACAGGCCCACTTCCGGCGAATAAACCAGTTCTTCGGTATCCTTGTTGGAAAAGGTGATATACAGGCTTTTGGCATTCTGCTGCTCCGGGTCCTTGCGCTGGACAAAGTGGAACAGCGGCATGTTGACACCGGCGGTATCAGTGTTATAGGTTGCCAGGCCGGTGTTGATCAGATCTTTTGTGGTGTACCAGCAGTTTTCCTCCCGGTAGCCGCTGTTGGCGCGGTCCTCGTCAAAGGCAAAACCTGCGGTGCCCGCATGGTAGCCGTCCAGATCCTGGTATTGCAGCACGTTCAGCAGGTTGGAAGCATACACGCTTTTGTTAATGTGTACCGGAACGGCATTCAGCGGCAGCACCAGCTGCAGCGGCAGGTCCCTCCCTGGGGCCACCGGGCCGGCTTTTTCCACGCTGTCCACACTGGCAAACACCGCGGTCAACCCGGCAGTCTTGCCCTCGGTCACGCCCTCAATCAGCACATCCGCAGCGGCAATGCCCCACTGGGGGGTGCTGCCATCCCCGGTGCGGATGCTGACCGCCACCGGGCGCTGGTTGGTATAATCGCCCTGCTCCCCGGTCAGAGGGTTCATTTCGGGTTCCGGCGTTGGGGTGGGTGCTTCTGTCGGCTCTGCTGTGGGCTGCGCTGTGGCCGCTGCGGTGCCTTCCGCCGGGGCGCAGCCTGCCAGCAGCACAGCCAGCGCCAGGGCTGCGGCACACAGGGGGTATTTTTTCTTGTTTGAACGCTCAGTCATACAGACTCCTGTTATAAAAAAGTACCCGCCCTGCGGGCGGGCACTTTAGACTGTCGAAAAAAATTCTAAAAGCCATTCCAAGCGGCAGACATGCGCCGACGCTTGGAATACCTTGCAAGCAAAAAAGGCATGAGAACATGCTTTTTTTGCGATAGGGTGGTTTCAAAGGAGAGGTGCAGGAGCGTGGCGCTCCGGCGTCACGCTCAATCCGCCCAGGGGATATCCTCACCGCTGTCATCGCTGGCGGTGTCATCTGCGCTGCTCTGGTCGGCGGTATCCTGCTGCGGGGTGTTGTCCTGCTGGGGGGCAGACTCCACGCTCTGGCTGTCATTGCTGGTATTGGTGGTGGTGCTGCTCTGGGTGGTGCTCTGGGTATTGCTTTCGGTGTTGCCCACAGCCTGGTTGTTGCGCGCTGCGCTGACCAGGTCGGTGGTGGAAACCCCCAGGCTTTCACCCGCCTTGGCGTCGGCATCAATGGAAGTGTTGGAAGCGCTTACCGTTGCGGCATCCAGGTCAAAGTCGGCCAGGTTGCCCACCTTCAGGTTGATGGCTTCGTCCACATCCACAATGGTCACATAGCTCTTGCCAATATTGATCTCGCAGGGGGTATCGCTGCACTGGCCGTTTTCGTCCAGATAGTACAGGCGCAGGGCTTCCAGCGGGGTTCCCTTCTGCCAGTAGATCTTTTCGCACTTGCCGCCATAGAAGTAATAGCCGATGCCGCCCCAGCTGTATTCTACATACTGCAGGTCCGTGGCTTCGTGGCCGGGGTAGGTGTGAATATCGGTGAACAGAACGATCACATTGGGGAATTGCAGCTGATAATCGTTGTACTCTTCGTCAATGGTATCACGCCAGTTGCCGGAGAAGTTCTGCTGCATCAGGTAGACGTTGTTGGTGTTATCGTACAGGAAACGGGTCTTGTAGGACTGGCTGTGGCTGATCTCCACATATTCGCCGTCCTTCACCACCGGGCCGTCCTTGGTGGTCAGCTGGGAATCCTGGGACTGGGTCAGGTCGCGCACCGGGTTATCCTGGCGGTAATCCACAAAGTTAAAGAAAGTGGAATTGTAGGTGCGGTTCATATCCACATTGTTGTTGGTGATATACTTTTCAATGTTTTCGCCGCTGGTGTACATCGTGTGTTCCAGTGCCAGGCCGTTGCCATAGCTCAGGCCGCGCCAGTTCACACGGTTGTAATCACGGTAGCCGGAAGCACCATCGTTGTTGTTCAGCAGGCCGTAATCATAATCCAGGGCGTACTGCTGCATGACAACAGACTGGCCTTCGTGGATATACAGGGCCTGCCAGGGCAGGATCAGCTGGAAGAACTGGTCACGGCCGGAACGGATGGGGCCAATCTCATCAATATCGTGGTAATCATTGAACACCGGCATAAAGCGGGTGATGCCGCCTTCCACCTTGATTTCAAACAGCATCTGCGCCTTGGAAAGGCCACGCTGCGGGCGGGCGTCCACAAGGTTGTTCACCATAAGGGCGGTAATGCGCTGGCCCTCGGGATAATTTTCGCCTTTAGCCTCGCCGGTCAGCACGTTGGCTTCATACGGGGGCAGGGTCGGGGTGGGTTCCGGGGTAGCCTCGGCCTCGCTGCTGGCGGCGTTGGATTCCGGCGTAATGGGCGAGATTTGATCATCGGTTTTGCCGCAGGCAACCAGGATCGCACAAGCTGCCATAACGGCCAGAGTGCAAAGGATATTACGTTTCATCGGCTGGGTCCTCTTTTCTGCTCATACAGCTGGATGGATAAAATCCTGCCCGGCCCAAAGCTCCGGGCAACGTATAGATTTATTGTACTTGTTTTGTAATGATTTGTAAAGATTAAAACCAGATTTTACATGTCACCGCGGCATACCGCCCACACCCCACCCGCATTTTTTTGTTGCTCTTGGCCGCCAACACTGATATAATAAATAAGTATATTTCAAGCGCAGTGCTTGTTAAAACAAAGGAGATTCTACCGCCATGGGACTTTTTTTCTCTTCTGACCGCTTTACCCGTCCCGGACCGGGCGTGCGCCCGGACGCCCCGCGCAAAAAGGGTGTTGCCCGCCTGGCCGAAATTATGGGCCGCGATATGTGGAACTTTTTCCGCGCCGGTTTCCTGGCTTTCCTGGGCTGCCTGCCTTTTATTATCGGTATGTTTTTTGCCGTTGAAACGCACGCGCTGCTGTTCATGCTGCTGGCCGGTATCATCGGCGGCCTGATTGCAGGCCCGGAGCTGAGCGCCATGGCTGATACCGTGCTGCGCAGCCTGCGCGATGAACCTGGCTACTGGTGGGAAACCTACCGCCGCGTGTGGAAGCGCAACGCCAGGGAAAGCCTGGTTCCCGGCATGCTGACCGGTCTGGTGCTTTCGATGCAGATCTTTACCCTGTTCCACATGTCGGTCATCAGCGCCGGTATTGTTACCTGGGTGCTGCTGATCCTAAGCTTTGTGGTAACGCTGGGCTTGGAAAGTTACATCTGGCCGCAGATTGCCCTGCTGGATCTGCCGCTGTACGGCATTTTGAAAAACAGCCTGCTGCTGTTCTTGGGCTACTTGCCCCGCAGCCTGGGTGCCATCGCCATCAAAGCCGTGTATTGGGGCGCCATTTTGCTGTTCTTCCCGCTGACGACGATCATTCTGCCGTTCACCAACTTCTGGCTGCCGATGCTTCCTGCCCTGCTGTGCATCTACCAGCCGCTGAACAAGTGCTTTACCATTGAAAGCACCATCAACAAGATGCGCGAAGACGACCTGAACGCCGCCCTCGCCAAAGATAACGAGCCCCTGCCCGAAGACCCCACCGAGAAAGCCGAAGAATCCACCGAAGCTTCCTCCGACGACTCTTCCTCCGACGTCCAGTAATCCATTTACTAAACGATATAAAAAGCGCACAGCGCCCGATCTATCGGCGCTGTGCGCTTTTCCCTTTCATTGCTAATTTCTAATTACTCATTTCTAATTATTTAATGTAGTTTACCCCCATGATCGCCACCCCCAGCACAACCAGCACAACGCCGGTGGCGCGGTTCAGGGTGGCGGGGCTGGCTTTGTTGGCGAAGCGTGCGGCAATGCGCGCCCACAACAGCGTGGACCCCACACAGAACACCAGGCACCACAGGTTCGGCATACCGCCGATGGCAAAGTGGCTGGCGGCACCGGTAAAGGCTGTAAAGGTCATAATGAATACGCTGGTACCCACAGCAGTTTTCAGCTCATACCCCAGCACACTGGTCAGGATCAACAGCATCATCATGCCGCCGCCTGCACCGATAAACCCGCAGATAAAGCCGATCATCACACCACAGATCACCGACTGTACAAACCGCTTTTTGGGGTCTACCGCTTCCATTGCGTTCTTGGTGGTCATAACCGGCTTTACAATAAACTTAACGCCGAGCAGGAATGTCATAAATACCGAGAAACTGCCCATCGTGCTGTTGGGCACATGGCTGGCGATCCAGCTGCCCACCATGGTAAAGCACAAAACCGATACCATCATCACAATGCCGTTGCGGATGTCCAGATTTTTGTTTTTGCCATAGGTATAAGCGCTGACCGCGCTGGCCAACACATCGCTGGCCAGTGCAATGCCCACAGCCTCGTAAGCGGGCATATCCAAAAAGGTAATGAGCATCGGGCTGATGACCGCCGCCGCGCTCATGCCGGCAAAGCCGGTGCCAAGGCCCGCGCCGATGCCGGCAATAAAGCACACGATAAATTTAATCAACATTGTCATTGTTTTTATCCTCCAGATACTTTTCCACGTTTTTGCGGATGCGCTCCATGCTGCGCTGCATATGCTCCAGCTCTTCGGGGGTAAATCCATCCAACAGCGCCGCGCCAAACTGTTCCTGTGCGCTGCGCCCGGCCGCTATCATCGGCTGCGCGGGGTCACACAGACGCAGGTGGGCGGTTTTGCGATTTTCCAACTGGTATTCCCGCCGCAGGCAGCCGCGGGCTTCCAGATTTTTGATTGCCGCCGACACCTGAGATTTTGCTAAAAAACGAACCTCCACAATATCGGTTGCCGTATCATAGCGGGTGTTGTTCGCTAAAAACAACAAAATATCCAGCTCAATGCGCGTTAAGCCATATTTAGCGCACACCGGGCTGACAAATTCAGAATATAACGTTTTTACCGCGTTCTGTTGCTCCAGCGGGTTGACCAGCTGCATTTCGCATTTTCCTTTCTGTGTTTTGTTCATTTTTGAACTATTTTATCACAGCTTTCTCTTTTGTCAAGAGGGGCACCAGCTGCCAGGTTTTTACACTTGTCACTTTAGCCGCTATTTTTGTTTATTGCTCGCTTCTCTGTTTTTTCGTTATGGTCATGGGCTTTACTTTCCCTGTCAACGCCCTCTGCCTGAAAGCGCACAGCTTTTGGCCCACTGTTCTTTTGCACGCCAGTCACAATGTATTTGTGCGCTCAATCTTTCATGCCGCTACTGTGAACGGCCCTTATACACAATACTATCAATTATTTTTACTTTTTGTCTTACCTATTAAAATAAGAATGTCATAAATGATTAATCCATGATGGAATCTTTCCTTCACGGTGAAAAAAAACTGCCTGTCATTTTTATGTCCATAAGTAGCTTTCATGTGTATTCAGATTGCTGAAAATGCGTAATACATTAGTAAAACGTCACAAAAATCGAACGCAAATTTTGTAGAGGGTTACGCGCTTAACCTTTGTAAATTTCACATTTATCATGTACCATATAATCATAATGCCACAGAACAGGATTAGAATCGTAGATGTTGCAGATACGTTAGGTCTTAGTAGCATGGCAAGTAAGGAAAGCAATCCTTCCCTCACAACGATTCATCAGGAAGCAAACTTAAGGGCGAAAACGGCAATTGAATGTCTGGAGGCAATGCGCGATGGAACAGAATATAAGCCACAAATCGTGTTGCCGGTTGATTTAATAAAAAGGGAAAGTACGAGGAAATTATAATGTCAAAGTTTTTGAAATCGTTGTGTAAAATAGCAATTCCTGTCACATTGCAAAGTATGCTGCAGTCATCATTTTCAATTGTTGACCAGATCATGATCGGGCAGTTAGGTGAAACAAATATATCGGCAGTTGGATTATGCGGTAATTTTTCACTGATTTTTTCAGTGATGATTGGTGCAGTAAGCACGGTTGCCGGGATATTAATTGCTCAGTTTATTGGTGCGGAAGAAAGCAAAGAGGCATGGTGCAGTTTTGATGTGAGCCTCATCTGCGGAATTATAATGTCAGTATTGTTCCTGCTTGCAGCTGGAGTTTTTCCGTCGCAGATTCTTGGACTGTATACGAAAGATATGAGTATTGTAAACACTGGTACGGTTTATTTTAGAATCGTAGCGCTTTCTTATATTCCAATGGCTGTCAGCAATATTTTATCCTCATGGCTGCGCTGTAAGGAATATGCCACGATACCATTTCTGGCAAGCTTTGGAGCAGTTATTGTAAACACAGGACTGAACTATCTCCTGATATTTGGAAAATTTGGATTTCCCTGTATGGCAATAAAGGGAGCTGCGATTGCCACACTTATTTCGCAGTTGTTTAATCTTGTATTTATTATTATCGGATTTGTCTTATGTATCAAAAAAGATGGAGATAAACCGGTATTGTCTCTACATTTTAAAAAAATCACAATCAGGGATTATCTGATAATGATTATGCCGATTCTGATCAGTAAGTTTTTATGGAGTCTCGGGCAAAATGTAGAGTCTGCTGTTTATGGACATCTTGGCACATCAAACCTTGCAGCCTATACACTTACCAGTCCGATACAAGGGCTTATCGTAGGGGCACTTAGTGGATTGTCTGCGGCTGCCGGTGTGATGATCGGCAAAAGGCTTGGTAGGAAAGAATATAATGAGGCTTACGCCGAATCAAAGAAGATTATGTATGCAGGCTTATTTGGTGGAGTAGCAGTATCAGCTTTGCTCATTCTTTTGGCTGGAGCATATACCGGATTATATCGTGTTGATGACAGCGTAAAAGAGCTTGGAAAGACGCTGCTCATCGTATTTGCCCTGTATGCTCCGGTCAAGGTGGAAAATATGATCCTTGGCGGAGGCATTATAAGAAGTGGCGGCAACACAAAAACCATTATGATTATTGATATTATTGGCACATGGTGTATCGGAATTCCACTGTGTCTGCTTGCAGCATATGTATTTAAGTGGGGAATTGTTGGTGTGTATACATTGCTTACCACGGAGGAATTGTTCAGGCTTGCTGTATCGTTAATTATCTTTAAAAGGCGTAACTGGATCGTTAGTTTATGCTGATTTACTTCTTGCAGGACTTTTACGACGAGATTGCCGACCAGATCTTCAAACTCCGGGAACAGCGAGAAAAATGTACGGTCAATACTGCTGCCAGAGACGCACAGATTGCCCGCATCAACGAGCTGCAGGAATTTCATCAAACAGCCCCCTGCTCGCTTAGAGGCCTTCGGCGAGGCCCTGGTGAAACGATGGCTTGAGCGGATCATTGTCTGGGAGGACCACTTCACTGTGGAACTTAAGTCCGGGCTGAACATGGATATTGAAGGATAATCCCATAGATGCACGAAACCCTCTCGACCATGATGGCCGGGAGGGTTTTTCTATTCTTCTTTATTTTTCGTATAATTTTCAACCCATGTTTGTCCAGGCTGCAAGTTATATCCATGTTCAGCTGCGCTAGCAATCTTTTTCTCTGATGCATGCCAACCTTCCGGTAAATTTCTTATATGTTCTGTTACATCAATTGGATCATCTACATATTTCCTGTCAGCTTTTAGCTCATCTAAATCAGCCCGATTCTGTTCAACTTCATCTGCTTGATAACCTGTATAATCTGTATTTTCATTATCATATGAAAGACCATTCTTTGAACTAAATTCTCCACTTTTTGTAGATTCAGCAATTTTTGTTGTTACAATAGTTGCCGCAACTATACCGGCTCCCTTTATCACCTTTGTCATAGTTGGGTGCTTTGCAGAGAATTTCACAATAGATTTCCCTATAGTTTTTATTCTGCGCTTCAAGTTCTGTCCAAAACCAACCTCTGACAAATTTGCCTCTTTGCTATTCTTTGGTTGTATATTTACATGCGAAACTCCAATTTCCTCTGTATCCTCAGTTTTATTCTCATTAACAGATTTTACAAGGTTTGGTGATTCTTTGTTTTTATTTTCCTGCGTTAATTGAATACTCACTATCGGTTCTGGTAAATGAATTATTTCACATGGCATGAATGGTCCATCTCCAAAATCAAACTTTTCTTTTGTGACCGGATTATAATACCAGTTCGTTGGATTTTGCCAATTGCCATCATGCGCCTCTATATGTTCTGCTCTTGTAAGGAATTGTATATTTCCGGGTTCACCCTGATACTCAGGATACATTTCGGCACTCTTCATATGCTGTCCTTCAAAAGCTTTGCCATTTTCATCATAAGCTCGCCCTTTTTCAAGAATGTCCTTTTGCTGCTCCGGCGTCCACTCTCTTGTGCCTTTACCTTCTTGTACAAGTTCAAGTTCCTTATTCCATGCTTCACGAACTGCTTTGTTTCGTTCTACAAAACTACTCTTTGCCATAGAATCACTCTCCTATGCCAAGTAGTTCGTATAAACCATTTAGGAAAGCTACAAAGTCCGGATATACCAATTCTTCATCAATTTTTCCAACTTCCTGATTGTATATAGAAATTGTTTCTTCTGCCTTTTTGCATAGAATTGGGTCTCCTGAAGCAAATGCACCTATAACAATATAGTCATCACTCGGTCTTGAATTATCATTTACATCTATAAGGGGCTTATGCTCAATTCCATATAGCTGAACACCTGCCGGAAGAAACAGCTCTCCTCCGTCAGAAAACAACATCCATTCTTTGTACTTTGATGGAAGTGTAACTTCTTTTTCTTTTTCAAATGCCAGTATCTTTTCTTCAGTTGTTTCATCAAAGAAATTCATCTTTCCTTGCTCTTTAAACTTATCTACTATAGCTTTTAATTCTTCTGAAATCATAGTTCATCCTCCAGTTTATATTTTTTCAAAATTGTTAGGAGCATCTTCTAATCCCCACAAAAAAGGGTCTTCCTTAATGTCTCGTCCCATTAAACAATCCTTCAAATTCGGATTTATATTTATCGAGTTGCCGGATTGGTTGTCATCCTTTTTCATTTTTCAAAAATCAGCCCGAAATCCCTGACATCTAATCCACTGTCTCAAATCGTGACATCTAATCCAAGGTTACAACCTGACACACATTTTTCAGTAGATATGTTTCCATATAAGAAAACCGAGCTTTTCCAAAAGTCTGGCTTCAGATCCAAACTTCCGAAAAAGCCCGGAAATACGCCACTTTCTGGCACTTGATTTTATTTTCTCGACATCAAGACTACCGTCTCAACAGTTGTTTCAGTTTCCAAGGGAAGTTCTTTCACTTCCTCACCATCAACAGGCACAGGAAAATTGAATACGATCTTCTTTATCCAGCTTCCGTCTTTCCTTTTCTCCGGGAACATCTCAATTCGCTCGATAAAGGCCTTCATAAACTCCTTCTGCTCCGCTTCCGTTGCGGAATGGTAGACTTCATCAAATGCCAGCAACAAGCGATAGATATTGTCACCGGAAATCTTCTCCTGCTGGATGCTGCGGATCTGACTTTGCAATTCGCCAATCTGAACTTCGATTTCCTCTATGGTATCATACTGCTCATCATAGCGGCGCTGCAAGTCCAAAATCTTTCTGTCATAGTGGACATCGTTGATGTCCAAGGTATCCATCTGACGCTCCAAGCGGCTTTTCGTTCCAAAGGCTTGCTTTAGCCGCCCTTGTAGGACAGCAATCTGCTTTTCCATATCTTCTGTATCAACTGCTGTTCCGATTTTCGCCTGAATTGCTTCTACAAATCGTGGATTGTTGACCATAGCGGAGATAACCTTCGCCACAAATTTGTTGATTTCCATCTGCTCGATATTCAGACGGAAACTGCACTCATGCCCTGTCGGTGTAACCGTATTTTTGCAGTAGTAATAATACCGTGTTTTCTTGTCCTTGCTGTGCGCCTTGGCGATATTGCCGTACATACTCTTGCCGCAGCATGGGCATTTCAAGATACCGGACAGGATGTGTGCATGGTCTGGATTATTGACCTTTTCCCGCTTAAAGGAATTGATCTTGCGCTTTTCCTGTGCCAGATACCAATCTTCTTCGGAAATGATAGCTTCGTGCTGTCCTTCATAAACCGGGAACTCCGACTGCTCAACCACGTGCATCTCGTTTCTTGTACCCTGTTTCTTTTCTGTTCTTCGTCTGCCGTAAGCAATCTTTCCCATATAAACAGGATTGTACAATACATTTTTCACAAAATCTCTTGAAAATCCCGGAATGGTATTATTCTGTCTTAGTTTCTTAGTATAACCATTGCGGTTCAGATATTTTGCAACTCCTGCAACACCCTCATTAGTGTGAATGTAACGGTCATAAATGACCCGAATTACTTCCACTTCATCCTCTGCAATGACAAGGTTTCCATTTTCCAGTTTGTATCCATATGGAGCGAAACCGCCGTTCCATTTGCCCTCACGAGCCTTTTGCTCACGTCCTGCCATTGTCTGTGTGCGGATATTTTCTCGCTCAATCTCTGCCACCGCAGACAGCACAGAGATCATCAGCTTTCCTGCATCCTTGGAGCTGTCAATGCCATCCTCCACGCAGATCAGATTGACACCGAAATCCTGCATGAGTTGCAAAGAGTTCAGAACGTCCGCTGCATTTCTGCCAAATCGGGACAGCTTAAAGACCAACACATAAGAAACATCATCTTTGCCGTCCTGGATGTCATTCAGCATCCGTTGAAACTCCTGCCGCCCTTGAATGTTCTTTCCGGAAAAGCCCTCGTCAGAATACTCCCCGGCAACGATCATATCCTCGTATGCCGCATACTTCC
>ERZ772865.1726-NODE-1726-length-21036-cov-5.855155_pt1 | contig 21036 bp, 17 predicted proteins | sample MGYA00512133_ERZ772865 | MGnify/ENA primary metagenome ERZ772865 (study PRJEB29015, sample SAMEA2737722) | human gut metagenome | biome: human gut; feature: human-associated habitat; material: faeces | place: China | collected 2012 ...
GGTGCAGGAGACGCGGAAGAAAATCCGGACGTGCGCGTGGATCTCGATTACAGCGCTGATCTTGTGCGCGACGCTGTGCGCCTTGGCCGTGCTGTGGAGCAGATGACGGACGATGCACCGACGCGCGATGCAGCGACTATGCCTCCGCACATCGACAGCAAGCGCCGCAAAAAGCTCCGGCAAAAGAAAACCGCCCTCGGTCATGCCGAGGACGATCATGAAGATTGGGATATGAAACAGGAACTATGAAAGGAACGCCTATGGCAAGAAAACGAAAAGAAAACATTTCGGAGGTCATGTTCAGCTACGTCGGTACAGATGAGCAGTTCAATGAATTTCTGAAAATGCTGCTGCATGACTACCTGTCGGTAGATCAGCCATATACAAAATCGCAGGAGGATTCTGTTGGTAATGGAGATTCCCGCTGCGCATGACAAATTGTTCTAGCTATCTGAAAAACAGTGTGCTATGGTGTGTGCTGCAATCGGCACACACCATAGCGGAAAGGAACGGATATGCGAGTCTGGTTATATTATCGCCTGAGCCGCGACGAGGATGATGAGCTGAATTCCCTGACAAATCAGCGAAAAATCATTTATGAATATGCCGTCACAAACGGCCACGAGGTCGTGGGCGAGTCCTTCGATGACAATGTCAGCGGTATGCACTTCAACCGCGAGGGCATCGATAAAATCTACGAGGCGGTTGAAGCAGGGAAAATTGAAGCGATCATTGTCAAGGATCTGTCGCGCCTTGGTCGTCATCGGACGCAGACAGCGCTGTTCATCGACTATCTGCGGGAGCATGATGTCCGAGTGCTTTCCGCAACGGAGAACATCGATACATTCAATGAAAACGACGATCTCATCATCGGCTTCAAGGGTCTTGTCAACGATTTCTACGCACGCGACGGCAGCCGCCGTGTGCGGACCGGCTACCGGCAGAAGCAGAAAGAGGGCATTGTAATTACTCCGCCCTTCGGTTATTTCAAAGACAAAAATACAAAGCGTGTCGTAATCGTAGAAGAAGCAGCGGAAACGATCCGGCTGATTTTCACGGCTTACAACTCCGGCTGCGGGCTGAAGGCAATCGCCATGATGCTCAACGAACGTAAATGCAAGACACCGGCACAGATGCAGTTGGAAATGCTAAACAAACGACTTCCCTATACGCAGGATCACATTTCCAAGAAGTATCTCTGGGACGCGACTATGATAGCGCGCATTCTCAGGGACGAGAGCTATGTAGGTACGCTCATCTGCCACAAAAGTGAGCGGAGCAAAATCAACAAAACCTTCCGCTTTACAGAGCCGGAAGAACAGTTTCGTCACGAGAATTACCTCCCGCCGATCATCACGCCGGAGCTGTGGGAGCAGACGCAGATGATGCTGGCGGAGCGGAAACGGCTGAACGTGCGCGCCGCGCCCTCGCAGGAGATCCTGCGCTACAGTGGGCTCCTGCGCTGCGAGGACTGCGGCAGAGCCATGTTTGGCAAGCGCATCCATCTGAAAAGTGGCGAACGGGTCGTCTATGCTTGCAGCACCTACAACCGCTATGGTAAGGAGCATTGCTCCCAGCACCAGATCGACGAGTCTGTACTGGACAAGCTGATTATGGACGAACTCAGAAATACCAAGGGGCTGTATCAGCAAAACTGGGATGCGCTGGAGCAGCTGATCGCACAGTGGACACCAAAGGCAGAACTGACCGGTGCGCAGATCATCAAGCTGGAAAAGAAAATCTGCTGTCTGGAGGATGAAACGGAGGTAATTTTAATGGAGCGGATACGAGATCGGGCGAACGCTGAACGCTACGACCGCATGATCCAAAAACGCGAAGAAGAAATCGCTGCGGCAAAAAAGCAGATCGAAGAACTGCAAAACATCTCCGCTGTCCTGCGGAATCGGCAAACGAAGCTCAAACGGGATATCAGCATGATTGACGACATTCTCTCTGAGGGTGTCATGACGGAAGCACACCTGCGGATGCTGGTTGAAAAGATCTATGTGCAGGAAACGGATGGAAAACTCAACCTCGACATTCAGATCAAAGCGCCGTTCCGCACACACTTGGATGTCTATGAAAATGGGACGCTGACAGAGCGATACGGCGCACTGGACTTTGACTGGAATCGGCTGGCACGCCTGCTCTACGGCGACGGGCTTGCGGGGTAAACGGTTATGACAATGCGGGTTTGGCTCTATACACGGCTCTCCAACGACGATGACCCGGCGCAGAATTCCCTGCAAAATCAGCAGGAGATCTGCCGCACCTTTGCAGAAAAGAAAGGCTGGACGATCGTCGGCAGTTCCACCGATGATAACATCAGCGGCATGAATTTCAGCCGCCGCGGGCTGGATATGCTCACGGCGGCTGTTCAGGCAAAACAGGTTGACGCTGTCCTTGTGAAAGATCTTTCGAGGCTTGGCCGTCACCGAACCCAAACCGCATTGTTCATCGACTACCTGAGACAGCAGCAAGTGCGGGTCATCTCCGTGACAGAGGGCGTAGATACCTTCTGTGAAGAAGATGATCTTATGATTGGTGTCCGAGGTCTAATGAATGATTATTACGCCAAGGACATCGGAAAGAAAATCCGCGCTGGCTACCGGCAGAAGCAGAAAGATGGGCTGGTGATCACGCCACCCTTCGGATACTGGAAAGATAGAAATACGAATCAGGTTGTGGTGCATCAGGACGCAGCGGAGACGGTACAGCTTATCTACGCTCTGTACTTGCAGGGATGTGGGCAGAAAGAAATCGCCCGCAGGCTCAACAGACTCGGACGCAAAACGCCCGCGCAGATCATGACGGAACGGCTCGGTTACGACAGCCAGAAGCCGCACAAGACCCGTGACGGGCAGTTTCTCTGGACATATGCCAGTGTGAAAAACATCTTGGTGGAAGAAGCGTACACCGGCGTGCTGGTCAATCATCGCAGAGAATATTGCGGCGGCAAAGCTCGAGCTGTCAACGAAGCGGACTGGCTTCGTCACGAGAATTTCTATCCGGTTATCATTGAGAAAGCAGACTGGAAACAGGTTCAAGCCCTACTGAAACAGCAGGCACGTCCAGCAGTCAACAATCGTACAAAGCACCGGTATGCTGGACTGCTGACCTGCCGTGAATGTGGGAATGCATTCATTCCTATGATCCGCTGCTGGAACGGCAAGAGCCGTGTGGAATATGTGTGCCGTGGATATCATCGGAATGGAAAAACCTATTGCGCCTCCCACCGTATTCATGAGGAGGTACTGGATGCCGCGGTGCAGGAGTATGCCGAAACTGTGAGGAAGCAGTGCGCTGAGGAACTAAAGAAGCTGGTACAGATGCAAAAAATGTGGGCGTTGAGGAAACCGATCCTCGACGCCCACATTTTGTTGTTACAGGAGAAAGTTCAAGTACTGGAACAAGAGATTGATGAAATAGTGATGGAGAAGATTATACATCAAACCTAATCTGAGTTACTTTACAACTCTTGACTTTCCGCTCGGTAATTTTATCATCAGGTCCTACTTCACCAAAAAGCAGCGGAGATTCCGGATTGTGTTTATTGGAGTTCGTGAACACTGTTTTTCCGCTATAATTTGCGTAACAATACTTGCAACCATTTCGACATGTGTTATACGCTCCAATATCAAGACTCTCAATACATCCGCACTCGAGGCGTTGGTTCTTATCTTTTCCCACTTCAAGAGGGCAGTTGAGCAACCTGCTTAGCAAACGATCATCTATACAGCGAGCGTGCTCAATTCCGTATTCCTGCAACTCAATTCCCTCGGCGCAAGTATCAATTTGGAGGCCGTAGCTATGGGCGATTGCAGCGAGTTCTTCTGCAAGACTTCTTTGGACATTTTGTGGGAAATCATGCAAAGCCAAGCCAGAGACATTTCTTGATGTATTGCGATAAAAATCTATAAAACTAATCGTGCATTTTTTTGTATATGGGCTTAGTTCTTTTGCGATTCTTTCAAAATATCGGATGTGATACTCTGGAGTGTATGTATCGTTCAATAAAATGGGGTCATATCGCCAAATGACGCGATTAGGCCCAATCAAGTCCGATAATTTTTTGAATGCGGGAATGATATGGCTCTGCTTACTTGGAATGTGTGTTTCGATGTCCTGCGCATATGAATTAAGCGTAAACTGGAAGTAGTACATATAGTCTCGGAGCATATCCAGTTTTTCAAGCATGGGAATAGGATTTTTTGTCCAAAACACAATGCCGTCGACAACATCGGGGGTTAGAGGAATTCTGCTTATTTGGTGTGCATTCATTGGATTGCGAACCAGTACATATCCCTCCTTAAGTCGGTTAAAAAACCATTTCGAATAATATGTTGGAATATCGGTTCGACGACTGGCACTTATAATCACAAATCACACCTCTTTTCTAAACTCAAAAATTTGCCATTGAGCTTGTTGACAAGTAAGAATTGGCCACCATCCAAGCCTGCGTTCGCAATCACCTTCACAGTGCTCACCATCATAGCCAATACAGCATGTATGCAAGTCTTCTGTCAAAAACTTGACAGTATCCCAAGGATGGCGAAACTCATTATCTACTTCTCTGATTTTCTTTCCACGCCATTCATCTGCAAAGTGATAGTAGCTGTTCGGATCGTCATTTGAGCTAAAACCATTTCCAAGCATAGCATTAAAAAGTGCTCTTGTGCGGTTCACATCTCGTTCCAGACTGCCCAAATCAGTTCGCAAAGAAAACAGGAAGAAAACAGTGTTCCCGGCAGGCATTTTTTCGCCAAAAATCTGTCCAATGCGTCGCATCACACTGGCGGGGAACTCGCTTATAGACTTTGGGAAAATGTACACATCGGCAGAAAGTGTTTTAGCTTTGAAGAGACAGTCAATTGCATCATGACATATAAACTTCATGTCATCTTGATCCCGTGCGCTTATCTGATATGCCCAATCGATTGTATCGATTCCCCGATATCGAATTCTGCACGACTCTGGTACAACATTAGCGAGTGCCCAGTAGTCAAGCATGCTTCCACACCCAATGGAGGTAACTGCTATGCTTGAGCCAAAATCCGCACGGTGGAGCAGTGCTTCATACATGCGCTTATACTCAAAAGAATATGCATATGCATAGCGAAGTAAATATAATTGTTGAATGTGAAGACTTGAATAATCAGGGATTCTGCCGGCATCATAATGAACGCTTTTTAAATCGCACAGCTTTACACCAGAGCGAGCGTAAGATTCAAAGTCGATCAAGATGTTATCCAAGTAATCATTAATCGAAAGCATTTTACGCACCCCTCTTCGCTATAATCTTTGTTTCAGAAATGCCAAAAGCTGCATTTTCCAAAACGAAAATGCAGCTTTTAATTTGGTGCGGGCATGGGGACTCGAACCCCAACGGATTACTCCACGAGAACCTAAGGGTGACGTCACCTTGGTGAAAGAAAAAATACAGAAATATGTTGGCGGAGTGAAATGTATTTTGTCTACAGAGATTCAAGTGCAGTCTGATAAACTGCCGGTCAGGCATACATTTGTTCGCTCCCAAATCTGTAAAACGAGCCGAAAATCCACCAAATAAGCGGCAAACACGTCTGAATAGGCAGAGCCGATTGAACAATATGTCGGATCCGATTATAATGAATTTGCACAATATCAAAAATTGCTTATCTATGATGAGGTAATTCATGAAAATCCACGATGTTATACATGGCTTTGCCATACGAGCTGTTCATGAGCTTTCGGAAATTCGCGGTAAACTTTGGGAAATGGAACATGTAAAGAGCGGGGCAAAATTGGTTTGGCTGGACCGCAAGGATGAAAACAAGACATTTTCCATCACCTTCCGCACATTGCCATCGGATGATACCGGAGTATTCCACATATTGGAGCACTCGTTGCTCTGCGGTTCGCAACACTACCCGGTGAAGGAACCTTTCGTAGAACTGATGAAAAGCTCCATGCACACCTTCCTCAATGCCATGACATTTCCCGATAAGACGGTGTATCCTGTTTCCAGCCGCAATGACAAGGATTTTATGAACTTACTGCGGGTATATATGGATGCAGTACTGCACCCTGCAATTTATTCCCACCCGGAGATATTTTTCCAGGAGGGCTGGCACTACGAATTGGATAAAGACGGAAGCATCGTTTATAAGGGTGTGGTGCTCAACGAGATGAAAGGCGTTTTCGCCTCGCCTAATGCCATTGTGCAAAAGGAAATATCCCGCCTGCTATTCCCGGACACTTCCTATCGCTACGTCTCCGGTGGAGATCCTATCCATATCCCGGAACTGACCTATGAGCAATTTATAGAGCATCATCGTCGTTTCTATCGTCCTGATAACGCCTATATCATTCTGGATGGCAGCGTAGATCTGGAACTTGTGCTAAACGTGCTAGATACGGAATATCTTTCTGCCTATGATAGAGAAAATACGCAGCTTTCCATTCCTATGCAGCGTCCAATCAAGAGCGTTCCGAAAAAGGCTTATTACGAATTTCCACCTGATGAACCGGTAGTTGGCCGCGCACGGCTAATTTGGGGCAATGTTCTGGGCGATTTCCGCAATAGAGAAGCACAGATGGCATTGCGCGCTCTGGCGGATACGTTGTGCGGCAGCAATCAGTCCCCTCTGAAAAGGGCTCTCCTATCCGCCAAACTTGCGCAGGATGTCCGCATCAGCCTGATGGATGGTATCCAACAGCCCGTTGCCATTCTGGAAGTCAGAAATATGGATGAAAGCTGTATGGCTGCAGTAGAAAACACAGTTCAATCTGAACTGAAACGGCTTTGTCATGAAGGGTTGGATCACGAGCAGCTTGCTGCCGTCCTTGCCAACTATGAGTTCCAGATGCGGGAGCGGGACTACGGCAGCATGCCCCAAGGGCTCGGTTTCAGTATGGATATTCTGGACAGCTGGCTCTACGGCGGAAACCCGGCAGCCAATCTGGAAACTGGAAAACTGTTCACCTCTCTGAACCGGAAGCTAGAGGAAGGCTGGTTTGAACGGCTGCTTGGGCAGATATTTATGGATAATCCCCACAACTGCCAGGTGCTGCTGCTGCCTTCCGCCACTTTGGCTAATGAGAAGCGGGACGCCGAGACGGAGCGGCTGCGCGCAGTCAAGAAAAGTTGGGGCGTGGAGGATATTTCTGGTCTTCAAAAGCGTCAGGCAGCGCTCATTGCATGGCAATCCGCAGCAGATACACCTGAGGCGCTTGCGGCGCTCCCAGCTCTGCAGCTTTCTGACATTGCGGTACAGCCGGAACGTATCCCCCTTGAAGAACGAACTCTGGCGGGGCGCTGCCTGCTGCGCCATGACATTTCTACCGGCAGGATCAGCTATGTCAATCTGTATTTTGACGTCAGTGATTTTTCTCAGGAGATGCTGCCTGACGTCTCGTTTCTCTGCCGTTTACTGGGGAACATGGACACGGAAATCCACGGCAACTTACAACTGCAAAGGCTGTGCCGTCTGAATATAGGCAGGATAAATTTCTCTGTGGAAGCCTATGGAGGCGTCAACGCACCGGAGAACTGCCGCACATTCCTCTGCGTATCCTTCAGCGCCATGGATATCAACTTGGAATCAGCCGCGAACCTGATTGCTGAGATCATCACCGGAAGCAAGTTTGATGACCAATGTATGATCCATGAACTTCTGCGCCAAGCCATCGTATGGATGGAGCAGAATATCATTGATTCCGGCTCCGGGTATGCCATGACCCGAATTGCTGCGGGACATTCTGCGCAGGGTGTTGTCCGGGAGTGCACAGGGGGCTTTACATACTTTCAGCGGCTGAAGACACTGGAAAAGAGCTTTCAGCGGTATGCGGCAGAGTTTTCTCGGGAGTTGGCTGCACTGAGCAAGGAGATTTTTGCAAAGAACCGGTTGACCATCAGCATCACCGGTACCAATGATAATGCCGAGGCTATTCTGGAAAATGCGGTTATCTGTGTCTTGCCGGTATCAAGGCAAAAAGAGACTGTCTGCTCCATCCGTCCATGGAGTAAACGGCGCGAGGGCATTGTGATTCCAGCCGATGTTTCTTTTACAGCCATGGGTGGGAATCTACTCCAATATGGCGGCGCATATACCGGCAGCCTGCAGGTTTTGAGTCGTATTGTCAGCCTTTCCTATCTGTGGAATGTCATCCGCGTCCAGGGTGGCGCCTATGGAACAGGGCTATCTTTGAGCAATTCCGGAAATGCTTGCTTCTACTCCTATCGGGATCCCACCGCCGCCCGATCCCTGAATGCCTACAGGCAGACTGAAGGTTTCATCAAACAGTTTTGTGGTACAAAGCCTGATTTGACCAGATTTATTGTGGGCACCGTGGCGGAGATGGACCCGCTCATGCTGCCCGGCAGACAAGGCAAAGCGTCAGATCGTTGGTATCTGACGGGGATTGAGTATGCAGATCAGTGTGCCGAACGCAGAGAAATCCTGTCGACTACGCCGGAGAGGCTAGCAGCCTTTGCGCAGCTCATGTATGAAGTGAGCGAGAATGGCAGCATCTGCGTAATCGGATCCAAGCGGCAGATCGAGTCCTGCGGGGAAGAAATTGACAGCATCTGTATACTGTAAGGAGAAGAAATATGAATGAGGTTTTGTATAACGCTTATGTAAAGATTCTGAAAGAGGAATTGCTTCCCGCAATGGGCTGCACGGAGCCAATTGCGGTGGCATACGCTGCGGCTCTTGTCAGAAAGACACTGGGAACAATCCCTCAGTCCGCAGAGGTTCACGTCAGTGCCAATATTATCAAAAATGTGAAGAGCGTGGTTGTCCCTCACACCGGCGGTATGCGCGGCATCGATGCAGCAGTGGCGGCGGGGATCATTGCAGGGAATGCCGACCGGGAATTGGAAGTCCTGTCAGATGTCAACGAGGAGGAAGTCAGGATAATGGCGCACTATCTGAAGCAGACGCCCATCTCCATTGCAGCTTCTGACAACGGATATATCTTTGATATCCAGATCCGCGCCAATGCTGGGGAACACACTGCCTTCGTCCGGATCGCCGGAAGTCATACCAACGTGATCCGGGTGGAGAAGGATGGTACAGTTCTGCGCGATCTGAAGTATGAAGAGGGCGGTCGTGCAGAGGAAACGGATCGGTCGCTCCTGAATGTGGAGAATATCATTGAATTTGCAGACTGTGTGGATATTAAAGACGTGAAAGCTGTCTTGGATCGGCAGATTGACTTCAATGTTGCCATTGCAGAAGAGGGACTCAGCAGAAAGTGGGGAGCAAACATTGGACGTGTTCTTCTAAACGCCTACGGAAACGATGTGGCCAACCGGGCAAAGGCCATGGCGGCGGCAGGGTCTGATGCCCGCATGAGCGGCTGTGAGAGGCCCGTTGTCATCAACTCCGGAAGCGGCAACCAGGGAATGACAGCCTCCCTGCCCGTTATCGTCTACGCAAAGGAACTGAAGGCATCACAATCTCAACTTTACCGGGCGCTGGTTGTGTCCAATCTGGTGACCATCCATCTCAAAACCGGCATTGGCCGTCTCTCCGCCTACTGCGGCGCTACCAGCGCAGGCTGCGGCGCAGGTGCTGGAATCACCTATCTCTATGGCGGTAAGGCCAATGAGATTTCACATACCATTGTCAACGCCGTGGCGATCAACTCCGGCATGGTCTGCGATGGAGCAAAGGCTAGCTGTGCAGCCAAAATTGCCTCCGCGGTGGAGGCTGGGCTGCTAGGCATGCAGATGCAAATGCAGGGTGAGCAATTCTATGGCGGCGATGGAATCGTAGTCAAGGGTGTGGAGAATACCATCCGCAATGTGGGACGGCTGGCTCGCTTTGGCATGGCCGAGACGGACAGAGAGATCATCGACATGATGGTTTCCAGTCAGCCGCAGAGATGCTGACCCATGCGCATCCTGCGAGGATGAGAGCGGAGGAATGTTGATTGAAAGTCGTCAAAAAGCGCTGCAAAAGTGCAGTTTGGACCTGCATCTGCATTTTCTTTGGAAACGCAATCATTGCTTTTGCGATTGCTGCGTTTGTTATGCCACACGGCCTGATCATGGGTGGGGCAACGGGTCTCAGCATCTTAATCAACCGTGTTCTGAGGTCGGATATAGCCGTGGTGGTTCTGAGCCTGAATCTTTTGGCATTGCTGCTGGGCTATGTTGTATTGGGAAAGAAATTTCTGATCACTACAGTTGGCAGTTCGCTGCTGTATCCTGCGCTGCTCGGACTTGCGCAGAGGATCCCGGGCATTACAGCCCTGACGGACGATCTGCTGTTGGCCTCACTGTTGGCGGGAGGACTGATCGGGATTGCTGTTGGAATGGTAATGCGTGTTGGCGGTTCCACGGGAGGCACAGATGTTTTGAACCTTGTTCTTCACAAATGGTTCCATCTCCCAGTCTCTGCTTTCGTCTATCTGGTGGATATCATGATTCTGGGAGGACAGGCCATATTCTCCGATCCTGAGCAGGTCCTCTACGGTGTTGTTCTGCTGGTAACGGAAACCATCGCACTGGATAAGATCATGCTGATGGGGCAATCGCAAGTGCAGCTGTTCGTGATATCTGACCATTTTGAAGAGATTCGGCAAAAGCTCCTGTTGAAGCTTCATGCCGGGGTGACCATGATGCTGATCGAGACTGGATGCACAGGCACCCAGCAGAAGGGCGTGCTGTGCGTCATTCCGCCGCGCAAGCTGTTTGCCGCTAAGGAACTGATTCAGTCCATTGATCCTGATGCATTTATTACTGTCACACAAATCAAAGAAGTCCGAGGGCAGGGATTTACCTTGGAAAGAAAGGATTATTTTCCGCCTTGTCAGCGAGACGAATGACAGCCCATCAGCAACTGACAAGCATCCATGGCTCAGCCCGCCCGGCATCATTCCGGGCGGGCTGATGTGTATCTTATGGTTTTCATGCGGCGCGCAAGATGCACAATATGAGCTTTTTTGCGCGCATGTCTCCGGATTTGACAGCAGGCAGAGCATATTGAGCAGGAAAACAGGCCGAATAAGCAAGAATTCCGGCCTGTGAAACGGAGCGTATTGCTAGATAAGAATCTCATCTGCTATACTAAATCCATAAAAAACAGAGAGGAGCGCGGAGTATTATGGACAATTTGCTGCGAATCTGCAGCTTGGATCAGCTGGCTGATGACACGGAGATGCAAGACTATCTGACAGTTCGAATCAGCCAGAGACAGCTGGAACAGACTGCTTTTGAGGTGAAACCTGTATTGGGGCCTGTGGAGAAGGGTGACTACCTGGTTGTTACGCTGCACAGCAAACAGAAACGGTATCAGGCAGAGCAGGCACGCATCTGTGTGGGAAAGGGCCTCTGGAACGCAGCCTTTGAAGCGGCTTTGGTGGGCCTAATGCTGGGGCGCAACTGCATTTCAGTGGACGGTGTGGCCATTACCGTAGAATTGCACTCCATCAAGCGCAAGGTTCAGGCTGAAATTACGGATGCTTTTGTCAGGAGGCAGTTTCTGGATGGGGTTGACACCCGTGAGGACTATCTGAAACGTCTGGAGGAGCAGCACCGGGAAACAGAACTGGCCGTGCGGAAAAAAATGCTCACTGTCCGCACACTGGAAATGCTGCGAGCGCGCTCCTCTTTTCCACCGTTGGAGGACCGAATTGAGGAGCTTTACCGGCAGCAGATAGAAGCGAGGCGATATAAGGCAGAACGCAAGGGCTGCACGCTAGATGAGGTTCTTGGGTCAACCCCGGAGATTCGAGAGGAGAAAAAACGGGCTTATCGGGAAAAAGCTACCCAGTTAGCCCAGTATTATGAGATTGTTGCGGAACTGGCCCGCAGAAATGAACAAGAACTTGCCTGTGAAAACTGGGGGCCGCAGGCCATGGAGATGGCCGTTTACCTCATCAAAAGCGCCTTTGGCGATCAGTTTCGGGTGGTTTATGAAGCGTGAGTCAACAAGCAGATAAGCAAATGAAAAGGAGAGAGACGATGAAAGTCAAAGCGCAAGACAGCATCTCCGCCAGAGAACTGTGGCGGGATATGCTCCAATTCCTGCGGCAAGCAAGACTGCCATATTTGCTGATTGTTCTGGCAACGGTAATTGCTCTGGCACGATCCAAGATTGCCCTGCTCATTCCGTCCTATATGCAGCAGTTCTATGCCGGCGATTTCAGCACGCACATCATACTTTTGCTCATTGGAACAGGCATTCTCCGGTATGTCATCTCCATGGTAGTGGACTGGATTAACCGCCTCTGTGCCGCCCGGATTACTCGGAATATCCGCAAGAGTCTGGTGTCCCGGCTGTTCCGGATGCCGGTGGCATTTTATGAGAAAAATACGCCAAAATCGCTCATTAGCCGTACAACTGATGACACCACAAAAATGAGCGCGTTTGTTTCCACGGTGGTCGCCGATGTCATTTCCAGTGTCTACGGCATAGCGGGCGTCTGTGCGCTTCTCTTCACCTACCACTGGAAACTGGGCACCACCATGCTTCTTATCATTCCCGTCTCCATTACCATCTTTGTCCTTTGCGGCAAGCTGAACTTTAAGGTCAACTTCAGCGTTCAAGGCAAACTGGCAGAACTGACAAAGGGCATCATGGAACGCGTCCTCCGTCTCCGACTCATCAAGGCGTCTGTCAACGAGCAGGAGGAGGAAGCAAACGGCGGTCAGGACATTGAAGAATTCTATCGGACCAAATTGAAATTCGGCGTGGCTACTAGCGGTATTTCTACTCTGGACATGTTTAACCAGTATTTTCGGCAGGTCATCGTTATTCTTGTCGGCTTTGTGCTGGTTCGTCAGGAAGCCATCGGTGCGGACATATTCATTGCGTTCTATCTGTTTGAAGAACAGCTGTGCGGTTACCTTGTGAAACTCATGAACAAGTGGAAGGAATTTAAGGGTTGTCAGGGCTGCGTGCGGCGGATATCCCACATTTTCTCCGAGCCGGAGGAAGCCCTCTCAGGGAAAGCGCCGCAGGAGGACGGTCAGATATGCTTCGATCAGGTATGTTTCTGCTACGATGACAAGCAAGTACTCGATCATGTCAGTTTCCGGATTCCGGAGCGTCAGCTGACTGCCATTGTAGGCCGGAGCGGCGCCGGAAAGTCCACCATTCTCAAGCTGATCTCTGCCTATTACCCGGTACAGAGCGGTGAGATCCGCATCGGCAGTCAGAACATCTCGGCGCTTGACAAGCAGCAATGGCGGCGTTCAATCAGTTATGTCTCTCAGGAAATGCAGCTTTTCTCAGGAACCATTCGGGAGAATTTGCTCTATGGGATTACACGTGCCGTGAGCGAATCCGAGCTTCAAAACGCACTGAAAACGGCTTGTGCAGATCAGTTTATCGCAGCTTTTCCAAAGGGACTGGAGGAACAGGTCGGCGTCAACGGCGCTAACCTCTCCGGCGGACAGAGCCGACGGCTGATGATTGCGCACGCTTTGCTGAAAGGAACAAACCTGCTGCTTCTGGATGAGATTACCGCGAATCTGGATGTAGAATCTGCCCGAGCAATCAACAAGACCATTCGATCCATCGCAGCGGAGAAGACCGTTCTCATGGTTTCCCATGACATGAAAGCAGTAGCGGATGCGGATAATATTCTGGTTTTGGACGGCGGTACAGTGAGTCCCATGGGTACCCATGAGGATTTGATGCGAACAAATGATGTGTACCGGCAACTGCAACTGGCTGCTGGCGTATAAGGAGGTAACGGCATGAAAACGAGAAAAGCAGACTGGAAGGCATACTTTCAGCTTATTCATCGGGCAAATATCCCTCTGCTGGTACTTCTGGGTTATTTTTTGGTTCAGCTGGTTTACTCCCGTATATCTACGGATCTGGTGCCATTCGCATCAAAGATATACACCGGAGAAATACTCGATACCGCTCAAATCGGTCAATATGTGCTGCTGGTGGCGGTCATGATTGCCATATGGTTGGTGCAAAATCTCTTTCAGTACTGGTTCACCTATCGTACAGACCGGCAATTCCAGCTAGTCACGTGGCAGAGCATGGTTCATCTCCCCATGGCTGCTTTGGACAAGCAGAATGCTGCAACGCTTCCAAGTCGTGTCACCAGCGACTCCACAAAACTCAGCATGCAGTTTTTGCAGATGGTCGGAGTCCTGACCAGCGTGTATACCATCTATGTGACGCTCTCCAATGTGCGAAAAGACAGCGCGTTTATGGCCGGGTTCATGCTGAAAATGCTGGGGGTCCTCTTGCTCTGGATCATCCTTTCAAGCGTTGTCTGCGGACGTTTCAAGTTTAGGGCTTCTCTGCGGTTTCAGGAGACATACGCTGCCTTTACGGATTATATCACGGAGCGCCTGTCCAACATCCCGCTCATCAAATCATCCGCAGCGGAGGAGACGGAAGTCATCCGGGCTGTGAAAGAGATTGATGGGCAATACCACGCGGAGATTCATCAGATCAACGTGGAATATATTACTACATTCATCTCCCAGAGCTGCATGTACATCTTCCAGGCATTGGTACTTCTTACCGGAGCCGTGATGGTTCGCAGCGGGACACTGGATCAGGCCGGAATGCTGACCGCTTATCGCTACTCTCTCACATTGCCGGTATATCTGATAACAATTATGAACGCTTACCTCACTGTGAAAGAAAGTCAGGGCTGCGCTGACCGAATCAGCGAGATTGTCGCTGCCGAGCCGGAGCGCTGCCAGCGGAAAAAGGCTTTTGCAATGGAGGATGCAGATATTACCTTTGAAAATGTTACATTCCGCTACGGAGAAAAGCGGGGGCTATGCAGCGCCAGTTTCACAATTCCGGCGAACAGGGTCACGGCAATTGTAGGCCCCAATGGTTCCGGTAAATCTACAGCGGTCAGCCTGATGGAACGCTTCTATTTGCCGGAGACCGGCTGTCTCCGTTTTGGCGATTGCCTCGTGGAGGATATCCATCTGAATGAATGGCGCCGCTCTATTGGCTATGTTTCTCAGGACACCACCCTCATCTCCGGTACACTGAGGGAAAACCTAACCTATGCTCTCCACCGGCCGGTGGAGGAGACCGAACTGCAGCAGGCGCTGAAAATTGCCAACTTGGAAGACTTCGTAGCCGCACTGCCCAAGGGCATGGATGCCGACCTGGGTGAGTTGGGAGAAAAACTGTCCGGTGGTGAGCGGCAGCGCATTGCAATCGCCCGTATTATTCTGCGCAACCCGGAGTATCTGATTCTGGACGAAGTTACCAGTGCGTTGGATGCGGAGAACAAGGCAGCGGTTATGGGTGCTCTGCGAAAACTGATGGCGGGAAGGACTTGTGTACTCATCTCCCACGATATGGACATGGTGCGCAGCGCAGACCACATTGTGGTTCTTGACGAAGGAAGCGTTCAGGCGGAAGGCAATTGTGATCAAGTCATAAAAAACAGCGCTTATTTTGCAGAATGCTGCAGCGCGGCGTGTCAATAATTAGGGGGAACAAGCGATGATGGATATATGCGGCTATGAGTACCACCCAGATGGTGTATGTGCCTACCAGATCCGTTTTGATCTGATTGATGGAGTCGTTCGGAATGCTGAAATCCGCGGAGGCTGCGATGGCGGACACCAGGGGCTTTCCCATATGGTAGAGGGAAGAACTCCAGAGGAGATTATTGGGATCTGCAAGAAGGTCGGCTGCCATGACGGAAATTCCTGCCCAAAACAGTTGGCGCTGGCGCTGGATGAGTGCCTCGGGAAAATTGCTGCCTATCAGCAGAAGGAGGCCAGCATCTGATGGAAAAGCATTACGAATATAAAAACGCGCCGCAGGTATGCTCGGAGACGATCAGCTTCGACTATATTGATGGTAAAATCTTTCATGTAAAAATTAGAGGTGGCTGTATAGGAAGTAATTTGTCGCTATGCAAGTTGGCCGAAGGTCTATCGGCGGAGGAAGTTATTGCTCGCTGTGCAGGAATCAATTGTAACGGCATAGGTACTTCCTGTCCGGATCAATTGGCAAAGGCAGTACAGGCATGTATTGACAGCCTTTCATAACAACTATGCCAGGATACGACTCGAACCATTGAGCTGTATCCTGGCATCTTTATTTGACGGAAGATTGAACTGACTATAAAAATGTGGTATTATTTAAAAAAGTAAAGATGAGGGGGCAAAGTAGATATGCGCAGCTTTGACATCTTTGTAACGCTCTGCGGTGCAGTAATCGCCAGCTATGCAGCGATGGGCTTTCCTCGAAAGATGGTTTTGCTGTGCAGCGTCCCGCCACTGTCGCTTCTGTTTTTGGCCAATTTGTTTTTAACCTTACCCCTAAATCTGTACGGATGGCTATTGCTTGGGACACTTGTCTGTTTGGCAACAGCATGGATGTACAGCGAGAAGCATGAGAGACTCCTGACCTTTTCTGCCGCTCTCCTGTGTGCAGAGACAGCCCTTGCGTTCCAACAGCTGTGGTTGCTCTGCCAATACTTTGACGCAATTCTTGCTCAAATTATACAGATAACACTGATGGTGGGCGGCGTATATGCGGCACTATCTGGTAGGCTTCGCCTTGTAAACCGTGAAAGGTGGCAGCTTTTGTGGGATTCAGCGTCAGAGAAGGATTTTCGTGCCCGGCAGATATGGATTGTTCTGGTGCAGCTTTTTCAGACTGCTATCCTGATTGCAATGGCATATCTGACGTCCGGTATCGCAATGGCAGGCCTTTGGCTGAGCGTGTTTGCGTTCTTTGCCATTGGAATGTATGTCGCGTTTTCCTATTCTTTGCTGATCAGCGAAGTTTCCTATCTGGAAGATGCTCAGGAAGCTTCCCAGCGCTTTTTTCACGCCATCCGGTCTCAAAGACATGATTTCTTGATTCATGTCCACACGATCTGCGGGTTGCTTTCTTCTAATCAGATTGATGCTTGTCGTGAGTATACAGAAAAGCTGTCAGAGGAAGTTCGCCGAAGCAACGAGGTAATTCCACTGGATGATCCTGCGGTCAGTGCGCTTATCAGTGACTATATTGCCCGCGCTGAACAGCAGAGAATTTCCATTATCTGCTCCATCAAGCACGATATGAAGCAGATTGCATGCTCTGCATTTGAGCTGAACCGCGTTCTGGGCAATATGCTGCAAAATGCAATGGAAGAAGTAACACAGTACAAAGCTCCAAACCGATGGATGGAGCTTCTTGTCATGAAACGGGCTGGCCGGTCTGTCATCAAAGTAACAAATCCGTTTCTTAGGGATCCGAACAGCTTGACTCATGCCGCTGAAATGAATATCAGCACAAAGCCGAGTCACGAGGGGATTGGACTGAAGAATATCGAACGTATTACAAAAAAGTATGGTGGAGCTTTTTTTATCGAGCTCGATGGGCAAAAAATCAGCATAGTGGTACAGATTCCCGACAGGATCAATCAGAGCGAGGACGGACATGAAAATTTTAGTAATTGACGATGATGCTGCGTCTTTGGCAGCTACCAAAAGCATGTTGGAACAATCTCCATTGGTGGATAAAGCAGAAATCGCAAACAATATGGATGACCTCAGCGCCTCCCTCCGAGCTGACCCGCCGGATGCCGTGCTAGTCGATGTGGAAATGGGGCGTGTATCAGGCTTCGAAGTTGCTGCTTATTTGCAGAAAGCGTATCCGCAGATCCCATATATATTTTTAACGGGGCATGCTGAGTGGGCGCTAAAAGGCTACGATTATTCTCCATTGGATTTTCTGACAAAGCCGCTTTCGTCTTTTCGCTTGGAACAGTCATTGGAAAGAATTGCGGCATCCCATGCGGCTCATGGAAAGGAAGCAGAGCCGTCCAGTAGAAAAATAGGGATAATGGTCAGCCAAGGGTATGTCTTTCTTGCAGAAGAAGAGATCCTATATATTGAGCGGATCAACCGGAAAGCGTGCATTCATCAAAACAACGGAGTGTCCATAACGCTGAATGATACACTGAAAAATCTGGAGCAGATTTTTAGCAAAGACAAGTTCTTTCGATGCCATCAGTCTTTCCTGGTTAATCTGAACTATATTGAGGGTATCCGCGTTGAAAATGGAGGAAACGTATTCTTTTTACAACTCCATGGTTGTCAGGATTGCATCCCATTAAGCAGAAAGGCGTATCCCGAGCTGAAAAAATGTCTGGAGGCACACGGAATTTGGTTCCACTAAGGCAGCGCCGACACGGACGTCACTCTAAATCCATTATAGTTGATTCAGTTCCTCCGCCAGCGCATCTGCGATGCGCTGCCGTTCTTCCTCACTTTCTGCACGCGCATACGGTTCCAGCGAGGCGTCCCGCTTGCATTCTGCGTCGCGCGTCCATGCCTCAAACTCGGCCTTGGTCATGTCCTTCCGCATCGTGCGTGCATAATATTTCTTGTATGCCCGCTGCTGCACCTGCCAGACTTCATTGTTCGCAACTTTGTCCTTAAAGCTGCTGGCCGCGCCGATCTCCCGGCAGGTTTTACCTGGGTCTGCAGGCGCAGGACCGGCGCAATAGGCAAAGGTCGCGCCCGGCGCCTGCAAAAACCAGCGACCACAGTTGGCGCAGCGCTTCGGAACAAACCCGCGCTGCAAGCCTTTCATGAATTCTACATAGACAAAATCCAGCAGCCGGTCAAAGTACATTTTTTCGACCAGCTCCGCCTCGCGCCCAGTGCCACGGATGCAGAATTTCGCGTTTACCTTCGGCGCGTCCACCTTCGAATCTGCGCCAAGGCTGACGCCGCTGACAAACGGCTCCAAGCCTTTTTTCTCAATCTGCTGGGCCAGAGAAGTTTTTCTCTGACCCTTTTTCTTTTCAAACGGCTTGCCCGCAAAAATGCCGTCCAGGAACCACACATAGCGCTCCTGAATCAATCGGATGGCGTCCAGCTGCTCCTGCATGAACCTCGGCAACGTATCGTCCTGCATCACATATTCGCGGAACGCTTCCTGCGCTTCTCCCACGAATAATTCACGCACATCCATGCTTGCAAACAGCTGAACGTCATTCCAATACAGGCGGTAAAGCGGTAAAGATGCAAATCCATTTGTCACAGCCTGAAACGCCCGCGCTGCCTGCTCTGCATCCTTTTCTGCAACGGTCTTCCGATATTGATCCAATAATTCTTGAAACGGCGTAGCGTCAAGATTCAGAATTTCCGTCAGCACAGCACCGTAGGGCTGCATCGTCGGATGGGATTCGACCCAATAGCCGGAAGCGCCGAACTCCACCTTCGTATTGGTGCGCGGCCGATGAAAATCCAATAAATCTTTCCCCAAAACGCCCATGTGCGTGCGCCTCCTTTGTAGAGAATGTATTTTCGTTTGTGTAGTGTATGCGCTTAAATGATACATTGCCTATTGTGGAATGTCAATGGTTGTGCTATCATTCGATTGTAGATTTGTAGAGAATGTATATACAACAAATAAAATCGAAAGGAAGCGAAAAAATGACCAAACTGGAAACCATCAACGCAGAAGAGCTGCAAAATCGGACGTATGAACCGACACATTTTCTGGTGGATGAACTCATTCCAGAAGGCTTGCATATTCTCGCGGGCGCGCCAAAAATCGGCAAGTCGTGGCTGGCTTTGTGGCTGTGCTTATGCGTTGCACAGGGACAGCCGCTCTGGAATTTCGCAACAACCCAAGGCAAAGTCCTGTATCTCAGCCTCGAAGATTCGTTTCAGCGTATCCAGACGAGACTTTTTGACCTGACGGAAGATGCGCCGCCGACGCTGCATTTTGCGATCATGGCTGACACATTAAAACACGGCTTGGAGCAGCAGATCGAACAGTTTTTGACAGAGCATCCGACCACAAAGCTTGTTGTGATCGATACATTACAGCGTGTCCGCGGCGCGGGCAGTGACAGCAATTTGTACGCAAATGACTATCAGGAGATCGGCTTGCTCAAGAAACTTGCGGACAAGCGGCACATTGCAATCCTCTTGATTCACCATCTGCGGAAGCTCCACGATGACGATCCGATGAACATGATCTCCGGCTCGACGGGTTTAAGCGGCGCGGCTGACTCGGCATTTGTTCTGCAAAAGCACTCTCGACTTGCCAACGTTGCTTCTCTTCATTGTACCGGGCGCGACATCCCGGACCGGACTTTGAAACTGGAATTTGGTGAGGAAGATCACATCTGGAAACTGCTTGAGGACAGCAAAACTTGCAGCAGTGCTTCTAAGATTTCAACGCTTCAACTCACAAAACTTCTCTCTGAATTGCTCCGTGCCGATCCTGAATACCTCGGTTCACCATCGGCACTGTCCGCGAAGATCGACCCTGACGGCGCACTGGGAATCACGCCGAAAAAGGTCACTCGTCTGGTGCGGGAAAGCGTTGCGGCTCTAAGAGAAAAAGGGATTCTGGCGGATACCTACCGCAGCAACGGCAAACGGTGGATTTCCCTCAAACGTGCCGAAAGTGCCGATTTTCTGCCCGTGAAAACAATCGGCACGATCGACCCTGCGGGTGTGGCGAGCGCCTGCATCGCGCCGTGAGGCGCGTGTCGCCGCTGTGTGCGGCTTTCCAAGCAGGCTGCGATGGTGTGCGCAGCAGCGGTGCAAAAGCCAACGTTGCGCCGCCGTGCGGGCAACGCAGAAAAATGCGGATACAATACGCCGATCCAACGCAGAGAAGCCCCGCCGCGGCGGGAAAAATCCTCCCGTTCGGGAGGAGCCAGCATCGCATTTGGCTAGTCGCCGGTGTCCCGGCGTCCTGCCAAATGCCAAATATCGGGCAGAAGCCCATACCCACTTCATACGAACGGAGGATATATGACAAAGGACAAACAATTCAGCATTAGAATTTCAGCACAAGATTTAGAGACAATCCGCCGAAAAGCGGCGCAGGCGCACATGACGCAAAGCGACTATGTGACCGCGTGTTGTCTCGGAAAACGCATCGTGATTCTTGACGGGTTGAAGGAATTCCTGCGGCAGCAGAAGGCAATCGGCAACAATCTCAACCAGCTGGCAGTGCTGGCGAACATGGGGAAAGTCCAGTTCGCCAATCTGGACTCCGCTGTGCAGGCGTTCGCCAAGATCAACACTGCCCTGCGGGAGTTGCAGGAGGGAGGTGCAGGAAGATCGCA
>ERZ772865.1747-NODE-1747-length-20834-cov-26.024785_pt1 | contig 20834 bp, 19 predicted proteins | sample MGYA00512133_ERZ772865 | MGnify/ENA primary metagenome ERZ772865 (study PRJEB29015, sample SAMEA2737722) | human gut metagenome | biome: human gut; feature: human-associated habitat; material: faeces | place: China | collected 2012 ...
ACAAGTCCGACGGCTTCTTTCGCCGCCAGATCGTGCTGACCACCAAAGACCGGCCCGCTGGCCGAGTGGATGATCCGTTTCTGGTGGATAAGCTGCTGCGGGAGAAAGAGGGTATCTTCCTCTGATGTCTGGAGGGTCTGCACCGGCTGATTGGGAACAACTATCAGTTCACAGTCAGCTCCAAGGCCAGAGAAAACATGGAAACGGTGAAGCGCAGCAGCAACAATGTGATCGAGTTCCTGCAATCTGAAGGGTATATCCGGTTCAAGGCCGACAGTGAAGCCAGTTCCAAGGCAATCTATGAAGCCTATACCCGTTGGTGTGATGACAACGCACAGAAGCCCATGTCGGCAAACCGGCTCAGCTCCGAACTGGCGCAGAACGAACGCCTTTACAATGTGGAGGCCACCAACAATGTCCATGTCGGCGGCAAGCGGGTGCGTGGCTTTGTGGGCATCGAGGTGGTTAATCCGCTGCCGTATTGAAAACGAGGAGTGGACTTCAAAACAGCCGTACACGCCGTACACTCTGTACGGCTATTTTCAACTTCATCCGCAAAATACGGTTTTGCCTATGCGTTTGGTGAAGCAATTCACGGCATAGTGTAAAATCTGCTGCTGAATCGGCATCCGGTACGCAAAATCGGCGTACAGCAGCGTACAGAAGTCGGCTTTGCCGTACCGAGCCGTACACAGACGGCTCAATTTTTCAGCCCTGAAATCAATCCTTGTGAAAACCGTGAAGATTTTTGCCGTAGGTCGAACGCACTGCACCATCAGGTGATTTACCGAAGCATGAAGCCGCTGCACCGGGATGTGGTATATCCCGCCGTTCCGCATGACCTCACGCAGAATGATGAAGCCGGTAGGGTGCTGTTATGAACAGAGCATCACGAATGGAAATCTGAGCGGATTTGCGGCATGGCAGATTTTTCATCTCCCCACACACCAGCATCACCGATACGAAACTACACTACACGAAATTATGGAGGTAAAAAGTTGATGAAATCCAATCTGAGAAATGAGATCAAATCGTACATCGTCCGTCAGGGAATGACCATGCAGGAGGTAGTCGATCTGCTGCGGGACGAACACGGCTGGTCCGACAGCGTATCCAACCTATCCAACAAGCTCCAACGGGAGTCCCTGCGGTATGTTGAAGCCGTTCAGCTTGCCGATGCGCTGGGCTATGAAATCGTCTGGCAGAAACGAAGATAAGGAGGGCTTTCGCATGATGACAGATACAGAAAAGAAGCTGTTGCAGGCGCAGCACCGGTTGGAAGAAGTGCAGGCACGGGATCGTGTCAAGGAGCGCAAAGCCAGAACGCGCAGGCTCATTCAAGAGGGCGCGGTTCTGGAAAAGGTGCTGCCGGAGGTTCAGGCTGTTGAGCTGCCTGAGCTGGAGGGGTATCTTTCGCGAAAGCTGGAAAAACAAGATTGAGATACGAATGGGAGGTCTCCGGGAAACCGGGGGTCTCCCTCCTTTTTTCTCCCGTAAGGGCGCACTTACTCACCACTGCCCCGAAGGGGCAGCAGTGGTACTTGCCCTTGGCAAGCCGTGCGCTCTGCGAGGCGGATGCGGCTGCTGCGGCAGCCTCCAGACAATGCCACAGCACCTGCGGGTGCTGCTGTCATCGTCTGCGCAGGTCGCAGTTGTTTCCGCTTTGGAAACAGTCTGCTCCCTGCCCGCACAAACCTGCCACCGGCAGATTTATTTGCGGCTATGACCCGAAGCTCGACTTCGGGGCATTTTCTCTTTTGCGAAAGAGAAACAGAAAAAGAAAGAACGAGGTGAACAAGAGATGGCGATTTATCATCTGGAAGCGAAGGTGATCAGCCGGGGCGCAGGACGCTCCGCTGTGGCCGCTTCCGCCTATCTGAGCTGTTCCCGCCTGCATAACGATTACGACGGGATACAGCATGACTACACAAAAAAGCAGGGACTTGTCTGGCAGGAAGTGTTTCTGCCGGAATATGCCCCGCAGGAATGGCAAGATCGGGAAAAGCTCTGGAACGCCGTGGAGGAAGTCGAGACGGCCAAGGACAGCAGACTTGCCCGTGAGTTCGTCGTGGCGCTCCCCATAGAGCTGAGTCGGGAACAGCAAATCGAGCTGCTGCAAGACTTTATCCGGGAGCAGTTTGTGTCCGATGGAATGTGCGCTGACGCTGCCATTCACGACACCGACGGTCACAATCCCCACGCCCACATTCTCCTGACGGTGCGCCCGCTGGATGAGCAAGGACACTGGCAGTACAAGACCGAGAAGGAATATCTCTGCGTCAGAAATGGTGAAGAACGAGGCTTCACCGCCGCCGAGTTCAAGTTGGCGCAGAACGAGGGCTGGGAGAAGCAATATCCCTACAAGGTCGGCAAAAAGAAGGTGTACATGACACCATCTGCTGCTGAGGCGCAGGAGCTTATCCGTGCAGACAAGCATCCCAAAAGCACCCCCTACGGCAGACAGAATCCCATCTCCGAACGCTGGAACAGCGAGGAACAGCTTGTATCATGGCGGGTGGCATGGGCTGATGTGACCAACCGTTATCTGGAAAGTGCTGGACGGGAAGAACGCATTGACCATCGCAGCAACGCTGCACGGGGGCTGGATGAGATCCCCACCATCCATGAGGGCGTGACAGCGCAGGCATTAGAGCGCAAAGGAATCGTCTCTGACCGCTGCGAGCTGAACCGGCAGATCAGGGCAGACAATGCGCTGCTGCGGGAGCTGAAAGCCGAAATCAAGAAGCTGGCCGCACTGGTCGCTCGTACTGTCCCCGCCATTGCGGAAGGGCTGGAAAAGCTACGCAGCCGTGTGCTGATCTTCTGCTATCAGCTCTCTCATATTCGCAACGGCAAATCGCATATTCAAAAATCCCTTGCCGTATGGAAGCCGGAGCTGGAGCGTTACACCGGTCTGGTGCAGCAAATCAAGGAAAAGAGCAAGGAACGCATAACATTGGTTGCCGAGAAAAAGGCATTGCCAATATACCATGTGAAACGCCACAAGGCGCTGGCTGTCCGCATTGCAGAGCTGACGGAAGATTTAGAGGAACTGCGTTCCGAAAAGGCGCTTCTTTTTCAAAAACTTGAGTATGCGGAGGATGCAGGCGCAGAGGAATTCCGCAAGGATATTGCCACCATGGAGGCTGGACTGAAAAAGCTGGAGGCGCAGGAGCAAAGATACTCTGCCGAGTTGGATAAGGCGCTGGCTGAATACGCAGAGCTGAAGGCACAGGCTTCGGATTTTGATTCGGTGGAGCTGTACCAAGCACGGCAGGTCATTCGCCCTGCGCTGGAAAAGGCAGTCAAAAAGCAATTAGAGGACACCATGCAGGAGAAGCCATCTCTTATTGTGCTGCTCAGCGCCAAGCAGGAAGCATCGCGTCTGCTTGGAGAGGACACAGAAGAACGGCAAGTGCGACAGCTCATTATGCGGCGGCAGAAAGAACAGAGAACAGTTCCGCAAAATCAGTCCAAGAAAAAAGAGCATTGGGAGAGATAACGTCAGGCGGCGGCATCGTAGCAGTCGCCGCCCATATTATTCGATCTCCTGCTCCAACTCGGTAAACAGATTTGACGCAAAAAACTCCTGAATCGTGATACCCAAGCCATCGCATAGCTTTTTGATGGTTGAAATCGTTGCACTGTTGTTGCGTCCTCTGACAATATTATTGACAGTCGATTGCGTGACACCGCTCATGTTGCACAGTTTGTTGATGGAAATATCCCGCTCCCGACATAACTCTATAATTCTCTCTTTAACAGCTTCTCCAATATTCATAGTACTTTCTCCTTTTATAGAGAAAGCATATCCGAATGCACTTGAAAAGATTAACCCTTTTGAGTTATAATTATCTCAAAAGGGTTAATCGGGAAATTTTGGCGGCTGGCTTACAATCTATTCATTCAATGGATTGGAGGTCGGATTATGAACTATGGCTATGCGAGGGTCTCGTCAAAGGAGCAAAACGAGCAGCGTCAAATGATTGCGCTGACGGCGTTTGGGATCGCCAAAAAGAATATTTACATGGACAAGCAGTCCGGAAAAGACTTTGACCGTCCCCGATACAAGCGTCTCGTAAAAAAGCTGCACCCCGGCGATCTGCTGGTCATTCAGAGTATTGACCGGTTGGGCCGCAACTATGGGGAGATTCTGGAGCAGTGGCGAGTCATCACCAAGGAAAAGCGGGTGGACATCGTTGTTCTGGACATGCCTCTGCTGGATACGCGGGCCCGGGGCCAAGACTTGACGGGTACCTTCATCGCCGACTTGGTGCTGCAAATTCTATCCTATGTGGCGCAGACAGAGCGGGAGATGATCCGCAAGCGGCAGGCAGAGGGAATTGCAGCAGCCAAGGCCCGGGGCGTGAAGTTCGGGCGGAGGCCGCTGCCCTTGCCAGAGTCATATGAAGATGTGCGTCAAAAATGGGAAAGCGGCCAGCTCTCAGCCAGAGCCGCCGCCATCGCATTGGGCGTGTCGCACAGTACATTCTTAAAATGGACACGATACAAGTAGGGATTGGATGGAAAAGTACAAAAAGTACAAATGGTCTTCCAATGGCAGGTTCATAGGTATAATCCGCCTTTCTGCGAAAGGCACCGACGGGGTTATGAAACCGAGGGGTGCTTAAGAATCGAGTTCAAGCCTCATAAGAACAAGCGTTTGCCAGCCGCTTCTTGCACGGAAACCTCTTGGATTGCGACCATATTCCTGAAATCCGACCGATTCATACAGCCGGACAGCAGATGCGTTCTCTGCTACGACCTCCAGCTCTATTTGCAGGTATCCCGCTTGCTTCGCGCATTCGATGCACGCAAGCGTAAGAGCCTTCCCGATGCCGCGCCCCCAGTAGGCTTTTTCAATGGCGATGCCGAAGTCCGCACGATGGCGAATCTTTTCCTTGTCATCAATCGGATCAATGCCCGCTGTTCCGGCAATCCTGGCGTCAACGAACGCCGCAATTTCGATGGCATTTTTGCTTTCGCTGCGCGCCTTCAAAAATTTTGCTTCCTCTTGGACGGTGAACGAATTTTCCTCCGGATAGGTCAGAAAATAGTCCGTTTCTGCATGCGTGAGATCAAAAGTGCGGAGCACTTCGGCGGCATCAGCTTCACCCGCTCCGCGAAGAAGGCATTTCGCGCCGTCCTTTAAGATAATTTCTTTTTCGTATTGCAATGGTTATTGCCTCCTGCTATCTTTTCGACGGCATCGCATGCTTGCATTTCGCTACAATCAGTTTTACAAGCCCGCCAGCGCCAGGAATTTTTTATCCGACTGAATACTCTGTGTCAGAAACTGACCGTCCCGGAACAGGGCATAGGTCGTGACCGGTGCGGGTACATTCTGTGCAGATTCTTTGTCAGTGATATGGATGGCCTTGAACGGGATACCATGTTCCTTCGCCACCTCCTGCACCCTTGGTACCCAATAATAGGTGTAGGGACACTGATCGGTGTAATACAGAACAAAACCGTTATCTTCAATCGCCGGATGCTTCGCGCATTCCCGGAACTTCGGCATCTGTGCAGTCGGTTCAATGGAAAGGTACATGAGATTGATCCCGCAGTCGGATATGTCTGCCACACGGAACCCTTTGTAGGCAAGGAATTTCGGGTCAGCAAGAAATTCCCGCTTCCTGCCCTCCGCGCACAGAATGCAAATACCTTTCTTCCCCTGCGCCTTGGCATCACGGATGCACGCCTCCAGCAGATCATTTGAGTATCCGTGTCCCTTCATGGAACCGGATACCCAGAGACAGTCAATGTAGAGATAGCCGTCTGCCTCAATAGGCACCCATGCGTTTTCAGCCGGAATGTATTCGATAAAGCATTTACCGCGTTCTTCGCTGCGATAGAAAACAAGTCCATCATCAAAGCGCTGCCGCAGCCATTCTTTTTTTGCGACGCTCTGCTTACCGGACATGGCGCAGCAGATATGTTCCTTGTCAATATTTTCTTTTGTGATCCGAATATAGTTCATCGGTTATTCCTCCAATGCCGTTGTTCTTTCGTTTTGGCGATGGCAATTCATCGAACATTGCCTCAAAGAGCTCTGTAAGAAACACTTTGCTATCAACTTCATCCACCAGCAGCATTTCTTTCGCTCCCTCATACGGGAGCTCACAGATTGCCGCAGGCATAAGTTCCAGAGCGGATCTTGTTTTCTTTACAAGCAGTCGATCATCATAGATTCCACCGACGATTTTACCTCGGTAATAGAGGATAAATTCTCCCATCATAGGACGGTAAGAAATATCGTCCAGATCGGATAGCTGTTCCAGAATGAAATGAAGATACTCTTTACCGGATGCCATTTTTTCCTCCTGTTCAGAACAGTTGCCCCGTCAGCTTCCGCTTTTCCTTCTTCGGAAAAGTCGCTTCAAATCGTTCAAAGCCCTCCGGGTCTTTCTCACAGACAAAATATCCCACTGGGTCTTTGTAGGTGCCGGAGATACCGTCCAAAAAACCGGGCGTCAGCTCCTTGATGAGAAAATAATCCGCTTCAGGGTCGTCGGCATAGCGGATACCCTTTATTTTGGCAGGCACAAAGCCGGACTTGCCGTAAAAGTCAATATTGCCGGTGATGGCAAGTGCTCCTGCACCCATTTCCTTGGCTTTTTCCATGGAATAGTCCAGCAGCTTCTTTCCGTAGCCCTGCCGCTTGTATGCGGGCGCAATGCCGATGGGGCCGAAGGTCATGATCGGCACCTTTCTTCCGTCATCGCAGTCGATTTCCGACCACACATAGATGACCTGCCCGATCAGCTCGCCGTCCAGCTCCATGACGAAGTCCAGCTCCGGCACAAATGCCGGGTCATCCCGATAGCAGTGCAGCACATAGTACTCCATGCAGCCGGGGCGGTAGACATTCCAAAAGGCCTCGCGGGTCAGGTTTTCAACATTGCGATAGTCATCTTTGGTTTCCAAACGAATGGTGATCTTCTTTTCTGACATGGCGTTTCTCCTTATCTCTTGTCAATAATTTTGTCGATCAGCCCGTAAGCAAGGGCTTCCTGCGCCGACATGTAGTTGTCGCGCTCCGTATCGGCGGCAACCTGTGCAAAGGTTTTTCCCGTATTCTCGGAAAGAATGCGGGTCAGCCGCTGTTTGGTTTTCTGCATTTGTTCGGTCACGATCTGAATATCCGTGACCGGGCCGTGTACGCCGTTCCCAGCGATCAGCGGCTGGTGGATCATGTTTTCCGCATTCGGCAGTGCGATCCGCTTGCCCTTTGCGCCGCCTGCTAACAGGAAAGCGCCGAAGCTCGCGGCCAGACCGATGCAGATGGTGGACACGTCGCACTTGAGATACTGCATGGTGTCGTAAATCGCAAACCCGGCCGTGACCGAGCCTCCGGGGCTGTTGATGTAGAACTGAATATCCTTGTCTGGGTCTTGTGCTTCCAGAAACAGCATCTGCTCGACGATGGAACTGGCGGATGCGTCCGTTACTTCCTCACCGAGAAAAACAATTCGGTCGGAGAGGAGCCGGGAAAAAATGTCGTAGCTACGTTCGCCGCGACTGGTTTGTTCGATCACATAGGGAATGATGCTCATATATGTTTACTCCTTGATTTCTTTTGGTTTCATACAAAACAGGTGAATGCCAAGCGCCGCATTGAAGCCTGTTGCAGCAAACACGCTGAAACGCTCGACCACGCCGAAATACTCGGCAGGGACGATTTTCATACCCATTGCGCCCACAAGCATCATGGCCAATGCGACAGCGGCGCAGACACCATAAGAACGACAGTTTTTGCTCTTGGCTCCTGCGACGATGATCATGGTCAGTGATACGATGGACAGCAGCACCACCAAAGCGGTTGTGACCATGTGCATCACATCCTGAAAGGCCCCGGCATAGCCGCTGCTACTGAGCGGGAACATCCGATACCCGACCGCCGAGATCCACTCCATGATGGCGAACAGATAAATGCCCGAACGGAGCAGCTTGGTTTTCTGTCCTTGGATGCCGATACAGACGACGGTCGCGCAAACGACCTCGCACGCATTGTAAAGGGCGCTCAGCTGATTCCAGAGTGCCAGCGATGGCGCATTGGCGGCACTCAGGTCGCTGACAGCCTGTGCCATCCAGTTATAGCCGGGATAGGTCAGCGGCGCAAACACGACCGCCGCCGTGTACGAAAGAAAGCTGACAACGCCCAGCAGCCCTAATTTTTGAGTCAAAGATCGCTTCATTTTATCGCTCCCTGTGCTTATCAAGTTTGGCTTTCCCAAAAGCACCGATAGGGCTGAAAGCCTGCTGCCGCATAGAATTTCTGCGCCGACTCATTGAATGTCCAGACATCCAGTGTCACCTGATCAAAATCTCGATGTTTTGCTTGCGCTTTGCAAATGTCAGCAAAAGGATTGAATCGACACGGTGAGATGTGCCGCATGGGCAGCGCAAAGATCACAAGCCCGATCCACGAAAAGGATACCTTCAGATTCATAAAGCAACACCGGCTTTCACAGCAAATTCAGGCAGCTTTGCGGGCTTTCCATAAATGGCAATCAGCGCGCGGAACTCCCGGCGGAACGCCTCACGCAGCTCTGCCTCCGTCAGGTGCAGATGATCCGTATTGGCGAGAATCGCCAGTCCGTAGGTAAAGTAGATCATATCCTGATGAAAGCGGCGTGCGACGTCCTCCGCATATCCGAATTCATCGACGATCACGCCGATGACCTCCTGCATCAGAACATCGCTTTGATATGCCCCTGGCTGTTCGCCCTCCAGATAGAGCCAGCGGAACAGCTGCTTTTCCTCGGCAGCGAATTTGACGAAGCCCATGCCGTAGCTGCTGTAGCGGCTGTCGCTCCCCTCGTGGGCGCGCAGAGAATCCCGCACGCGCTGTGTGTGCAGTTCGATCGCACGCTGCGTCAGCGCGGCCTTCAGTTCGTCCATGTTCTTGAATGAAAAGTAGATCGGCTGCGTGGAGCAGCCCAGTTTTTTGGCGACGCTGCGGGCATTGATGGCAGAAAAACCGTCGTCACGCAATACCTCCACCGCAGCGTCGATGATCTGTTCCTTTGAAACTTTTCTGACTGCCGGCATAAGCACCATCCTTGTATAATAACACTGCGTTATATATAACGCAGTGTTATTATATCTTGTGGGACGTGATTTGTCAAGCGGCATGTTATTCTCCTGTTTCAATGGAGAAAACCCGGAAGTTCCACCCGGCATAGCTTGACACCGCCGCGGTAAAGTGCTATAATAACGACAGTCATCCCATGACCATAGAACATTCATTGTCCTATAAAGAATGCAGAACATGGGAGTTCAACACAAGGGAGGAATGTATAACATGAAACGAGTGATCGCACTGCTGCTGACGCTGGTCATGCTGCTGGGCCTGGTGCCCACGGCTCTGGCCGCCGAAGCCGCCGCCCCCGACGGGACCGTGGTGAAGGCGGAGGAGGTCAGCGGCACCCCCCGGCTGGACGCCATGGCGGAGAACGACTCTGCGGCGGAAACCACCCAGCCCACCGGGCATCAGCCCGATGATATGGTGACCATCCTCGTGGAGCTGGAGCGCGCTCCCGTGCTGGAGGGCTTTGCCGCGAAGAAAACGGCTTCCACCAGCTCTGCCGGTGCGGAGATCGCCGCCTATCTTGCCGGCGGCCGCGCGGAGAAACAGGATGCCGCCATTCGCCGGGATCAGAAAAAGGTCTTTGCCGAGATCCAGGCGGCCCAGCCCGCCGCTCTCCAGGCGGAGGGCACCTCCACTGCCGGCGCCCCTGAGCTGATGGAGCAGTGGACGGTGCTCTTTAACGGCATGGCCGTCCGCGCCCCCTATGGCATGCTGGATACCATCCGCAGTCTGAAGGGCGTGAAGTCCGCCCATGTGCAGCATGTTTACAGTCAGCCCGCCTCTCCGGCCACCAATGCCGGTGTGGCAGGCTACAGCTATGACATGGTCCACCTGCAGGAGGTCTGGAACAAGGGCTACACCGGCAAGGGAATGCTGGTGGCCGTGGTGGATTCCGGCCTGGACATGGAGTATTCCAGCTGGTGGAGCGATGAGGAGGGCGCCAACGTCACCGGTCTGCGCCGGGTCCACGAGGCCTTCCGGGACGACTCCTTCTACTCCCAGCTCAGCAACAGCGACCTGCGCTATACCAAGGAGTCCCTGCTGGCCTTCCTGAACGGCCGCCAGCTCAATGCCAATAGGCTGAGCCCCGCCTCCAACGAGGCCATGTACAAGACCCGCAAGGTCCCCTTCGCCTTTGACTACGCCGGAGACGCCGACCCCTATACCGGCGAGATCATCAGCGGCGACGTCAACGTCCGCAACAGCGGCAGCAACCACGGCACCCACGTCTCCGGCACCGTGGCGGGCTTTGTCCAGAGCCAGGAGGGCGAGGTCCTCTTTTCCGGCGTAGCCCCCGATGCCCAGCTGATGATGATGAAGGTCTTTGCCGACGGCGGCAACTCCGGCGCCACGGAAAGCGCCATTCTCAACGCCCTGGAGGACGCCATGACCCTGGGCGCCGACGCCGTGAACCTGTCTCTGGGCTCCGACAACGGCTTTGCCTATGACGACACCGCCATCCACGGCGTTTATGCCCGGCTGGAGCAGGCCGGCGTCATCCTGATGACCGCCGCCGGCAACAGCGAAAACTCCCCCGCCCAGGGCAATGAGCGGGGCGGCCTGAACCTGGCGGAGGACCCGGATATCTCCATGATGTCCTCTCCCGCCGTCTACCCCTCCAACCTGGCGGTGGCCTCCATCAACAGCACCATCAACATGCAGAGTGTGCTGAGCTGGACCGACGCCCAGGGCCAGAGCCATACCGTGCCCTTCTCCGACCCCAACGAAGTGGCCATGAAGGGGAAGTTCCCCGAGAGCCAGAGCTTCGTTGTGTATGACGCGGGCTACGGCACCTACATGGACTACTACAACGCCGGATTCAGCAACGGCTACAACGGCGGCAAGACGGGTATTGCCCTGGTCAAGCGCGGCAGCGCAGACGGCAGCACCCTCTCCTTCGCCGACAAGATCAACAATGCCAGCAGCTTCTCCGGCACCAACTACATGGGCGAGAGCTACGGCGTGCTGGCTGTGCTGGTTTATGACAGCGACCCCGCCGCCACCACGCTTATCAACATGAACACGGACAACACCTCGCTGACCTCCGCCTTTATTTCCGGCGTGGACGGCGCGGCCATGATCGATGCGCTGAACGCCGGGCAGGAGGTCCGCATCACCGTTCACCAGCAGGACCAGCTGTCCGACTGGGAGGAGGGCGGCCAGATGTCCTCCTTCACCTCCTGGGGCAGCGGCTCCGGACTGGAGCTGAAGCCCGAGATCACCGCCCCCGGCGGCAACATCTGGTCCACCGTGATGGACAGCAGCTATGTGGAGGGCGCCGGGAAGTACGATGACTATACCGGGTCCTACAGTCTGATGAGCGGCACCTCCATGGCGACGCCCCATATGGCGGGCCTGGCCGCGCTGGTGGAGCAGTATGTCAAGTCCCAGCATCCCCAGCAGGACGCCGCCGCCAGCGCCGACCTGACCAACCATCTGCTGGTGAGCACCGCCGTGCCCCAGCAGGAGAACGGCGTATACGTCTCTCCCCGCCGCCAGGGCGCCGGCCTTGTGAACGCAGCCGCGGCCATTTCCACCCCTGCCTACATCGATGTGGACGGCAAGCTGGTGGGCAAGCTGGAGCTGGGCGACGATCCCGGCTGGAGCGGCAGCTATGATCTGGACTTCCGGGTGGAGAACCTGGGCAGCGACACCCTGAGCTACAGCATGAAGGCCGTGCTTCTGCGGCCGGATACCGCAGAGCAGGACGGCAAGACCATGGTCCTTGCCAGCGATGTGCTGATCCGTGAGGTGGATCTGGGCAGCGTCAGCGTGCCCGCCGGCGGCACACAGGTCAGCCGGACCGTTTCCCTCACCGCTTCCGACATCGCCGCCATCCGCGACCTGTTCCCCAACGGCAGCTATGTGGAGGGCTTTGTGATCCTCACCGCCGCCGACGGCTCCGCGCCTCAGATCGGCATGCCCCTGCTGGCCTTCCTGGGCGACTGGACCTCTGCCCCCATCCTGGACCGCGCCAACTGGTTCGACGAGCCCCAGGACGGCGAAAACGTGATGAACAACGACTGTACCCTGGGCGTCAACGTGGTGGGCAGTACCATCCGCAGCGCCGGGGAAGTGGTGAACTTCCTGAACCTGGGCCAGAACATCTTTGATACCGACATTGCCGCCGAGAGCAAGCAGACAGTTTTCCACCAGGAGAACTTTGCCATCTCCCCGGACGGCAGCGGCTATTTCGACGCCATTGACGACCTTGAGCTCTATCAGCTGCGGGATGCCAAGCTCTTTGTCACCGAGGTCCGGAACAAGAACACCAACGAGCTCTATTTCCGCACCTTCAACACCTATGTGCCCCGCAGCGTCTATCAGGCCGGCTACGGCGTGGTCCTGCCCATGTCCCTTTACTACTTCACGGATGCCTGGAACGGAACGGACCTGAACGGCGACGTCCTGCCCAACGGCACCCAGTGCGTTTACACCATTACCGCCTATGGCGAGGGTGACTACGGCGACACCGTGGACAATGAGGAGCTGGGCCGCCCGGTGACGGACTTCGAGTCCTTCGTGGACGGCAAGGAGCCCACCTTCAACGGCCACAAAATGGACAAGACCGGCGACGTGCTCTCCTTCGACGTGCTGGTGGACACCCAGGCCCCCAAGCTGGAGAACAACGCCGTGACCTTCTATCAGAAGGATGGCCGCACCTACATGCAGGGCACCGTCTATGACGAGGACGGCTCCCTGGCCTCCGTGGCGGTCCACGCCCAGGTGAGCCGGACCTATACCGACTCCACCGGCCGGGAAATCACCGAGTACAACATCGATCTGCTGAATCCCCTGTATTCCCAGAGCATTTATGACGCCGATACCCACACCTTCACCTTCACCGCAGATGTGACGGAGTATCGCGGCAGCTACAACTGGACCGGCAACGTGTATCTCTCCTGCGGCGACTATGCGGCCAATGACCGCACCTATGCCATCAAGGTGGACGCCTCCCAGGGCCTGACCCTGTCCCAGACATCCGCCCGCCTGCACCCCGGCCAGAGCTTTGACCTCAGCGTGAACAACAACACCGGCTCCACGGCGCCCATCACCCGCACCTCCAGCAACCCCGAGGTGGCCACGGTGGATGAGTTCGGTCATGTGGTGGCTGTGGCTCCCGGCCAGGCCATCATCACCGTGTCCAACGGCACCTACTCCGCCCTGTGCGTCATAGCGGTGGAGGCATCCTCCACGGAGGTGAAGGACTTCAAGCTGTCCATGGACCACTTCTCCGGCCTGAAGCCCAACGGCGCCATCACCGTCCGGGTGGTGGACCTGCAGCCCGCCGATGTGGAGATCTATCAGAATCAGTGGCTGGTATATGAGGACGACGAGGACTGGGCGGGCCTGGTCAGCGTCTCCCAGAACAGCAGCGACGCGCTGGAGGGCCTTATCGACCTGAACTATCAGGCCTCCGCGGACAAGATCCCCTCCGGAACCGGCCATCTGGACGTCACCATCAACGGTGTTACCCGGACCATGACCTTTGACTGGGAGGACGTCTATCAGACCTCCGACCAGGAGGACCTGCAGTCCGACGCCTACTACAACGAGCAGACCTATTACGTCACCGCCGGTGAGACCGCCAGCCTCATCGCCCGGTACCGCCAGACCCACTCCTTCTCCGATGTGAAGCTGTACACGGCCCAGGGGTATGTTTCCGGCGGCAGCGACAATCCCACCACCGCCGCCACCGGCCTGGTGCTGGACGGCCCGGACTTTGTCCTCTCCGGCAGCGAGCCCTGGCGCGGCAGATTGGTGAACACCGAGGGCTATGCCCTGCCGGAGTCCATCCATGTGGTTTACCGCTATGATTACGGCTATGAGTATGAGCTGACGGAAAACGCCATGTACAATGGCTATACCTATGACCGTACCACCGGCGATATCGTCGTGTCCGCCCCCTACGGCTCCTCCACCACGGTGGTGATCCGGGCAGACGGCACGGAGAAGGCCGGTAATCCGGCGGGTGCCCTCTCCGGCGTCACCTATGACCGTCCCGACAGCACCTACGGTCCCTTCAACTGGACGGTGACGGAGGGCGGCGGCAAGCTGGAGACCGCCGAGGACGTCAACGTTAACGGCACCCGCAAGAACGTTGCCTATTACACCCCCTCGGAGCCCGGCGTCAGCTATCTGACCGCCACCACCAAGGACGGGCAGTATCATGTGAACTTCGCCGTGGTCTGCCTGCCGGTGCAGGCCAATACCCTGCGCCTGGATGATACCCGGGCCACCCTGCATCCCCTGGAGACTCTGGCGCTGAACGCGACGCTGACTCCTACCCCCACCCGGGCGGAGGACGCCGCGCTGACCTGGACCTCCTTCAACCCCGAGGTAGCCACCGTGGATGAAAACGGCGTTGTCACCGCCCACAAGCCCGGCTACGCTTACATCAAGGTGTCCACCGATATCAACACCAGCGTCACCGCCTACTGCGTGGTGGAGGTATTGCCTGGTCAGGGCTATACCGTGACTCTGGACGCCAACGGCGGCATGGTGAAGCCCGACTCCGTCAGCGTCCAGTACGGCATAGCTGTGGGCCAGCTGCCTGTGCCCGTCCGTGAGGGCTATACCTTCGACGGCTGGTATGACGAAAACGGTGCGCGGTACACCGAGGACACCATATATGCCATCGCCGGAGACGCCACCCTCACTGCCCGCTGGACCGCCAATATCTACGAGATCACCCTGGACGCCAACGGCGGCGTCACCGACGTGGCCCTGGTCCAGGTGACCTTCGGCCAGGCCGTGGGCGCCCTGCCCACACCTACCCGGGAGGGCTATGTGTTCCTGGGCTGGTTCGACGAGGTGGGCAGCCGCTATGATGCTTCCACCGTCTACAGCACAGCCGATGGTGTGACCCTCACCGCCCGCTGGGGTCAGGAGGACAGCACCTTCACCATTACCCTGAACGCCAATGGCGGCAAGGTGGAGCCCTCTGCTCTGGCGGTGGTATACGGTCAGGCTGTGGGCACCCTGCCCGTACCCACCCGGGAGGGCTATACCTTCGGCGGCTGGTACGACAAGGACGGCAACCGCTACGACGCCTCCAGCGTGTACAGCGTCAAGGGTGACACGACCCTGACGGCCCGCTGGATCGAAAACAGTGTCCAGACCGGCGACGGGTTCCCCATCTTCCTGCTGAGCGGCGCGATGATGGCGGCTGCCGCAGGCGCTGTGATGCTCCTGCTGAAGCGGCGGAAGCTCATGGGCGAATAAACAGACCGGAAGTGCTTCTGCACAGGCTGTTATAAAAGGCTCTCCGGCACATGTGCGCCGGAGAGCCGGGAAACGAAACAAGCCAAGGCCGGCAGGTCAATGACCTGCCGGCCTTGGCTTGTCAAAAATCCTTAATGGGACATTCTCCGCTGGGGAGCGGCTCCATCAAAGCGCTGCGGACACGGGCGGAGTGAATCCGCCCTTCGGCAAGGTTTTGCTGGGCAAAACGCTTGGGACGCGGCTGCGCCGCGGGGGAAAAGCAGCAGGGGAGCCGACTCAGGAACCGGCAGCTTACCGTTCCTCGCGGAAGTAGCTCAGACCCAGGTTTGCAGGCGGCTGCTTTGATTCCCTGTCCGGCCAAGGCCGGACAGGGAACCCGGATTTCATTTTCCTCCGGGCGGAATGAATCCGCCCTGCGGCAAGGTTTTGCTGCGCAAAACGCTTGGGACGCAGCTGCGCTGCGGGGAAAAAGCAGCAGGCAGACGCCGGATGACGAAAGTTTTACCGTTCCTCTCGGAAATAGCTGAGGCCCAGACTTGCAGGCGGCTGCTTTTCCTTGTTGTTGCGCAGGCTGGAGATCACCAGCACCACCACGGTGACCACATACGGCAGCATCTTGTACAGCTCCTTCACGGCCATCTGGCTGCCGGTGGGGATGTACAGATACAGGATGTACAGGCCGCCGAACAGGATGGAGGCCAGGACACTGACATTGGGACGCCAGATGGTGAAGATCACCAGGGCGATGGCCAGCCAGCCGCGGTCGCCGAAGGCGTTGTTGGACCACACGCCGCTGGCGTAGTCCATCACGTAGTACAGGCCGCCGAGACCGGCGATCATGCTGCCCACGCAGGTGGCCAGGTACTTATACCGGGTGACGTTGATGCCGGCGGCGTCGGCGGTGGAGGCGCTTTCGCCCACGGAGCGCAGGTGCAGGCCGGGGCGGGTGTGCTTCAGGAAATAGGAGGACAGCAGGGCCAGGATAATGGCCAGATACGCCAGGAAGCCATAGGACAGGAAGATCTGGCCGAACCAGCCCAGACTCTTGGCAAAGGGCAGGGACTTGGCAAAATAGCCGCTGGTGGCGGACAGGGCGATGGAGGGAACCTCGCTGCCGGTGAGCTTGATCAGGGAGCCGCCGAAGAAGTTGCCGATGCCCACGCCGAAGGTGGTCATGGTCAGGCCGGTAACGTTCTGGTTGGCCCGCAGGGTCACCGTCAGGAAGCAGTACAGCAGGCCCATCAGCAGAGAGCCCAGCAGGGAGCACAGCATGGGGATCAGAATGGCCAGAAAGCCGCTCATCTGGTCGGCGGGCACGGCCTGCTCATAGAAGAACGCGCCGATGACGCCGCAGATACCGCCCACATACATGATGCCGGGGATACCCAGGTTCAGATTGCCGGACTTCTCGGTGAGGATCTCGCCGGTGCTGCCGTACAGCAGGGGGATACCCTGCATGACCGCGCGGGGGATGAAGGATACAATATCAAAATTCATTTTCTCACGCCTCCTTCTTTCCGGAAGAACGGAACTGGACCTTGTAGTTGATGAAGAACTCGCAGCCGATGATGAAGAACAGGATGATGCCCGTCAGGATATCGGAGAAGGAGCGGTTCAGGCCGAAGGCCGTGGAGATCTCGCTGGCGCCGCGGCTGAGGACCACCAGCAGCAGGGACACGAAGATCATGATAACGGGGTTGAACTTGGCCATCCAGGACACCATGACGGCGGTGAAGCCCCGGCCGTCCACGATGGTGGTGGTCATGGTGTGGTCGGTGCTGGAGGTCAGCAGCAGGCCGATCAGGCCGCACAGAGCGCCGGACAGGGCCATGGTCCGGATGATGACCCGGTCCACCTTGATGCCGGCATAGCTGGCGGTGCGGCGGCTTTCGCCCACCACGGCGATCTCATAGCCGTGCTTGCTGTAGTTCAGGTAGATGTACATCAGGCCCGTGAGAATGGCCACCACCAGAATGGCCAGCAGGTACTTCTGGTTGCCGATGGTGGGCAGCCAGCCGGCCTGGGTGTCCTGGTTGATGATGCCGATCTTGCCGGAGCCCTTGGGAACCTCCCAGATGATGATGAAGTAGGCCACCAGCTGGGTGGCGATATAGTTCATCATCAAGGTGAACAGCGTCTCGTTGGTGTTCCACTTGGCCTTGAAGAAGCCGGGCAGGAAGCCCCACAGAGCGCCTGCGGCCAGGGACGCGACGGTCATGACCACCAGCAGCAGCCAGTTGGGCATCTTGCCGCCCAGGCAGATCATGCAGGTGGTGGAGGCCAGACAGCCGATGAGGACCTGGCCCTCGGCGCCGATGTTCCAGAAGCGCATCTTGAAGGCGGGGGTCACCGCCAGGGAGATGCCCAGCAGAATGGCCACGTTTTCCCAGGTGGTCCAGCTCTTGCGGGCCGTGCCGAAGGCGCCCTTGAGGATGGTGCCGTAAATGCTCAGGGGATTTTCGCCGGTGAGGATGGTGGTGACCAGGGCGCACACCACCAGCGCCAGGATGATGGCGCCGCCCCGGATGGCCACGTTGGTGTACCACGGCAGGGTGTCCCGCTTGGAAATGTGGAACAGGGATTTCTTATTCATCCGCTTTGCCTCCTTTGTTCACCAGCGTCATCAGCGCGCCGACCTGGTGCTTGTCAGTGGTCCGGGCGTCTACCACGCCGGAGACCTGACCGCCGCACAGAACCACGATCCGGTCGCACAGCTCCAGCAGCACGTCCAGATCCTCGCCCACATACACCACGGCCACGCCCTTCATCTTCTGCTCGGTCAGCAGATTATAAATGGTATAGGAGGTGTTGATGTCCAGGCCGCGGACGGCGTAGGCCGTCATCAGCACGGCGGGCTGCTGGGCGATCTCGCGGCCCACCAGGACCTTCTGCACGTTGCCGCCGGACATGCGGCGCACGGGGAAGCTGGTGCTGGGGGTCACCACCTCCAGCTCCTGCCAGATGCGGTTGGCCAGGGCCTCGGGGTCCTTGCGGTCCAGGAAGATGCTGCCGCCCTTCCGCCAGGAGCGCAGCATCATATTGCCGGTCATGCCCATGGAGCCCACCAGGCCCATACCCAGGCGGTCCTCCGGGACGAAGGACATGGCGATGCCGCTCTTGCGGATGGCCATGGGGCTCAGGCCCACCAGCTCCTTGGGCTGGTCATTATCGGGATTATAATAGGTGACGGAGCCGGAGGCCACAGGATACAGGCCCGCAATGGACTCCAGCAGCTCCCGCTGGCCGGAGCCGGCGATACCGGCAATGCCCAGCACCTCGCCGGCGTTGACGGTGAAGGTCACGTCGTCCAGGCGCTTGACGCCCATCTCGTCAAAGACCGTCAGGCCCTTGATGTCCAGCCGGGGCTTCACGTTCACGGGGGTGGGGCGGTCGATGTTCAGGGTGACGGCGTGGCCCACCATCATGTCCGTCAGGGACTGCTGGTTGGCGTCCTTGGTCTGCACGCAGCCGATATACTCGCCCTTGCGCAGCACCGCCACCCGGTCGGACACGTCCAGCACCTCGTGGAGCTTGTGGGTGATGATGATCAGGGACTTGCCGTCGTTCTTCATGTTGCGCATGACGGCGAACAGCTTGTCGGTCTCCTGGGGGGTCAGCACGGCGGTGGGCTCGTCCAGGATCAGGATGTTGGCCCCGCGGTACAGGACCTTCACGATCTCCACCGTCTGCTTCTGGGACACGGACATGTCATAGATCTTCTGATCCGGGTCAATGTCGAAGCCGTACCGGTCGCAGATCTCCTGGACCTTCTTCCGGGCCTCGGCCAGGTTCAGCTTCCCGGGCATACCCAGGATGATGTTTTCCGTGGCGGTGAACACGTCCACCAGCTTGAAGTGCTGGTGGATCATGCCGATTCCCAGGGCGAAGGCGTCCTTGGGGGAGGCGATGGTCACAGGCTGGCCGTCGATGTAGATCTGTCCCTCGTCGGGGAAATAGATGCCGGAGAGCATATTCATCAAGGTGGTCTTGCCGCTGCCGTTTTCACCCAGCAGGGACAGGATCTCACCCTTATACAGCTCCAGCGTAACGTCCTTGTTGGCCGTTACCTTGCCGAAGCGCTTGGTGATATTCTCCATTTTAACTGCGCATACGTTTGCCAAGGCAGTCACCCTTTCTTTCCGGGGGGCCGGGGCGCAGGAGGCCCCTCCGGGTTTTTGTTCCATAGGCGTTATTTTACCATAATTCTGCAGCGTTGTAAATCGCTAACAGCAAAAAAATGAAAATAAATACAAAAAAATTTAGATGGTTACAAAATTTATCAGGCAAAACCCATAGAGAAACCGGAAAAACAGCACTTTTGTGAAATTTGACACAATGCCGTTTAATTATTCACAAAGCACCGGGTCCAATGAAAGAAAAGCGAGCGGGTTGGTAGGTAGGTTTCCGGCAAATATTTCGGCATATTGCAAAATGTGCATAAAAAGAGAATGTGAATAAGTTCACATAATGTTAAAATTGCAGAAATTGACGTTAAAAGTTTATTAAAATTGTCAATTGTGCAATTGGCCGAAACTCTGTATACTTTGAATATGTCCAATAGACGCATGCCGCCGGCACGGCCTGCGCCGGCTCCCGCCCCGCCGGGGCGGAGGAGGAAAAAGAAAAGGAGAGAATTCAATGGAAGAAAGAAAAGGCTTTGGAACCACATTCGGGTTCCTGATGGCTGCCGTGGGATCGGCAGTGGGCCTTGGCAACATCTGGGGCTTCCCCAACAAGATGGGCGCCAACGGCGGCTTCACGTTCCTGGTCATCTATCTGATCCTGGCGGCGCTGTGCGGCTTCATCGTCATGGTGGGTGAGCTTGCCCTGGGCCGCAAGACCGGCCGCGGCGTCATCAGCACCTATAAGATCCTCACCAAGCGCTTCAAGTGGCTGGGCTGGCTGGGTATCATCGCACCCTTCCTGATCCTGTCGTTCTACTGCGCTCTGGGCGGTTACTGCATCAAGTATGTCACCGTGAACCTGGGCAACCTCTTCAACGCCGGCTTCGGCACCGGCGGCCTGGGCGGCGCAGAGGTGTTCGGCGGCCTGCTGACCAACCAGGGCGAGTCCGTGATCTATGGTCTGATCTTCGTGCTCATCACCCTGATCATCGTTATGTGCGGCGTCAGCAACGGCATTGAGAAGGTCTGTTCCGTGGGTATGCCCGCCCTGTTCATCCTGCTGGTGATCTGCATCATCCGGGCCTGCACCCTGGGCGGCAACGACTTCACCGTGGCCGTTCTGCAGGCCGACGGCAGCACCGTGCAGCAGGTGATCCACAGCAGTGCCCTGGACGGCCTGAAGTACATGTTCCAGCCGGGCTATGTCACCAGCACCGGTTATTATGAGCCCGCCAAGGCTCTGGTGGACGGGGCCATGGTCGGTGCCGTTGCCGGTGTGCCCGTGGTCAAGCACGTCACCGAGATCCCCAACTTCATCAGCATCCTCGCCACCGCCGGCGGTCAGATGTTCTTCTCCCTGTCTCTGGGCATGGGCATCATGATCACCTACG